>Ga0255753_1001110_pt1 | contig 33335 bp, 37 predicted proteins | sample 041ome_10_FD_179953 | JGI IMG/M metagenome (GOLD analysis project Ga0255753, IMG submission 179953) | Coastal salt marsh microbial communities from the Groves Creek Marsh, Skidaway Island, Georgia - 041412US metaG (version 2) | ecosystem: Environmental > Aquatic > Marine > Intertidal zone > Salt... | reverse complement strand
ACTAATCAACGCGACCGTTCCACCTGACTCAATGACCTCAGCAAATTTGGCTTCGATATGACTTAAATCAGAATGTTCATGGTAGGCAACCAGAGCTCGCTCAATGCCAAAATACTGCAAGAGTTTGCGACTGTGGCGCGTATCCTCTGCCGCAACAAGATCTGCATCTTTCAGGACCTGAAGCGCGCGAAGCGTGATATCATCGAGATTTCCGATGGGCGTTGCTACGATATACATGCCGGGTTTCAAACTTACCTCCAGCGCTTGGGGTTATAGATGACAAACGCAAACAATAGCATGAAGCCAAGCTCAAGGCTTCGAGTGCTCTGTGTTTTTGCGTTCATGGCGAGTCTAATCGCGGGATGCGCGCAAACACCCAGCAACACATCCACGCCCAAACCCAGATCGACGCAGGATGTCACTGAACCGACAAAAGCGTTTCAAGCACCCACGGAGCCTGAGATCGAGGCCATGCGTGAAACCTTGCGGCAATCAGAGGAAGCACTCGAGCGCAACCAAATCCTAGCGAGCCTGAGCTTGCTTCAACAAATACAGTCAGGGTTACTCAGCACGGAAGAGCAAGTCAAAGCGGAGTGGATTTCAGCTAAAATCCACGCCTATCGAGGCCACTACCGTGAAGCCAGAGCCCTCTACCGATCAATTCTAACGCGAAACGAGTCCGACCTTCCTCGACCCCGCCAAACCCTACTAGAGGAACAATACACTCTGGCACAACAGCATCACGATCAATACATACTCATCGTTGCGGGGCTCGAGCTTTTGTTGCGATATGAACCCAGCTCCCCGTCTAATATTGCCTTTAATTTGAGCTTAGCTCTCGCGCAAGCCTCGCCAGAAGAGGCAGGCGAAATTCTAGATTCCATTCCAACATCGAATCGAACACCAATCAAAGCAGCCCTTGCCAGTGGGGCTTTGCTCAGAAGGGATATTGGCATAGCGCTGTGTGAGGCTTGGCAGACTATTTCTGAACTTAAGCTCGCCATTCAGCCCCTTTGCACAACCGACTCAAAAGATGGGAACGCAGAACTGGTTCTTGCACTGCCCCTGTCTGGGCGATTGAAACCGGCTGGGGAGGCCATCCTCGACGGCATCGTAGAAGCCCACCTAAAATCAGGGCACGCGACTCGGCTCGAAGTCATTGATACGGACACCATCAACATAGCAGCGCTAGCAGACCAACTGAAAGGCAAGCCGCTCTCACAATTGATCGGACCTCTAGAAAAAGAAAAGCTGGCGCAGCTAGCGAGCCTTGTTGGACCGGAGCAAGGTGTCATTGGTCTCAATACCTTAGAGAACTCGGACTCGTCATCAAACGTCGTACAACTTGCCCTAAGCCCCGAATCCGAAGCGAGAGACTTGGCTGCGCGGGTATTCGCAACAGGCGCTCGACGACTCTTGATTATTCGACCTCAGACCGATTGGGGCGCTCGGACACTGCTGGCTGTTCGCTCAACCTGGGAGTCACTAGGCGGGATTGAGGTCGCGACCGCCACCTATCGAGGCCAAGATGACTACGAAGCGGCCCTTCAAGTAGCCCTGGGCGTAGCGGACAGCAGCGCAAGGCGGCGTGAACTAGGTCGCGCCAGCGGTTTATCCACCCATCTTCAAACACGGCGGCGACAGGACATCGATGCCATTATTTTACTGGCCAGCAGTCCGCAGGAAGCCCGATCACTCAAGCCACTCTTGGCTTTCCATTTTGCAGATGACCTACCCACCTTCGCCCTGTCGGTGATCAATGAACTACCCTCGCAAATCGACCACAAAGATCTCGATACGCTGTATGCACTGGAGATTCCGTCGATACCACCTTTCCGTGAATCAAGGGCAAATAGCGCCAGCCTGGCGAGGCTTAATGCACTGGGGATGGACGCCTACAACTTAGCTGAAGCCATTGATGTCGAGACCGGTAAACTCAGCAGTTTGCACCGAGGCTACACGGGTCTGCTATACCTTAATGATGAAAAAAAACTTATCCGGCACATGAATTTATACCGATATGACCAGGAAACCCTAAGACGCGAATGAGACAATAGCCGCTCGAGGGGTAACGATGAAGTCATTGGGAATCATTTTTGAAGCGCGTGCGGCGGCCTATCTTAGAGCCCAAGGTCTCGAGTTAATTGCTCAGAACTATCGTTGCCGTGAGGGGGAAATCGATTTAATCATGTCTGACCACAGCACACTGGTATTCGTTGAAGTGAAGCAGCGAAGCTCCGACCGCTTCGGTTCTGCAGCCGCTACGGTGACTCAGAAAAAGTTGTCGCGAATCTATCGAACGGCCGAGCGTTTTCTTCAGAAGCACCCTGAGTTCAGTCACATGCGAGCAAGATTCGATATCGTGGCATTCCAAAGTGCCGACCCGACACCAAAGTGGCTCAAGAGTGTCTTTACGCCATCTTGAATCCAAGTGACAATAAACCTATGACACATTACGACCTCATCGCAAATCGATTTGCTGACACGCTACAAGCGGTAGCCGAGCAGGTAGACAGCTTGGCGCCGACCATAGAGCGCGCAGCGTCTCTCCTGAGCGAAACGCTACTGCAAGACGGCAAATTAATACTGTGCGGACTCGGCCCAGACGCTGCCGCAGCTCAGCTTATGGCATCATACCTCATAAGTCGCTTCGACTTGGAGCGCCCAGCACTCCCGGCACTCAACTTAGCGCAAGGGTCGAGCATCACCACATCAGTAATCGGTCTCAGTGGCAGCATCGATCTATTTTCCCGGCAGATTAAAGCGCTAGGGCGCAATGAAGACCTTTTGATCTGTATCGCGAATCAGAACAGCCACCCCGCTCTACTCAGGGCCATCCAGACCGCTCATGATCAAGGTATACCGGTTGTTGCAATTACCAACAGCCAACTCGACGACATTGACAGCCTACTAACCCCGGGGGACGTCAACATCTCGATAGATGCAGAGCGAAATAGTACCGTAATGGAATTACAGATCATGTGCATCCACCGTCTTCTTGAACTGCTAGAAGAAAGCCTTTTTTTCACCAACACAGGAACAGAATCGTGAAACCATTCGCCCTTTGCATAGCACTAGCCACAACAACCCTACTGTCAGGCTGTGGTGGAATGCTCGCCAGTATGGGAGCCGAGCCCATCGCGGAGGACCCCACCCGCCGTTCACTGGGGCAATCGATAGAAGATGAGTCAATCGAAACCAAAGCCATCGTGAATATAAGCGCCTCAGACGAAGGCTTCAAATCTGCCCGGATCGATGTAGACAGCTACAATGGGTATGTTCTAATAACCGGGCAGGTCCCCACGCAAGCACTCAAAGACAAGGCAGCCGAGGTCGTGAAAGCGCTCCCCAAGGTGCGCCGAATATACAATGAACTCGAACTCGCCTCTCCCACCTCGACACTGACTCGCACCAGCGATGGCTGGCTTGCAACCAAAGTCAAAGCCGTTCTACTCGGTAGAGAAGATATCGAAGGTAACCGGATTGACGTGGTCGTCGAGAATGGCGTCGTATTTTTGATGGGACTCGCCTACAAAGTCGAGGGGGAGCGCGCTATTAATGCGGTGTCTGACGTCGCAGGCGTGCAACGTGTCGTCAGCGTGTTTGAGTGGCTGGATTAGATCGCTCTGAGTAACCGCGCCAACCCGAGCACGGTTACTTGACCACCTTGAGTGAAGGTCGACCCAGCGGCTTGACCTTCCCAGACGGGTCATCAGGCGGCGTGGGGTCGGGTGGTGGTGTCATTTCAACATCGAACATCATGCCCTGACCGTTCTCTTTCGCATAAATGCCTAAGGCAGCTGTCATCGGAATCCAAATATCCATAGGACGACCACCAAAGCGAGCATTAAAGCAGATCGCGTCATCCATCATATTAAAATCCACAACCGCACCGGGCGCCACATTCAATACAATCTGACCGTTTTTTACATATTCAAGCGGCACAACAACACCGCTTATGGTCGCATCGACAAGCAAATAGGGCGTGCAATTATTATCAACAATCCATTCATACAAAGCCCTAATAAAGTAGGGCTTGCTCGATGTCATACTTGAGCGGCTCATTGCCTTAGCGCATTTCTCGTTCTTGAGCAGACAAAGACTCTTGAAAGGCCTCACGATCAAACAGACTTTCCATATAAGTAAACAAGGGCTTAGTCTGGCGGGTCATCTTTAAGTCAATGCCATATGAGGGCAATCGCCACAAGATCGGGGCCAAGCAGCAATCCACCAAAGTAAATTCATCGCTCATGAAAAAGGGTTTTTCAGAGAAAATAGGCGCGATGCCAGACAGGCTTTCACCCAGCTCTTTCGCCGCTTTCGCCTTAGCAGGTTCCGATCCACGCTCAATTTTATCAACCAAGGCGCACCAGTCCCGTTCAATGCGATGCATGTACAAACGACTCTCAGCACGCGCTACAGGATAAACGGGAAGCAGAGGTGGATGCGGGAACCGTTCGTCCAAGTATTCCATCATTACCTTAGACTCATAGAGCACCAATTCGCGATCCACGAGGGTCGGGAGTGAGTTATAAGGGTTTAAATCAGCCAACTCTGCTGGTGGCTGATTTCCATCAACCTCAACTAAATCGACTGTTACACCTTTTTCGGCCAGCACGATACGCACACGATGGCTGAAGTGGCAGGTGCTATCAGAAAAAAATGTCATCGAAGACCGCTTAGTCACGATTCCCATCAAAATACCTCGATATTTGAGAAGAGACACCGGCGTCTTGCGACGCCGGTAAAATTATTAGTGAACGTCTTTCCAGTACTCGCGATTCAACAACCATGCGAGAACGAAGAAGAGAACAATAAACATGAGTGTAAACACACCAATACGCTTTCTGTCCTCAGCAAATGGCTCCGCCGTGTAGGACAAAAAGTTCACCAAATCGTACATCGCGCCGTCAAACTCTGCAGGCGTCATTAAGCCCGCTTGCTTGACCTCAAGGCGACCACACGGTACGTCAAGAATATCTTCGCCGGTTAGCGGATCTCTTTTTACGCCACCGTTAGCCGCGTGGCCAGGACCCATAGCGCACACCTGCATACCTTGCAGATCCATCAGGACATGTGGCATGCCAACGTCTTTGAAGACCTTGTTATTCACGCCGTAAGGGCGGCTTGAATCGGCATAAAACGTGCGCAGGTAGGTGTATAGCCACTCAGGCTGACGAGCTCGCGAGATCAGCGTCAAATCAGGCGGCGTTGCACCAAACCACTGCTTGGCCAAACCTTTGTCCATCGCGTTGTGCATGAGCGCACCCATTTTTACATCGGGATCGAACTTCAAGTTTCCGTCAAACAGATCTTCGGGAATGCCCAAGTCCGTAGCCACCCTATTGTAGCGCGAGTACTGCATCGAATGGCACGCGTGGCAGTAGTTCATAAACAACTTCGCACCGTTCTGAAGCGATGCCTTGTCGGTGTGATCAACACTGATCTCATCACAAGGAATGGAACCACACGCGAACTCTGATTCAGCGCCGACCGCCTTCAAAGGCAGTACTGTCAGCACCGCAATGACAGCCGCGGCACCCAGCACACCCATAACACCCAGACCGCCATTCATTGTAACGCGCTCCGGTACGGGCTTGGTTTTATCCATTGCTGACCAGATCGGCATCAACAAGAAAAACGCGAAGTAAATGACAGAGCAGATCTGCGCCAAGAAGGTTCTGGCAGGGGTTGGCGCTTTCACACCTAAAACACCCAAAATCAAAAACGAAGCGACAAACAGGGCGAGCATCACCTTGGTGATATTGCCTTTATAGCGCCAGCTGCGAACGGGCGAACGATCAAGCCAAGGCAACAAGAAAGGAATTGCGACCGAAGCGGCAAAGGCGATAAAGCCCCAGAACTTATCAGGAACCGCTCTCAGCACCGAGTAGAACGGCGTGAAGTACCATACGGGCGCAATGTGCGCCGGCGTTTTCAATGCGTTTGCTTCTTCGAAGTTTGCATACTCAAGGAAGAAACCACCCATTTCTGGCATAAAGAAAATGATGCCGCAGAAAATAAACAAGAATACCGCGATTGCTTGTAAATCGTGCACCGAATAGTAGGGGTGGAATTTAATACCATCAAGCGGCACGCCATTCGCGTCCTTGTGTTTCTTGATATCGACACCGTCTGGGTTGTTCGAACCGACTTCGTGGAGTGCAAGCAAGTGCAGTACAACAAGCGCCAGTAGTACAATCGGAAGCGCTACAACATGCAATGCAAAGAAGCGGTTAAGGGTGATACCTGAGATCAAATAGTCACCGCGGATCCACGTAACCAGATCTTCACCTACCACGGGGATCGCGCCGAATAGCGAGATAATAACTTGGGCTCCCCAGTAAGACATCTGACCCCATGGCAACACGTATCCTACGAACGCCTCCGCCATGAGCACGACGAAGATCAACATACCGAAGATCCAGATCAGTTCTCTGGGCTTCTGGTACGATCCGTACAGCAGTGCGCGGAACATGTGCAGATAAACAACCACAAAAAACGCCGAAGCACCGGTAGAATGCATGTAGCGAATCAGCCAGCCATATTCCACATCGCGCATGATGTATTCCACGGCGGCAAAGGCGTTTTCGGAGCTTGGCGTATAGCTCATGGTGAGCCAGATACCCGTTAGGAGCTGGTTTATCAGAACCACCAGCGATAGCACCCCGAAGAAGTACCAAAAATTAAAGTTTTTGGGGGCGTAATATTCACCCATGTGCGTATTCCACGCACGCATGATTGGCAGACGAGCATCAACCCAATCGCGCAAACCCACTAAAGCATTAATCATTACGCAACCTCCGCATCGATGCCGATTACCAGAATTTTGTCGGATTCAAACGAATAAGGCGGCACAACCAAGTTGGTCGAAGCGGGAACGCCCGCATACACTCGTCCCGCCAAATCAAATTTAGAACCATGGCAGGGGCAGAAGAAACCGCCGAACCAATCGGCACCGCCCAAATCGGCCGCACCGACCTCAGGCCGATACTTTGGCGCACAACCCAAGTGAGTGCACAAGCCCTCTACCACGAGCAGCTCAGGGCGTAGAGCGCGCGCTTCACCAGAGATATAAGCGGGCTGAGTCGAGATGGCTGAATCGGGGTCCTTCAGCTTGCCATTCAACTTTGGCAGGTCTGCTACCATCTGCTCGGTACGATTCACAACATACACGGGCTTGCCACGCCACTCGACGACGATCATTTGGCCCGGCTCCAGCTTAGAAATATCCGCTTTTACAGGAGCACCCGCCGCCTTTGCCTTTGCTGAAGGCTGCCAAGAGCCTAAAAATGGCGTCGCTATCCCCACAGCACCCGCAACGCCCACGGCGCTGGTAGCTGCAGTCAGAAAACGGCGCCGACCTGTATTTACAGTTTCATCAGACATGATTCACTCCACCCCGGCTGATTACAGTGGCGGCGCCTTGAATACGCCAAAACCACCCGCTCAAAAAATGAAGGGAATGGTAAAGAGTTTGCACGTCAGATACAAGCCGAAACACCGGTGTGGGTGTGTTTTTTGTGAACAAAAGTGATCCAAAACAAGGTCTTATTCACAGGCACAAAAAAACCCGAGGCAGCGGCCTCGGGCTCTTCGTAAAAAAGCGTTTACCGCTTGGAGAACTGTGGACGCTTACGCGCCTTACGCAGACCGACTTTCTTACGCTCCACTTCGCGAGCGTCTCGGGTAACGTAACCCGCTTTGCGCAGAGCGCCACGGAGAGTCTCATCGTATTCCATCAGAGCACGGGTGATACCGTGTCGAATCGCACCAGCTTGACCAAAGCTACCACCGCCCGCCACGGTAACGTTGACATTGAATCGATCGACCATTTCAACCAGTTCAAGAGGCTGCCGAACAATCATTCGAGCCACTTCACGACCAAAATACTGCTCGATCGGACGGTCGTTTATGGTAATCGCGCCCTCACCCTGAGACAAGAATACGCGTGCTGTAGAAGTTTTACGTCGGCCAGTGCCGTAATACTGAGTTGCTGCCATAACTGTCGCAATCCCTATTAAATGTTGAGTGCTTCAGGTTGCTGAGCCGCATGCGGATGCTCGCTCCCTGAGTACACTTTGAGTTTCTTGAACATGGCGCGGCCCAGCGGATTGCGAGGCAACATACCTTTAACAGCGCGTTGCAAAACACGCTCTGGCGCGCGCTCAATCAACTTTTCGAAAGAATATGACTTCAAACCACCTGGATAACCAGTGTGGTGGTGATACATCTTGTCGGTTGCCTTAGCACCAGTAACACGCACTTTTTCCGCATTAACAACAACAATGTAATCCCCAGTGTCGATGTGCGGGGTAAACTCGGGCTTGTGCTTACCACGCAGACGAAGTGCAATTTCGCTTGCCAAACGTCCGAGTGTTTTGTCGGTTGCGTCTACTACGAACCACTCTTGGTTCACTTCGCCGCTTTTTGCGCTGTACGTTTTCATGATAGATCGGCCTTGCAGGGCTAAATTTAAAGAGCGCGAATACTACTCAATTGACCATCCGTTTTCAAGCGGTATTTTCACTTATTTCCGGCTCGGTTTCGACCTGTCCAGTTTCGTCTTTCACGCGACCAAGACGGGCAGGGGCGGGGTCCGCTATGGCATCAGCAGAGGTCACGCGCTTGGGGGCGTCAGGGCTTGTGAGGCTCGGCTAGATAGTCCTCAGACTGCATCTCTTGTAAGCGCGAATAAGTGCGCTCAAACACAAATTCGAGGCGAGTCCCTTTATACAACTCAAGCAAACCGGCATCGGCACTCAAAACCAACTTTACGCCTCGGTCATAAAACTCATCCACTAAATTAATGAAGCGCCGTGCCTGATCGTCATTTCGCCCATCAAAGACCGGCACCCCCGAAATCAGCACAGTGTGATAAATGCGCGCTAATTCGATGTAGTCATTTTGCGACCTCGGTCCGTCGCACAGGGCATTAAATGAAAACCATACGACATCATCCGCCAACGCTAAGACGGGTATTTTTCGGCCATTGACCGCGATTTGAGTACTGAGCTCAGGCGCCAGCGGAGCGAGCGAATTAAACATATCTCGCAAGGCAACTTCAGCGACCTGGTCATGCGGGCAATGATACAAGGGCAGCTTTTGCAAAGTGCGCAAGCGGTAATCCACCCCAGAGTCTAAGTTAAAGACCTTGGTGCGCCTTTCCAACAGAGCAATTGCAGGCAAAAAACGTTGCCGCTGCAAACCATCCTCGTAAAGCCGTTCCGGCACAATATTAGACGTAGCGACTAAGGTGATACCCAGCTCGAAAAGCGCTTCCATCAAGCCTGCAAGGATCATTGCATCGCCGATGTCGGTCACAAAGAATTCATCAAAACAGAGTACTCTCGCTTCGTTAGCGATCTCACGAGCCACCGACTCCAATGGGTTTTTGTGCCCTTGAAGACGACGCAAATCGGCGTGAACGCGGTACATAAATCGATGGAAGTGGACGCGCAAGACGACGCCCTTTTCAAAAGAATCGGCAAACAAATCAAGCAGGTGTGTCTTACCTCGACCAACGCCGCCCCAAAAGTACAAACCCATTTCTGGCTGCACTTTGCGCCTCCAGGGCAACAAAGACTTTTTGGCGTTCACATTAGCCAAAATACGTCCGTATAACTCGTCTAGCATGTCCACGGCTTGAGCCTGAGCCGAGTCTGGCGTCAATACACCGGACTCGAGCTGCATCTGATAGCGCTGCTTGGGACTTTGAACTGCTTCGGAGGTCATCGGAGGAGCCTCAACCGTCATTCAGGCGGCGAACTCTAGCGGTCTACGCCTAAAGTCGCAAGTCTAGGGAAATATTATTCATTCAAGCCAAACAAAAATCGCGGTATACTGCGCTCTCATGAGGAGCAAAACGTGATCGAATTATCGTCTATCAGCATTTTGGTTGCCGCGGCATTAGCCGTCGCGCTTGCTTTTTTGGCCGGATGGAGTTTGGGCAAAAAACAATCGACGCACGACGATAGCCGAGAGCAAGAACTCGAAGAAACGCTCAGCAATCTCCGAGAAAAACACGAGCAGTACCGAGCCACAGTGAGCACGCATTTTTCGCAAACAGCAGAACTGGTAGGGCAACTTACGCACGATTACCGCCGTGTATACGAGCATTTAGCAAACGGAGCAAGCGAACTGTGCGACACGAGTGAGCTTCCTCAAACACTGCTGCAGGCAATTGAATCAAGCTCGGACCGTACGACAGAACTCGATGCTCGCGCCCCGCTTGACTACGCGCCGAAATCATCGCCCGACGAACCTGGCATGCTCAACGAACGCTACGGCCTCGAAACAGCGAACAGCAAATAGCGAGTCCAATCCGCTTGCGGGACAGCACCCGGTTCCGGAGCGCACCCTAGGCGGGGTTCGGAATATCGATAAAGTGGTGCTCAACACCAAACTGCTCAGCCAACCACGAGCCGAGCGCTTGGACACCACCCTTCTCTGTTGCGTGGTGACCTGCAGCGAAGTAATGTATGCCCTGCTCCACTGCGCTGTGCGTCGTTTGCTCGGAAATCTCCCCGCTGATGAAGGCATCGAGCCCCAAGCTAGCCGCTTGGTCTATATATCCTTGAGCACCCCCAGTACACCACCCAAACGTTTGCAACTCACGGACGCCGGCCTCAACCCACAAACAGGACCGATTGAAAACTCGATTGAGTTCGACCGCAAAAGCCTGAACGGCGCAAGGCTCAACGAAACGGGCTTGCCACACAGGCTGCTGACTCGAACCTATGATCGTTTCAAAAGCCGGCAGAAAACGCGACAACAACAAACCCAACTGGGTATTATTTCCAAGTGTCGGATGATAATCGAGCGGAAGGTGATACGCTGCCAAATTCATATCCGCCGCCATTAATAGCCCCAAGCGCCTACGCTTCATGCCGGTGACAACCTGAGACTCGCCTTTCCAAAAATAGCCATGATGTACGAGCAACAGATCCGCTCCCCACTCCCGCGCTGATTCGATGGCCGCCGCACTCGCCGTAACGGCAGTGGCGATTTTCTGCACCTCTGGCTTACCTTCTACTTGAAGACCGTTAGGGCAATAGTCTGCAAACTCACCTACGCGAAGATGCTCATTTAGGGCGGCTAGCAGTTGATCTCGGTTCATCGACATGTGCAGTATCTCCAGATTTTGCTAAACTTCGGTTCAATCAAAACAAATATGAGCATCTATGCAACGCCTGATTGTTAAATGGCTGTGGCCGGTCGTCAGCGGCATCGCGTTTGCGTTGCTCATCTTAAACTACCAAGGCCTTTTACAAAAACCGCCGTCAAGTGATGCAGGTAGGGCTTCGTATTCTGACGCGGTAGCGAAAGCCACACCGTCCGTTGTAAACATCTACACGGCAAAACTGGTTAATGACAGCACCGAAGGCAGTAACGGACGTCTGCGCCGCCCTCCGTATAACAGCCCCCAGGCTCGTGTCGAGCGCTCGCTGGGATCCGGTGTTATATTGTCGGACGAGGGGATCATTCTCACCAACCGTCACGTGATCGCCGATGCCGACGCGATACAAGTGCTCCTAGCAGACAACAGAACCGCCCGAGCGGAGATTTTAGGCGCGGACAGCGCTACCGATCTAGCGGTATTGAAGATCGGCCTGAGCGATTTACAACCCGCCATAATCGGGGACTCTAATGCCGCCCATGTAGGGGATGTAGTGTTAGCGATTGGCAACCCACTGGGATTCGGACATTCAGTCACACAAGGCATTATTTCGGCGCTCGGGCGCTACGGATTTCAAGGCGGCGCCTACTACGAAGACTACATTCAAACCGATGCCAGTATTCACATGGGCAACAGCGGTGGCGCCCTAATCAATTCCAAAGGCGAACTATTAGGCATCAATTCTTTGATTTACACCGGAGGCAACAACGCCAATGCCAACGCCGGAATCGGTATTAGCTTGGCGATCCCCATTAACCTTGCTGTGTTCGTGGCGCAAGATCTAATCGATTACGGCCAGGTGATTCGCGGCTGGATGGGCGTGAGCGTGCAACCGATTATTTCAAAAGCCAATGGAGTGGATACTGCAGCCCTTTTGGTGACACAGACCGTCAATCGAGGGCCGGCTGACAAAGCAGGCATTAATCCTGGAGATGTGATCACAGCCATCAACAACGAACCCGTTACAGACGGACGCATTGCCATGCACCGAGTTGCGCTTTTGCGGCCAGGGGACATTGTCAACGTGACTCTAAGTGACCCAGAGCGCGGCGATCGAGTGATAAAAGTTGTACTCGGAAGTTTGCAGCAGAACCAGACCGAAGACTAATTGGGGTGAGCCATTGAAGGCAAACCCTCACAAGCTAAGCCCTAGGCTTTGTCTGCTAGGCGAAACTCAGCACTGCGTGCGTGCGCAGTCAAACCTTCCGCTCGAGCGAGCACCGAAGCGCAGCGCCCCAGCACATCAACCCCACGCGCCGAGACCTGGATAATTGAGCTGCGCTTCTCGAAATCATAGACACCCAAAGGGGAGCTGAAACGGGCATTCCCAGACGTTGGGAGCACATGGTTTGGCCCTGCGCAGTAATCACCAAGCGACTCGGTAGCGTAGGATCCCATAAAAATAGCGCCCGCATGGCGTATCCGCGGCAACAGACTCTCTGGATCCGATACCGCAAGCTCCAAGTGCTCTGGCGCCAAACGATTGCTGATTTCGGCGGATTCGACCAAGCTTGCCGTCTCGATCAGGGCGCTTCTCTTACTCAAGGCTGCGGCAATAATATCGGCACGCTCCATCGTTGGCAGGAGGCGCCCAATGGATTCAGCAAGACGATCCAAGAATCTGGACTCATGGCACAGCACCAAAGCCTGAGCCATTTCGTCGTGCTCACACTGGGCAAACATGTCCATAGCAATCCAGTCTGGATCAACGGAGCCATCCGTAATGATCAAAACTTCGGAAGGCCCAGCAATCATATCGATACCGACCTGACCAAACACCGCGCGTTTAGCGGCTGCCACATAGGCATTACCCGGCCCAACAATCTTATCAACCGGTTTTATACTCTCGGTCCCATAGGCTAAAGCCGCAACGGCTTGCGCACCGCCGATCGTAATAACCTCATCTACGCCGGCCAGATGAGCCGCCGCCAACACCCAATCGCTCATTTTTCCGTCGGGTGACGGCGAAACCATGACGACACGCGGGACACCAGCCACTTTAGCGGGTATCACGTTCATAAGTACCGACGAAGGATAGGAAGCCTTGCCACCTGGCACGTAAACACCAACGGAATCGAGGGGTAGGACGCGCTGCCCTAGCGTATTCCCCAGGTCGTCTGATACTTGCCAACTGTCTTGCTTTTGATTTTCATGAAACCAGCGAATCCGCTCCGCGGCGAGCTTTAAGTTGTCGTACTCCGACTCACTCAGCCGAGTGACGGCGGCCGCCAAGTCTGCCTGGCTCAAGCGAAGTTCATCTACACCTGTGACATCGCGTCGATCAAAACGCTGAGTTAACTCGACTAGAGCCACATCACCGGAATGCCGGACTTGCCGAATAATTGCCTCGGCGGCGTCGATCACGCTCTGCTCTAGCGCACCCTGCGCGTCGCTGATCTCAGATAAGGTCGTGCCAAATTCAGGCCGACTCGACTGCATACGACGCACCATCACAAGTGTTGCTCCCGACCATCAACGGCACTCTGCAGTCGCTCGACAAGGTTGCTCACTTGGGTATGGTGTGATCGCATCGCCGCTTTGTTGACGATGAGCCTCGAACTGATGTCGGCAATAGTTTCGATCGGCTCCATACCATTTGCTCTTAGAGTGTTGCCTGTATCGACGATGTCCACAATTTCATCAGCCAAATTCATAAGTGGCGCCAGTTCCATCGCGCCGTAGAGTTTGATCAACTCAACTTGTTGGCCTTTTTCAGCATAGAAATCTCTCGCCACATTAACGAATTTGGTGGCCACCCTCAGCTTACCTTTTGGTCGAATACGCCCCGTGGGGGCGGCCGTCATGAGGCGACAGCGGGCTATCCCCAAATCCAGAGGCTCGTATACGCCGTCCGCGCCGTGCTCTAACAAAATATCCTTGCCCACCACACCAACCTGCGCTGCACCGTAACGGACGTAGGTCGGGACATCGGTTCCCCGGATAACTACCAGGGAAACATCATCAAGAGTCGTTGGAAAAATCAACTTACGACTCGAATGAATGTCCTCCAAAGGCTCAACACCAGCCTTAGCCAGCAACGGTAGGGTTTCTTTAAGGATACGCCCCTTGGTCAGCGCTATCGTTAACATACTCTCTTCCTAACTCACGCGGCGAATATCAGCGCCCAGCGACTGCATTCTTTCCTCAATACACTCGTAGCCGCGATCAATGTGATATATCCGGTCGACCAGCGTCTCGCCCTGCGCGACCAAACCTGCGATGACCAGACTGGCGGACGCACGAAGATCGCTTGCCATGACAGGAGCGCCGGTCAGTGAGGCCTGCCCTTGGATAAAGGCCGTATTGCCCTCAATTTTAATCTTGGCGCCCATGCGATTCATTTCATGTGTTTGAATTAAGCGGTTTTCAAAAACCGTCTCAACGACCGAAGAGGCGCCCTCTGCGATGGTATTCAAGGCGGTAAATTGCGCCTGCATGTCCGTTGGGAATCCTGGATAAGGCGCCGTTTTAATATTGACGGGCTTAGGACGCCGCCCTTGCATATCAAGGCGAATCGTATCGCCTTGAATTTCAATGTCAGCGCCTGCGTCTTTCAGCTTCTGCAAAATTGCATCCATAGAATCCGGCGCTGCGCCACGCAGGACGATAGATCCGCCGGTTGCTGCCGCAGCGACCAAATAAGTGCCACTTTCGATCCGGTCGGGCATAACCGCATATTCGCATGACCGAAGCTCACCAACCCCATTCACCACAATGCGGTCTGTACCATGACCGCTGATATCAGCACCCATAGCAATAAGGCAATTCGCAAGATCGACGACTTCGGGCTCGCGCGCGGCATTATCAAGTATCGTCTGACCTTCAGCTAATGCGGCCGCCATGAGTAAGTTTTCAGTGCCGCCCACAGTCACTGTTTCCATAACGATGTGCGCACCTTGAAGTCGACCATCGCTGTAGGCGTGGATGTATCCACCCTCCACCTCGATTCGAGCCCCCATAGCCTCAAGGCCCTTTAGATGTAAATCGACTGGGCGGCTACCGATCGCACAACCACCCGGAAACGACACGTGCGCCTCGCCAAATCGCGCGACGAGAGGCCCCAACACCAATATCGAGGCTCGCATCGTCTTTACCAAGTCATAATCGGCCTGGAAATTCGTAATTGTGCTCGCGTCGACCTCAACACCCAAGCGCTCATCGACGACAACCTGCACTCCCAAACAGCCCAGCAGTTCGATCATCGTCGTAACGTCGTGCAAGTGCGGCAGATTTCTCACCACCACAGGGCGACTGGCAAGCAAGGTTGCTGCCAAAATGGGCAGAGCCGCGTTTTTGGCTCCCGATACACGTAACTCCCCGTGTAAAGGCCGCCCACCTCTGATTAATAGCTTATCCACTCCGATCGTCTCGTTTGCGCTACTTCGATGCAGCTGCTTCAGCTGGCGTCATGGCTCGGATATTAACCGCGTGAATAGCACCAGAGGAGATTAAATCCCCCAGCGAAGCGTAAACGAGCTGTTGTCGCCTCACTGGCCGCAAACCTTCAAAACAATCGCCTATAGCCGTCACGGTGTAGTGCCCACCCTGCTCGCTCACACTCACTTCGCAGTCACTCAGGCCTGAGCGCACAATGCTCTCCAATGCCGCAATATTCAATTTACGCCTCCTGACCCCAAGTTGTTATGACAGTCGTGATGACCGCCGCGATGCACGCCATATCGCCATCAGCACAATTCGCCTCTTTCGCAATTCGCTTCGCCGCAGAATCGAATTGGCTGCGGTATATTTCACCAAGATTGACATCCTCGATGATCACATTACGAAGTTGCCAAGACCCATCGCGATTTTGCCCCATTTGGTAAAGCACAGTGTAAGGGTCGTCTGAATCTCGTTTGATCCGTTGTACAATGGAGGCTCGACGCGACGCATCTTCATCTGGCTTCACAACCTCGATATCGGCTTTCGCAAAAGCAATCAGACCTTTTGCATAGGTCTCAATCAAGTTCTCACGCATGACAGCCGTAAAATCCTCGAGCTGCTGACGAAGCTGCGTCTTACCGTCATCTGATAGCGAATCGTAATACTGTTTCGAAGCAAACGGCCCCATGACCCCGCGAGCAAAACCGCGGTAGTCGACCACATCGTCCATCACGACGCGTAATGCATCGTAATAACGCTGAGGATCTTGGTCCGCGTACGTCTCGGCGTCCTTTAAAACAACCATCACACGCGCTGTGGTTGCTGACACCGTCTCATAGGCGGTTAATGGGGTCTCCTGTGCCGAAACCTTGAAAGACAAGGCAAGTAATAGCACCAGAACCCAGTTTCCTGCTTTTCGCTTCGCAGATTGCATGAAGAGTCTCCTATTGTTCGAGTCTTCTGGCTTCGCTTCAATCAGAATGACTGTATAATGCGCGCCAACAGGGGCGCGAGTATACCCAAATTCACATCGCTCTGCGCGCATTATAGCAACTCCTTTTAGGCCTTGATTAAATGTTACTGAGCATTGCCGCTGTTCTTGTTGGATTCCTAATCCTTATCTGGAGTTCCGATCAATTTGTAGAGGGTGCTGCCGCCATAGCGCGCGCGCTCGGCGTATCGCAAATTATCATTGGCATGACCATCGTCTCAATCGGCACCTCGGCGCCGGAAATTGTGGTATCCATCATCGCTGCGCTAGACAATGCCGGCAATCTCGCCGTTGGGAACGCGATCGGCTCGAACATAGCGAATGTGGGCGTTGTACTCGGGGCCACCCTGCTTATCGCCCCCCTGTACTTGCAGGAAAGTTATGTCAAAAAAGAGATGCCGATGCTTCTTGGAGTAACCCTCCTCGGCGCCTTAGTCGTAATCGATGGAGAGTTATCGCGCACCGATGGCGGCATTCTGATCGTTGCGCTCATTGTTATGCTCACCAAAATGATACGGGACGAGAGCCGTGACCGCGCCTTGCGCGAGGAGGTGGCGCAAGAATCTCTCGTAGACGACACCGCATCATACCCATGGCTGAGGTTTATCGGTGGGTTAATCTTGTTAGTCCTGAGCTCCCGACTGCTTGTATGGGGCGCAGTCAACATCGCGCAAAGCATGGGGGTTTCTGAGCTCATCATTGGACTCACCATTATAGCGATCGGAACCAGTCTGCCCGAACTGGCAGCCTCGGTTATGAGTGCAAGAAAAGGCCACGCAGAGATCGCGCTAGGCAATGTAATGGGCTCCAATCTTTTCAACCTGCTTGCGGTGCTGCCCGTACCGGGACTACTTAGTAATTTAGTACTTGATGAAAGCGTCACAACGCGCGACTACCCTGTCATGTTTGCGCTAACTCTTCTTTTGGGTGTCGCAATGTACAGCGCATTTAGCCTAGCGAAAAAACGCAAAACCAAAGCGCAATTAGGCCGACTCTGGGGCCTTGTTTTGCTTATCTGCGCGGTTTGCTACTACACTGTCCTAATCCAAGCCACGAGGTAAGTCACAGTAATGACTTTGGACCACCAGGCCGCTCTGCTTGCAGCCAAACGCACATTCGAAATGGAGGCCGAAGCGGTCTCTAACCTTATCGATCGACTCGACGATCAGTTCCCTCGCGCATGTGAACTCATGCTTGCCACCGAGGGACGCGTCATCGTGACTGGCATGGGCAAATCAGGCCACATCGCCCGAAAAATTGCCGCGACGCTCGCTAGCACAGGTACGCCTGCGCATTTCGTGCACCCTGGAGAAGCAAGCCATGGCGACATGGGGATGATCACATCGAAAGATGTGGTTGTTGCGCTGTCTAACAGCGGTACTGCAACGGAGATCGTGACACTCTTGCCGCTCCTGAAGCGATTGCGAGTGCCGCTTATTTCAATGACGGGCAATCCGGAATCAGCGCTTGCCGAAGCGGCAGATGCGCACTTAAATACCGGCGTCACCACTGAGGCCTGCCCGCTTGATTTGGCACCGACATCGAGCACGACCACTGCACTCGTTATGGGCGATGCGCTCGCAATCGCCCTGCTCGAGGCGCGCGGTTTCACGGCCGAAGACTTTGCCTTTTCGCACCCCGGCGGGAAACTGGGTCGCAAACTCCTACTCAAAGTGGCCGATGTAATGCGCACCGGATCGAACGTGCCCCGCGTTCTTTCTGACACGCCCTTGATTAACGCCCTGCTTGAAATCAGTCAGAAGGGCCTGGGAATGACCACCGTTGTGAACGCGCAAAACCAGTTGTTGGGCATATTTACCGATGGCGACCTTCGACGAACGCTGGATAAAGGGCTAGACATAACATCTACTCGCATAGCCGATGTTATGACCACAGGGGCCAAAACCATCGAGCAGCACCACTTGGCGGCGGAGGCCCTCAACATCATGGAGGCGCATAAAATTTCTGCGGTAGTTGTCAGTGACGGAAATCACAGCCAAGGCGTCATACACCTGATGGACTTACTGAGAGAGGGTATCGCATGAGCGAATTTACCGGACTCAAAGCACTGGCACTGGATGTAGACGGCGTATTGAGCGATGGACGCCTCTATTACGGCAATCAGGGTGAAGAACTCAAGAGCTTCAGCATACGCGATGGCTTGGGTATCAAATTATTGCAAAGCACCGGGATCGTGGTCGGCATCATCACAGGGCGACGCTCTGAGATCGTAGCCAGGCGCGCCAAAGAATTGGGTATTCAGCATGTCATTCAAGGACGAGAAGATAAGCTCACCGCACTGAGGGAATTTTGCTCAAAGCTCGACATCGCTTTAGGTGAAGTGGCCTATATGGGCGACGATCTGCCTGATCGTAAAGCCATCATGGCCGCCGGACTTGGGGCAACTGTGGGTAATGGCGCCGCTGATGTGGTTGCGGTGGCCGACTGGCAAAGTCAAGCCAATGGTGGTGAAGGTGCGGTTCGCGAACTCTGCGAGGTCTGGCTAAAGTCACTTGGGCTTTGGTCCAATTTGGTAGAGCAACTCGACTGATGCCTCGCAAGCGTATACAAACCATCGTCTTGTGCGCCCTAGCCGCACTGGCCTGGCAATTTATACAAAATCCCGCCGAGCTAGACGTGCCCGGCCCGAGTGATACCGACACCTTGCAAACGTACTTGCGCGATAGCGAGATCGTCAGATTCGACTCTAGTGGTAATGCTATCGATAGCATCGCAGCAAGCGACGTTCGGTTCTATTCCGCTAGGGCGCTCGCTGAATTAGAGGAACCCAAAGTATCAAGAACCTTTAATGTAGACGAAAGCTGGAGTGTTCGCGCCGACCGTGGCTACATCGACCAATCGAACCAACAAGTTCGATTCGAAGGCGATGTCAGACTCACGCACGACAAAAATGAGCTTCAACTTTCGAGTGAAACGCTCAATCTTGACCTGCGCACTGACATAGCCCAAACAAACTCGATCGTCGAGCTAAAACAGAGTAACGGTAATACTCGAGCAAAGGGTCTCAAGGCAGACCTGAACAAACAAATCTTTGAATTTTTGAGCGAAGTGAATTCAACTTATGTACCGACCGATTCTTAATAAAAGAACCTTTCGCTTTATCGGCTTCTTGGTCAGTCTCACATGGATTGCGAACGCTGCGAGCCAAACAGATCAACCCATTAAAATCAGTGCCGATCACGCATCACGCTCGGAACTTGAAGGCCTCACCAAATACTGGGGCTCGGTTGAATTACTGCAGGGCGACATAACCATCACAGCAGATGAGCTCGAGATTCGCCAACCCAACGGCGGCGAAACGTACATCAAAGCCATCGGGTCGCCTGCGACCTTTACCCAACCAGCTTCAGCAACAGAGCCAGCGCTAGACGCACAAGCTTTGACGATCAAATTTGCCGAAAGCAAACGGACCGTCATTCTTGAAGAGCAGGCTAAAATTTTGCGCGGAGATTCTTTAATAAGCGGCCCCATCATCGAGTACTTCATAGATGAAAAGAGAGTACAGGCAGGACAGGATTCCGTGCTGGCGCCCGAGCGTGTTGAAGTCATCATTCCCGCCAAGACCCAAGAACCCTGAGACATGACCCAATTAATCGCACAAAACCTCGCCAAGGCATACAAAGGCAGACCGGTCGTCAAAGACGTCTCCCTCGAAGTAGCCAGCGGACAGATCGTTGGCTTACTCGGACCTAACGGTGCAGGCAAAACAACCTGCTTTTATATGATAGTGGGTATTGTTCCAGCTGACGGTGGCCACGTATTCATAGACGACAGGCAAATAACCGGACTCCCACTGCATGAACGCGCCCGCGCTGGGCTCGGTTATTTACCGCAAGAGGCATCGGTTTTTCGCCGAATGTCGGTGCGAGATAACATCTTAGCGATGATCGAAACGCGCAAAGATCTCGGCACAAAAGCGCGCCACTTCTTGTGCGACCAGCTGATCGATGAATTTCGTCTCGGCCATGTGCAAGAGACCCTCGGGCAAGCTCTATCTGGGGGAGAGCGTCGACGAGTCGAGATCGCTCGAGCGCTTGCTCTAGAGCCTAAGTTCATATTACTTGATGAGCCCTTCGCCGGTGTTGACCCAATATCCGTTAACGATATCAAAGCAATTGTGCGGCACGTTGCACAGCGCAATATCGGCGTTTTAATCACGGACCACAATGTGCGTGAAACGCTGGATTTATGCGATACCGCCTACATCGTCGGCGAAGGCCGTATCATTGCCAAGGGACAGGCGGAAGACATCCTGAGCAACCAACGCGTGAGGGATATTTACCTGGGAGAGCATTTTAGCCTGTAACGTCCCGAATCTCGAAGCCACTCAGACCCAGAGTTCTCAATAGCAGAGCCCCATAAATTCGCCCTTCAGAACCAAACGCCTACCGGCTAGCAAAAAATGCGCCAAAGCTTGTAGGAACACTGAGTTAAGGGCTACACTGATCCCGTCAATAAGCGGAATCTTGGCATGAAACAGTCGTTACAGTTAAAGCTCAGCCAACAGCTGACCATGACGCCTCAACTCCAGCAGGCGATCAAACTGCTACAACTTTCGACTCTCGACCTGCAACTCGAAATCCAACAAGCACTTGAGTCCAACCCCCTGCTGGAGATGGAAGAGGACTTTGATGATTCAGAAACACCGATCATCAAGAACAATTCTGAAGGACCAATGGACAGTCTGGAGGATACCGCCAGCGAAACGCCCTCAGGGACGGACAGTTGGGACACCGCCATCCCAGAGGAATTACCGGTGGACACCCAGTGGGATGACCTCCTCCCCTCAGCCTCTGCTCCTGCATCGACACCCTCGGAGGACGCGCTTGAATTTGACTACAACCAACAAGGCAGCGCTGACACTACTCTGCAAGAACATCTATTGTGGCAGCTCAACCTGACACGCTGGTCTGAGATTGATCGTATGATTGGCGTCACCATCATCGATTACACCGACGAAAATGGGCGCCTCACCGCCGACTTAGAAGAAATCCATGAAGTTCTTGTAGATGAAGGTGATATCGATTTTGATGAGGTCGTCGCCGTGTTGCATGGCCTGCAGCAGTTCGAACCGACAGGGGTTTTCGCAAAAGATCTGCAAGAGTGCCTCTTGCTGCAGCTAAAACAGCTTTCACCAGACACCCCGCATCGAGAAACAGCCTACCTGCTCCTTACACGCTACATGAGCCAATTTGGATCTGGGGACTACAAACAAATACTGCGACGAGCGAGACTCAGTGAGGACGAACTCAAAGAAGCAATCGGCTTAATACAAACACTCGACCCAAACCCGGGACACACTTTTCACTCTGCCTCAACTGAATACGCGATACCGGACGTGTTTGTCAGTAAGCGCCAAGATCGATGGGTGGTAGAATTAAACCCCGACATTGCACCTCGACTTCGAATCAATGAGACCTACGCTGGTTTAATTCAGCGCTCTGACAACAGCGATCAAAACAACTACCTGAGAGATAACTTACAAGAAGCACGCTGGTTTTTGAAAAGTCTTTTAAGCCGAAATGAAACGCTGATGAAGGTTTCCACTAAAATTGTAGAGCATCAACGCGGCTTTCTCGAGCAAGGTGAGATCGCCATGAGACCGCTCATCTTGAGCGAAATTGCAGAGCAAGTCGAAATGCACGAATCCACCATCTCACGCGCCACAACGAATAAATACATGCACACTCCACGCGGCGTTTTTGAACTGAAATACTTTTTCTCCAGCCATGTGAGCAATGAAGATGGCAGTGAACACTCATCCACTGCCATAAGAGCGTTAATTAAGAAATTGGTCTCCGAGGAAGACCCGAGAAAACCTCTGAGTGATGCCAAAATTGTGACCCTTTTAGCGGACGAAGGCATTACGGTGGCACGGCGTACCATCGCTAAATATCGTGATGTTCTGAATATACCGCCTTCGAACGAGCGCAAGCGCCTCGTTTGAGTTAGTATCAAGACGGGGCTCGCCCCTTGAAAAAGCAGAGCATAATTAAGGAGTCTTTATGCAACTAAATGTCAGCGGTCACCACGTAGATGTTACGGATGCGCTTCGCGACTATGTAAATAACAAGTTTGAGCGTCTCGAGCGTCACAGTGACAACATTATGAAAGCCGAAGTGACCCTCATCGTTGAAAAGGCAACACACAAGGCAGAAGCGTCGATCCACGTAGCGGGAGCCGATCTATTCGCTGCGTCAGAAGCCGAAGATATGTACGCAGCAATCGATCAATTGGCAGATAAGCTGGATCGCCAAGTGATCAAACACAAAGAAAAAGGCCGGAGGCATTAATACGCCGATGAGTGTTTCACTCGTTCAACTTCTCAGCGAAATGCGCACCGACACTCAGGTGTCGGTGAGCAGTAAAAAACGTTTGTTCGAGGTCATTTCAGACCGCGTTCACGCTGATTTTCTAGATCTGAGTTCGCGCGCCGTGTTCAGTCGATTGCTCGCACGCGAAAAAATGGGCAGTACCGGTCTTGGCCGAGGGATTGCTATTCCACACTGCCGCGTGGAGACCGTAAACAAAATCATCGGTGTGATGCTCACCCTAGATAACCCAATTGACTTCGAAGCACCAGACAATCAGCCCGTCGATATCGTGTTTGCGCTGCTAGTCCCCGAAGACGAGCAACAAGCGCATTTAAACGCCCTAGCGAAACTCGCAAGCCTGTTCAATGAAACTGAATTCTGCAGTGCGGTCAGAAACGCAAAGTCCAAAGAAGATTTGAGACTGATTTTACTTGAGTGGGAGCAAAAAAGCTGATGCAACGCCCTCTTGTCATTATTAGTGGTCGATCAGGCTCCGGCAAGAGTACCGCCTTGCATCTGCTTGAAGACGAAGGTTTCTATTGTATCGACAACCTACCGCTGGGGCTCCTCCTCAACCTCTTGCAAGAAATTGAGCTCCCACACTTTAATCATTACCGCGGCGTCGCCGTGTGCATCGACTCACGCAATGCATGGACCAACATGGGAGATCTAGCGCCTCTGTTGAAGACGATACCGGAACGCACCAATGGCAGCATCCTCTATCTCGATGCGCTCGATCCGATATTGATCACCCGCTACAGCGAGACGCGCCGCAAGCACCCCCTAACAGATCAAACGACCACACTGTCAGACGCGATCGGCAAAGAGCGCCAACTTCTTGAACCGATACTAGAGGCGGCTTCTATCGTTATTGATACCAGCGATATGACGATATACGAACTGAGAGATGCCGTAAGACAGCGACTGTTAGGTGCAAAAAAAGGTGAACTGTCGATTCTGTTTCAATCATTTGGTTTCAAAAAGGGCATCCCCTCCGATGCCGATCTGGTGTTTGATGTTCGAATGCTACCAAACCCGCATTGGATCAAAGAACTCCGGATTCTTAACGGGACCGATGTTGGGGTGATCGAGTTTCTGCAGAAGCAGGAGCAAACTCGGGCCTTATTCGACGATATCAGACGATTCGTTGAAACATGGTTGCCCTCTTACAGCGAGAGCAACAGAAGTTATGTCACCATCGCGATAGGTTGCACAGGCGGGCAACATCGCTCGGTATTCATGGCGCAGCAACTGTATGACTATTTCAGAGAAAATCGAGGCAACCTACACGTGCGCCACCGAGAACTGATAACTCGGGAAGAGTGAGACGGGCATGATTAAAGAAAATATTACCATCATCAATAAACTCGGCCTGCACGCGCGAGCAGCCGCAAAGTTTATCTCGTGCACTGGCCATTACGGTTCATCCATCCGAGTTGGCAAGTCAGGAGGACCATTGGTAGACGGGAAAAGCATCATGTCCGTGATGATGCTCGCCGCAGCAAAGGGTACCGAATTAGCCATCGAAATCGAAGGCCGAGACGAACAAGATGCATGGGAAGCGCTCAGCAACTTAATTAATAATCGCTTCGACGAACCCGAGTAATTACACTTCGAAATTAAAATAGAAAAGCCCCCATAGAGCGTTTCTGGTATCCTATTGCGCGATAGAGGGGGAGCTTAATCGGGATGACTTCAAAACTGAGCCACATTGCGCACGATAAGCTCGAGTCGCTTTTGAGCTCGCATGACAGCGCACGGATAGCGGACGTGAGCAGCATGCTGAACGACATGCCCCCTGCCGATGTGGCGCATCTACTTGAATCATCCACCCCCAAATTGCGCAGCATCCTGTGGCAACTGGTCGATACCGAAATCGAAGGTGAAGTCATAGGCGAACTCAGCGAAGAACTGCAAGCCCAGTTCCTATCTGAGATGGACGCCAGCGAAGTTGCATCGATGACCGAGGGTATGGCGGACGACGATATTGCCGACATCCTCCAACAGCTGCCAGGTGCCGTCACTCGCGAAGTACTCGAGTCAATGGATCAACAGGATCGAGCTCGCATTGAACGTGTTTTAACCTACCCAGAGGACACCGCGGGTGGTTTGATGACCACTGACGCCATTACAATACGCGCGCGCGTTACCATGGACGTCGTACTTCGCTACCTAAGACGGCACAGTGAAATCCCGTTGATGACCGATAGCTTGATCGTCGTAAACAACAACGATCAGTACATTGGTTTATTGCCACTGCGAACCTTGTTAGTCGCAGACCCTTCGGCTTCCGTCCGCGAAATGATGATCACCGACATCGATCCCATCCCCGCGCTGATGACAGACACCGAAGTGGCGCGTCTGTTCGAACGCAACGACTGGGTTTCAGCTCCCGTTGTGGATGAAAACCGAAAGCTTTTAGGGCGAATCACCATCGACGACGTGGTCGACGTAATCAGAGAAGACGCCGATCACTCCTTCATGTCCATGGCGGGTCTTGATGAAGAGCAAGATACCTTCGCCCCCATTTTCAAAACCACACCACGCCGAGCCGTCTGGCTAGGGATTAATCTGGTCACTGCATTTGTCGCTGCCGGCGTGATAAACCTGTTTCAAGATACCATTGAGAAAGTCGTCGCCCTTGCCGTGCTGATGCCAATTGTTGCCTCCATGGGTGGAATCGCGGGCACTCAGACGCTGACGGTACTGGTGAGAGGCATCGCCGTAGGTCAGATCACATCGTCAAACCAATCTTGGCTTGTCAATCGCGAGCTGGCTGTTGGATTGCTCAACGGTTTACTGTGGGCTTGCGTCGTGGGCGTTGCTGCTTCTGTGTGGTTTAATGACTGGACGCTGTCCGTGGTATTCGCAATCGCCATCGTAATCAATTTGGTCACAGCGGCACTGGTTGGAGCCCTGCTCCCACTATTTCTCAACCGAATTGATATAGACCCCGCACTAGCGGGCGGAGTCATACTCACAACCGTGACCGACGTGGTTGGTTTTCTCTCTTTCCTAGGCTTAGCGACTGTACTCTATGGATAATGATTGGGACGACTGGGACGACAGTCCCAGCAAAAGTGAGGTAAAGCGACAGCTGGCTAGCTTGGTCGATTTGGCCCGCGAATTAGTGGAACTCCCACAGAAACGTTTAGATCAAATCCCAATAGACGACGATGTCTTGGCGGATGGCATAGAATTGGCGCGCCGCATCACAGCAAATAGCGGTAGAAAGAGGCAAATCCAGTTCCTTGGAAAACGTTTGCGGGCCATCGACGTCGAACCGATCATCGCCGCTCTGAACCGCCAACATGAAAATAGCCAAGAGGCCACAGAAAGACACCACTTAGCCGAACGCTGGCGAGCGAGCATTGTCACTGAGGGAATGTCGGCTATCGATCGGTTTATAGGGGAGTACCCGGCGGCTGAACGAACGCAACTGCGTGCGCTCTGGCAACAAAGCCAAAAAGAGGCCAGTAGAAACGCACCGCCAGCGGCGTTCCGAAAACTCTACAAAGCGATTTTTGCCGCTATCTCAGCAAGCTCGCTAGATCGAGCGCCCTAGCGCTCTGGGCGAGGCTCGGCATCCAAGCGCTGGGATGCGTCTAGCTCGCCCTCAGCTTCAGAAACGCCGTCCGTCTCAGAGTCGGTTTCAGCGGCATTTTCAGGCGCCAACTTAACTTCAGAATCGGAACTGGAATCATCAGACTTCGGCATCTGTGCGCGCGGTTTTGTGTCAAACAAACGATCGAACTTCAGGACAGGCTCTTGCCACGTTCCCGATATCTGATACACAGCACTCGAGAATTTATCCACCTGCTTCTCAAAAATTTTACTGATGACATAGACCCCTGCCGCCGCTGGAAGTCCTCCCGTCAAGGCGGCCAGCCACGGCAGATTATTAGCTACCGGCAATGTCGCAATCAAATCACCCTCCAAAGATTCATCTAGAAGGTTTGCTTGGCCGCCAAATTGAAAGTGACTCGCACTACTTTGCACGGACAAAGTTGATACATCGATCAAACCCAAAGACGTATTTGCTTTGAGTTCCAAATCGTCAAAGGGGACCCCGGTCTCAAACAACTGACTCAAACTAAGCCGGTTGATGATATCAGCGAAATTAAGAATAGTGACGACTCGCAGCGCACCACGAGCCCCGGCCGAAGCCTTGGTAAACTTCCCCTTTTTTAGGCGAACCGCCAGGTCGCCTTCGGTACCGGCAAAGCCGAATGCTTCAGGCCCGCCCGGCCAGCGCAGAGAAAAATCGACGTTACCCGATCGTGTCTCTATAAAGGGTTCGTAGCCGTAGGCCCCCAAAACCTCGCCCATATTTCCAAGCGTCAAACCACCGGAGACCTGAGTCAACACCGGCTCCTTGGCATCCCATACGATGGCTATAGGCTTCTCGGAATTCACTGCCAAACCTCTCCAACTCCCGCTGAGAAGCCTCGCACTGTGCTCACTGGAAACATCGGGTGCTGGCCGGAATTCCAAGACTCCGTTGCCGATCGCTTGATTCTGCTCACGAATCGCACGAATATCCAAGTCGAGCGCGGGCAAATCGTTCAGAGAAACTCCCCTGCTCCCGTGAGCATCGCCGACGAGCACAGTCGACGCTTGAGTCAAGTCCAGGTCTTCTACAAGCAACTGCCAGGGCTGGTCCGCAGTAACGGTCAAAGCCGCCTGAAACCAATCTGCGTTCGCCGCCATGGACCACTGCTCGCCTTCTTTACGCGCGTCGACGGTGACGCTCTCAATCTCGCGATTCAAGTAACGAACTCGAGACAACTCCAAAGCTCGAACGTGATAGGAAAATTTTGAAGGTCCAGCTGACGGCGGCAGAGTGGCTAGCCATTCGTCCACATCCAAAGTATCTAATGTTCCAGTCACAATAAACGCGCCCTGCTCGGCTTCAAGCGGTTGGGCACTGACACCAAGACTCAAGCCAAAGGTATCTGGATTCAAATTTCCCGCGACCCTAAATTGATCCTTAATCTCACCAGAAAAGCGCCTTTCTGGGTCGGTTAGATTAATATCGATTACGGAATTCCAAGCGACATCGGCCGATTTTTTTATGGGATAGGGTAAATCAATAGAGATGCCTTCAAGACTCGATTGTATCGAGAGATTGGCCCTATCTTGACCAAGGGACAAAGCCAAATCAAAAGCGCTTGTTCCTCGGATCCAGTCCATTGAAGGAAGATTTAAGAGCTGAGACAGCTCTTGCCCGGGCAAAGTTCCAATCGCCTTGATTTGAGTTAATGGATCGTTTCCGGCGTTTGCGCTAATGTCTATACTGATTGGGCGCTCCCACAAGACACCCAAAAGGTTATCGGCAAAAAAACCAGCTGCACTAGAGTAGGATAAATAGCCATTCAAATCGTTTATTTGGATACGAGCGAATGGGTTCAAACTGGCGCCGCTCAACTGCGTCTGAAACGAGACTTGCGGCACAACACCCGCGCCGGTCAGAGGGGTTTGAATCGTCATATTCGACCGCTGTCCACCCTGGATTGCCCAGCTGAGTGTTTCCGCTGGAATGTACCTTGATAAAGGCGAGGCACGCAGGTCCTCAAGCAAACCATCAAGCGGGCCATTTAGCGCCGCAGTCGCTGTCAAAAGGGGCAGTCGATCCTGATCAAGCCAGATCTCGACGTTCGCCTTATCCACTCGCGTATCAGGGAAAGCAGCGCTGTCTATCCAGATGCTGGTTTCCTCGTCGTCGAGGATAAGCGAGCCCGTAATCTCGCTCAAAACCGGCCAATCCGGTAAAAATCTTAACTGGGTATCCTCAAGCCTCACCGTCAGGCCTATAGACCTGGCATCTCTGCTGTCTTTGACGAGGGACCCACGGTAAAAAAATCCAGCGTCATAAACCCGGCCCGAGCCGATACTTTGATCAAGCCACGTTTTAAGAGACTCTGAAATTGTCTTGGGTATTACCGTACTGCGCTGATCAATACGGGCGTCGGGCGCATGCAACATCAGCACCATTTCAGGCTCAAAATCGCCCCGTATTCGCGGCAACTCGAGCTTGAGGTTACCGTAAACTCGACCCAAGAGCGCCTCCGTTTCAATATCTTCACCTATTATGTGTACAGCCGTTGGCATCACCCTAATGCGCAACAAGGCTCGTGGGTTATCTAAAACGAGCGCCTGGTCGTAGACACTCTGAATATCCAAGGTAAGCCGCGGCGTATTGGCTTTGATGAGCACAGTCTCATCACGCGCCCATAAATGGCCGGACAGTCCTGTCACCCCGACACGCTTAAGACTTCCGTCGAGAGCAATCTCTTGTAGCTCCGCCGCGAGCTCTCTTTGGCCCCCTTTGGGCTGCTTTAGCCTGAGATCTTTGATAATGCCCCTTGGATTGATCTCATCGAGCAAGGCGCCGGTTTCGTCATCACTGAGAGCACTGACCAGTTCAGCAACGGCGGCTAACTCTATAGAGGCTGAACTCATACTGACCGAATCGGACATCCAATCTATTCGTAAATCCGGTAAGCCATACCTCTGTGCATCCACCTCAATGCTCTGTTCAGTCAGGCTTAGCCTTGACTCATCCCAGTCCGTATCAAAACGAAAGCGACCACCTATTGCGGCAGGAACCTTGATGGACTCGCTAGTGACGATAGGATTCACGCTGTTGATGAACCATTCCCCGCCCATTCGCCAATCCCATGGCTGCGCTTGCCAGAACAGTTCGAGACCTACCTGACCTGATTCCAGTTCCAACCAACTCGGAAGACGATCGGTTTTTGTGGGGAGCACGTCGGAATTGATCGACAGATTCAAATAGCCAAGCCCCTCAAACTCTGACGGTTTCAGGGGGTTTCCGAGACCCGCCGCCCTGAGCTCAAGTCCGCCTCCCCTCCGATCAGTCAACGTTAAAACGAGCTGGCGTTCACTGCCCTCTCGCCAATAATCGAAATTAAGCTCTGTTTCATAAGCCCAGTTTCCATCACTTACCCTCAGGCTAGCTGCATCCACTAGCACGCGACGTGTCTTGCTTAAAATCGGCTCAAAAACCTCCGAAACCTTACCCGTTATCGAGCCAACAGAATGGGAACCTTGTGCTGAATTTTGCAGGGGCAAGTGCAAATCAAACGCCATACCTTTAACGATCAACGAGTCAAACGCAGGGATTTGTTTAAGTAGGGTTTGGAATACATCCAGTTTTAAATCAGCGCTATCGAATCGGACAGTGTTAACGGATGAGCTTGAGTCTATAGCGATAATCTCGGCACTCTCTAGCACCAAAATGGGGGAAAAGGCCTGCCAGCGTAGTGACGTCCGGTCAACCTTCATGGAGAGCGGTAAAGCATCATCAATCTTGTTGGTCACGAAGTCGCCAAGGTAGTCGAAATTAGCCGCCAGCAAACGCCCCAAGCTGACGTAGACAGCCAAAAACACAATAAGCGCCACGATCATGCGCCACAGCACACGACTCAAGAAAGCATAGAAATGAGTGTCTTTTTGCTCAATCATAAGCGCTAAAAAAATTCGGAATCGGGTGCAGCGACGAGTTTAACGGGCTCGCCCACATCCACTAACATTTGCATGGTGCCTCGCAGTGGCAAACCAATCACATTACTCACTGATCCATTCACCGAATCCACCAAGATATCGCCTAGACCTTGCAAAGCATAGGCACCCGCCTTACCAAACGATTCACCACTCGCAACGTAGGACTCGATCAACGTTTTGGATAGACGAGCGAATTCCACCTCAGTCACAAATTTCTTTGACGCTCTGTGGGTTTGATTAACAACAGCGACGCCCGTGAACACTTGATGCGTTCTGCCACTTAAACGCTCTAACATACTGATCGCCTCCGCAGCATCCGCGGGTTGCTGCAAACAATCCGAGTCTAAAACAACTGTCGTATCCGCTCCAATTATCGTTGCATTGGGGTACAACATTTGAATTTTCGACGCCTTACCCAAGGCCAAACGAAGTACGTAATCGCCCGGCAGTTCGCCGGTATAGCGGTGCTCGTCGATATCGGCTGACACCACCTCAAAACGTTCTACCAAACGTGCCAATAAAGCGCGTCGGCGAGGTGACTGAGAAGCTAATATCACCATTCGGTCATTCCTTGGCTGCGGCGCAGGAATCTCAAACAGATCAGAATGACGGGCCACATGCATGCGCTAACAAACGCGGTAAGGAGCGGCGACGTGGCGGCCTGAGTGAAGCCGCTCAATGTAGCAAGAAACGTGTCCACAAAATGAGCCAGCCCCACTATGAGAAAAACCAATGCACATTGGGAAAACACATCCATCTTGCGCATTCTGAGAGAAATCAGCTGTCCGAATACGCACACTACGACAAGTACAAGCGCATGATATCCAAGGGGAGCAGTGGTCATCAGATCAAATGCCAAACCCGAGGTAATGGTGTAAATCAAACCCACTCTGGTAGGTAATGCGATGACCCAGTACAAAATAATAAGGGCGAGCCAGTCGACGAGTTGCGACATCCCGAGCAGTGCCTGTGACCAGAGTGTGAGTAGCAGGCCTATAAGGAGAGTGAGTGCAACCACAAGAGCATCGCGTACCAATCCCGCCTCCTAAGGTATTGCACTAGCGCGAGCTGGCGCAAAATTTTCGGGGAAGACCAACAGCGTATAGCGCGCCCTGTTCATCTGAGCAAGTGGTTTGGCCCAAACCATGGCAAATCGCTCCCCATCCTGCCGCTCGACAGAGGTAACGCTGGCTACGGGGTAGCCCATAGGGAAGCGTCCACCGAGCCCTGAAGTCACTAAAACATCGCCGACTTCAATGTCGGTTGTAGTCGCCAAGTACTTAATCTGCAAGCGATCACTTGCCCCTGTTCCCTCAGCGATACCGCGAATCGAGCTTCGGACTGACTGCACGGGTAGCGAGTGTGTTGGGTCTGTAATGAGCAGAACATACGCGCTGTCATCAGCAACCTCAATGACCTGTCCCAAAACACCCTCGGCATCGACCAATGGTTGACCAATGAAGACCCGCGCATTTTTACCTTGGTTGATCGTTACTATCTGTCTATTTGGGTTCGGTGCCACACCCACAATTTCTGTCGCCATCAAATCGCTGCGTTCACGAGGTGCTGAATTCAATAGCGCTCTCAGACGCGTATTTTCAGCTCGTAACGCCACCATTTGCTGCAAACGACCGTGCAACACCAAATTTTCACTTTCTAGCTTTTCGATCTGATCAATCAGCGCTTCCTCACTTTTGCTCGCTTGCACTAAAGATGACCAGACGTTTTTCGGAATCGCTGCCAAAGCGTAAACATTGGCAACCACATTGACGCCGGTGGTTTTAAAACCATCAAGCCAGCTCGTGCGGCTATCAATCAAAAACAGCGCAATCAGAACGAGGGTGGCGGCAAGGGCTCGTATGCCCACCTGCGATTTTTTTATGAATAACGGCTTGATATTGCCCTCCGCCTATTCGGCTCGCGCGGCGCAACTCGCACCCAAATCATTCACTCGATAGGAGTTCCAGTGTGTGTCTATCCATGCGCTCCATAGCAATGCCGCCCCCCCTTGCAACACAAGTGAGAGGATCGTCAGAGATAACAACTGGCAAACCCGTTTCAGATGAAATCAACTTATCAAGATCTCTAAGCAAGGCGCCGCCCCCTGTGAGCACCACTCCGGACTCGGCAATATCCGCTGCCAATTCAGGAGGAGACTGCTCCAGCGCGGATTTAACACCCTGAATGATAATTTGCAGAGGATCAGACAATGCCTCCAGAATTTCGTCGCTGGTCAAAGTGAAACTGCGAGGAACCCCTTCCGCCAAATTACGGCCGCGCACATCAATCTCCCGCAACTCCCCACCAGGGAACGCACAGCCTATCTCCTGCTTAATACGCTCAGCGGTAGCATCCCCAATCAAACTGCCGTAGCGGCGCCGCACGTGCGCGATGATAGCCTCGTCAAAACGATCACCACCCACACGCACTGAGTCGCTGTACACCACACCATTGAGAGAGATGATGGCGATTTCGGTCGTACCCCCACCAATATCGACAACCATACAGCCGGTCGCCTCTTCGACATTGAGACCCGCGCCAATGGCCGCCGCCATAGGCTCCTCGATTAATCGCACATCACGCGCACCTGCGCTCAGTGCACTCTCGCGAATCGCACGTCGCTCCACTTGGGTCGACATACAGGGAACGCACACCAACACCCGCGGGCTAGGGCGAATAAAACGGGTCTCGTGCACTTTGGCTATGAAATGCTGCAGCATTTTTTCGGTCACTTGAAAATCGGCAATCACACCGTCTTTTAAAGGACGAATCGCGGTAATATTTCCTGGAGTACGGCCAAGCATTCGCTTCGCTTCCGTACCCACGGCCTCGATCGATTTCTGGCCATTGTGTATGCGAATAGCCACGACGGAAGGCTCATTCAATACGATACCTTGGTCCTTAACGTAGATGAGGGTGTTTG
>Ga0255753_1001106_pt1 | contig 33380 bp, 33 predicted proteins | sample 041ome_10_FD_179953 | JGI IMG/M metagenome (GOLD analysis project Ga0255753, IMG submission 179953) | Coastal salt marsh microbial communities from the Groves Creek Marsh, Skidaway Island, Georgia - 041412US metaG (version 2) | ecosystem: Environmental > Aquatic > Marine > Intertidal zone > Salt... | reverse complement strand
TAAATTTTTATGATAATCAGATAGACATACCTAATAAAATTTTATGCACCAGTTCTCTTGATACAAAAGAATTAATTAAAAAAGTAATTAAGAAAAAATTTAATACCAAAGTTAATATTACCCACTCACCATCAAGAGCTATAAGATCAATCTATAACCTATGTAAAATTAATGCAAAACAAGTAATAAAGAATCATTTAAGCAAAGAAGATAGATATAATTTTGCATTTAAAGAATTACAAAATGCAATGGGTCTCAAGATACCTATCAAGAGGATTGAAGCCTATGATGTTAGTCATATTTCAGGAGATCATGCAGTTGCATCTTGTATTGTTTTTTCAGATTCTGGACCTAGTAATCAAGATTATCGATTATTTAATATTCCAAAAGAGTTATCTGGCAATGATGTCGGTTCTCTTAAGCATGTCATGGAAAGAAGGCTTAAATATTATAAAGACAAAGAAACGAAACCAGACTTAATTCTTATTGATGGAGGCAGAGCTCAATTGAAATTTGCTGCATCTGTTATCAAAGCATCTAAGCATAAAGATATAAAAGTAATTTCAATTGCAAAGGGGTCGGATAGGGTTAGTGCTACTGAAACCATTTTGTCTGAAGAGGGCATTATAGAATTTGATAAATATTCAAAAGCATTTCTTTTGCTTCAAGAGGCGAGAGATGAGTCTCACAGATTTGCAATAATTGCTCAAAGAAAGAAAAAAAGAGGAGGTATTAATAAATCTAAACTCGATGATATTGATGGAATAGGAGCAGTTCTAAAAAGTAGATTGCTCTTTAAATATAAAAATATTAAGAGTATTAAGTTAGCTAACATTGATGATTTAATGACTGTTAAGGGTATTAATGCCAAAATAGCTAATTCAATTAAAGAAAAGCTTTAATTATGAGAATATTTATTAACATATTAACTTTATCAAGAATTTTTCTTGCAGCAGTGATATTTCTACTTTTAATATCTCCAGATGGGTACCTATTGGCACTCATATTATTTTTTTTAGCGGGAATAACAGATTACTTTGATGGTTATTTAGCTAGAAAATATAATGTTGTATCTCAACTTGGAGAGATTCTGGATCCGATTGCAGACAAAATTCTTGTTCTTTTTGTTTTATTTGGACTTGCAATAAATCTCTCAAGCTACTTGATAGGTTTTATTGGAGCAATAATTATTACAAGAGAGATTTGGGTAGGAGCTCTTAGAGATTTAAATGCAAGAAATGGAATAGCTGATGCTACTAAAGTTACTTTTCTTGCCAAAATCAAAACAACAGTTCAATTATTCACTCTATCAATATATTTATTTGGCCTAGCAATAAATAATATGTTGATAATCGTGATTGCAGACATTCTATTATTCATATCGCTTATTATCACTTTGTATACAGGCTTAATTTATACTTCTAATACTCTTAAAACTGATGAAAAAGTTTAATAAAAAGGACTATAAGATTTGTATAGTTGGTTTGGGGTATGTCGGGCTACCTTTAGCCGCAAGGTTTGCACTAAAGGGATTCAATGTAACTGGTTTTGATACAAAAGAAGAAAGAGTTAATCAATTAATCAATAAGATTGATATAAATGACGACATAAGTTATGAGAATTTAGAAATTTTAAGCAAAAATGCAAAACTAACCACCCATGTCAATGATATTAAAGAAAGCAATGTATTTATAGTTACCGTCCCAACCCCAATAAATGAAGATAAAACCCCTAATCTAGGACTATTAATATCTGCGAGCGAATTAGTTGGCAGCGTAATTAAAAAAAATTCAATAGTTATATATGAATCAACTGTTTATCCTGGAGTAACAGATGACATATGCACGCCAATCTTAGAAGAAAAATCTAAATTAATTTTTAATGAAGAATTCTCAACTGGATATAGTCCGGAGAGAATTGTTCCTGGAGATAAAGTTAATACTATTGAAAAAATAAAAAAGATTGTTTCTGCTTCTAATGAAACCAGTTTAAATATTATATCTTTCTTGTACTCCTCTATAATTGATGCAGGCATACATCAAGCTTCATCAATAAAAGTAGCTGAGGCAGCAAAAGTTACTGAAAACATTCAGCGAGATGTAAATATCGCCTTAATAAATGAAATGCATCAGCTATATACTTCATTAGATATCTCTACATTAGATGTCATTGAAGCAGCTTCTACAAAATGGAATTTCATGAAACTTACTCCTGGTTTGGTGGGAGGCCACTGCATTAGCATTGATCCATACTATCTGATGCATAAATCTGAAGTATCTGGATATGTCCCAAATATTATGAGGTCTGCAAGAAAGATAAATGATGAAATGGTAAATTGGGTATTAGAAAATTTTATAAAATACACAAAGGAAAATTCTATTAATTTGAAGACAACCGAAATAACAATTATGGGATATACATTTAAAGAAAACTGCAGTGACATTAGAAATACAAAAGTCCATGATTTAGCTATATCTTTGAGAGATTCTGGATTTGAGATAAAGATATGGGATCCATATTTAGATAACAAAACTATTAACAATTTAAAACATCAAAATATTACATCTTCAAATAATCTGTCTAATAATGTTGAGCTTGCATTTGTATGCGTGTATCACAAAGAAGTATTAGATTTTTTAGATTCATATAATGGTTTTGTTTATGATTTTAGGAAACTAAATAAAATTTCATGAAAATAATTGTTGTAAGCGGAGGTTTTGATCCAATACATTCTGGACATATAGAATACTTAAAAAGTGCAAAAGGTTATGGTAATAAATTAATAGTCGCACTTAATAGTGATAGCTGGCTTGAGAAAAAGAAAAGTAAGCCTTTTATGGTATTTAATGAAAGAAAGTCTATATTAGAAGCTATCAAATATGTTGATGAAGTTATTGAGTTTGAAGATGATGAAAAAGGGTCTTGTATCAATGCGCTTCAGAAAATAAAAAAAATATATCCAGATGATAAGATTTTTTTCGCTAATGGCGGGGACAGAAATCATGAAAATATTCCTGAAATGTCTGTCGATGGGGTAGAGTTTTTATTTGGTATTGGTGGTAATGATAAAAAGAATTCATCTTCATGGATTTTAAAAACATGGCAATATTACAAAGAAGAAAGAGTTTGGGGTAAGTTTTATAATCTTTTTGAAGGTGATGATGTAAAAGTTAAAGAGTTGGTAGTTTCTCCTAGAGAGGGAATGAGCTTTCAAAGACACTTTAAAAGAAATGAAATATGGTTGGTTAGTAAAGGCTCTTGTGAAATAAATTATAGCAAAGACGATCCAAATAACAGAAAGTCTGTTACTTTAAAAAAATTTGATTACTACCATGTTCCTTTAAAAGAATGGCATCAAATTACAAATCCCTTGAATGAGCCATGTCATATAATTGAAATTCAATATGGTGAAGTTTTGGATGAAAAAGATATAGAGAGGCTTGATTATTATAAAACTTCTAGTTAACCAATATAACTATCAAAATCATATTTCCAATAAATTTAGTATAAGCATTTCCTTTCTTAAAATCATGTATACAATACACAAAGTTGGCTGGATGGCAGAGTGGTTATGCAGCGGCCTGCAAAGCCGTTTACGCCGGTTCGATTCCGGCTTCAGCCTCCATGATATAATTTTTTATAAATGCAAGATAAAATAAAGAAACTAACTAAGGCTATTATTCCAGTTGCTGGACTCGGAACAAGGATGCTTCCTGCTACTAAGGCCATACCTAAAGAGCTTTTACCTATATACGATCGTCCAATTATTGAGCATGTAGTGAAAGAAGCTATATCTGCTGGTATTACTGAGATTATCTTTATAACAAGAAGTGGCAAGGAGGCTATTGAAAATCATTTTGACATGAATTATGAGCTTGAGCATAGGTTGGATAAAAAAGGAAATCAAATAACACTCGATGCAGTAAAAAATATTATTCCTAAGGAAATTAAAATATCTTCAATACGACAGCACAATGCTTTGGGTCTAGGTCATGCAATTCTCTGCGCCAAACACTTGATTAACAATGAACCCTTTGCAGTCTTATTGCCCGATGTAATGGTTATTGAAGATATATCACACCCTAACAACTTCAGCTTATCCTCCATGAAAAAATCCTGGGATGAAACAGGTGTTGGTCAAATTATGGTTGAAAGTATTGAAAATAAAGATACAGAAAATTATGGGATTATTGATACTAACGGAGAATATCCTAAGCCTTTTTCTAGTATTGGGATTAAAAAGTTAGTAGAAAAACCTTCACCGGTAAATTCACCCTCCAACCTTGCAGTCTTGGGAAGATATATCTTACCTGCAGATATAATGGACATATTAGAAAATACTTTAGAGGGAGTGGGAGGAGAAATCCAACTGACCGATGCTTTGGATAAATTCTTGAATTATGGAGAGCTAAATGCTTTCCTCTCCACAGCAAAAATCTTTGATTGTGGCAATAAAAAAGGGTTCATAGGGGCTAACTTAGCATTGGGTATGAGAGATCCCAAAATATCAGATTATTTAAAAGATTTGTTTAATACATTAAATTAAAAAAATATAGTAAAAGGGTTTTTACATTAATTAATAGTGTAATTTATATATAAACCTAGGCTAAGAAATCGGAAGACATAAAGTACTTAAAATTCCTTGCCAGCAATCATTTGACTGTTGAAACTAGGATTCACACTTCATTTATTTCTGATGTGTAATTTATATATTCATATGTTTTAATGTGTCATGTTTGAAAGATTTAAAACTATTGAAAAAACTAGATTATATTCTCATGGATTCACGCCATTTGTTTGGAGGGTTTTTGGAAAGATAGGTAATAAATTCTTTAAGTCATATCCTCCAAAAAAATGAGCATCTCATCAAAAAATCTTCTCAATTTAGGCTCAGGTGGTAATAGTCTCGAAGGATTCGTAAATGCTGACTTTTATAGATTGCATAAAGTTTGGTCTAAAGATAAAGCAGATTGGAAGCTAGATATCACAAAACCAATAAAATGCTTTGATAATTATTGGGATGGAGTATTAATTGAACATACAAATGAACATATTTTATATTCTGATAATTATAATATGCTATCTGAGCTATTTAGAACCCTTAAGCCAGGTGGGGTCCTAAGAATTATTGTACCCGATCTTGATATATATCTTGATTGGAAAAATCTAAAAGAAAGTGTTCCTAAAATGAGTCGTTATCATTCCCATGCTGAGGCAATATCTAACTTAACTCAAAATCATATGCATGTATCAGTTTGGAATTTTGATTTAATGAGAGAAGTTCTTGATACAATTGGTTTTTGTTCTATAACAAAGACTTCTTATATGAAAGGCGTGATGCCTGAATTATTGGTTGATTCAGAAAATCATCAATGGCAAAGTCTTTACCTAAAAGCAAAAAAAAACCAATTTAAACCCTTATGTGCTTTTTAAAAGTAATATTATAAATTACAATACCTGAATCAATGCCCGGGTGGTGGAATTGGTAGACACAAGGGACTTAAAATCCCTCGCCAGCAATGGCGTGCCGGTTCAAGTCCGGCTCCGGGTACCAGAATTAGGCTGCATATTAAGATCGATTAATTTTCTGAGTTTATACCTTTGAATTAAATATAAGATTCTTATATACAAAAAATAATTGATTATTTTACTCAGCAATCTTTAAATTCTTGAATGCATTTTTAAGGAATACATATCTTTCTCGCAATGTTATAATTTTTGAATATGTATTTTGGCAGTCATTACTGTTGAAATTTACTAAATTAAACTACTTTTATAATTAATTAGATGAATGAAAATAAAAACAACTATGTTGACGTTGACGAAATAGATTTAAGAGAGTTATTTCATGCAATATGGATTAAAAAATATTTCATTTTTGTATTCACAACTATATTTGCAATTAGCTCAGTGACTTATGCCTTGATGCTGCCTAATATTTATACATCAAAAAGTATTCTTGCTCCAGTCGCTGCAGAAGAGTCTCTTTCCTCAAAACTTGGATCATTTTCATCTCTCGCCTCAATCTCAGGAATTAACCTTCCCACTGATGGCTCTTCGAATACTAAAGAAGCTATTGAACGCATTAAATCTTTTAAATTTTTCTCCATATATTTTTTACCAAATATCAAACTCGAGAATATCACGGCTGTAAAAAAATGGGACCCCATTAATAATAGGATTATTTATGATGATTCTATTTTTAATAAAGACACTAATAAATTTATAGATAATACCTCCTTTAGGTCAAATAACGGCAAGCCCTCCGAGCAAGAGGCATTTAAAATATATAGAGATATTTTATCTATTTCACAAAATTCAGAAACTCAGTTTATCACTATTTCAATTAAACATAAGTCGCCAATAATCGCAAAAAAATGGGTGGATATAATTATTTATAATATTAATAAAAGTATGCGTGAGGAGGATGAGAAAAAAGCAAAAAATGCTATAGATTATCTTAATGAATCAGCAGGATCCACTAATATACAATCTTTAAAGGAGGCCATATCTGGACTACTTGAGGGCCAAATGCAAATATTAATGTTGGCTGCGTCAAATGAACACTATGTTTTAGAGATATTAGATTCACCTATTGTGCCTGAAGAAAAATCAGAACCTGGAAGGGCTATTATATGTATTATTGGAACTCTATTAGGTGGCATTCTAGCTGTTTTATGCGTCCTAATTTCACACTATATTAGAAAAGATTAACAGGATAATACTTAGTAATCTAATATAAATAATAATGGCGTCTCTATTATTTTAGAGTTAAATATTAACTATGCTGGATTAATTATTTTAAGCATCTAACATTCTTCCTTTAAAATCCTTAACCTTAAAAGGTATAATTCAGCTAGTATAGATATCGAATCCGCAATCTATTAAATTGGAGAATCATATGAATGATACATTAACCTAATGGCTTCTAGCTTAAGGTTATGGTTAGCCTCGATTAGTTCATCAAAGGTTAATTATTTTCTAGGAATATTTGAGCAGATAATTGTAAGTGGGGGTAACTTTTGCTTTGTTATTTTATTATCAAAGCTTCTCTTGCCTGATGATTTTGGAACATATTCTCTAATTTGGATTATTTTTATTTCCATTGGGTCATTATTTAGCGCTTGGTTTTCGTCGCCATTGATCTCAATTCAGCCTACATTATCTAGTCTGGAATCCACTCAATTTTTAAATGATTTAACAAAACAGATTTTAATGCTTCTTAGTTTTCTGATAGTAATTTTATTTATATTTTTTTTGATATTCGATGACATCTTTAAAATTGAAATATTTATTTTATCAGCAGCCTTAACTCCTTATCTGTTATATGAGTTTTTAAGACGATTGGCAATGATAAAAAACCGTCTTAGATATCTTCTTCCAATTAGTTTTTCTTTATACTGCTCACTATTCTTTGGATCAATTTTTATCTTTGATGGAAATTTTTTATCAATAACTCTAATTATAATAATTTCATATGGAGTATGCGCATTACTTCTGTTAGTTCTTCTTCGTCAAAACTTTTTATCAGGAAATTTAGGCAACCTCAATCAACGCCGAATAGAATTTTCTAAGTGGATGTCATACTCCAGTCTGCTTCAGTTTATTTCTAGTAATGCAGTTTCTATTTTATCTGCAACTCTATTGCCATTATCTGAAATAGGGGTTCTTCGCTTAGCTCAGACCTTCGTAGGTTTGTTTAATCCAATTCTGACCTATCTTGATAACCATGTCAGAATTTATTTTTCTAGAATTCTTAGCACAAAAGGTAAAGCAGGTTTAGAGATTGCTTTTCAATCATTTAAAATAAAATTTTTACTCACATCATTATTGGGAATAACGATACTTGGATGCTTTGGTATTTTTTTGATAGATTTGTTTTATCCTGAGTTTAGTGACACATACCTTCAAGAATATTTTGCCTTATATCTGATACTTTTAATGGTAACTATGACTTCATTTATTTATCGATTACGGCTTATAGTTTTAGAAAATACAAATTTGATTTTTAGAACCTATCTATTGGGTAGTATTATGACCATGATGTTGTTTTATCCTTTAGTCATTAATTTTGGTGGTTTTGGAGTAATTCTAACTCTATTATCTACTCATTTAGTTATCGTATTAGCTCTAATGTATCCTTCTTTTCTAGTAACAAAACTCGGTCAAAACTAGCTAGATAAGTTCCGCCATGAGATTATATTTTTAATAGTTTTCTTATAATTATTAAGCAGCCAATCAATAGAGTGTAATTAATTTAAATAAGTACTGTATCTTTTTTATAATGTCTTCATAATAAGAAATTGTTTTATGATTTTAAGCAAGTAAATGCAATATTTGCATAATATATAATAAATAATGAGGTGAAATGAAATACTTTACTATACTAATCAAGCCGCTTACCTGGATTACAGGTAACTATATAGGTCAAAAGGTATTGTTGTTAGCCCTGAAAGTAACTCAATATCTTATGGGAATAGGTTCAGGAGGTGATATTTTGAATAGTGGAGAAAAATCTGTATTACCTTTTGTAAAACGAGTATCAAATTTTCCTCACCTTATAATTGATGTTGGTGCAAACCAAGGGCAGTTTCTATCTCTTGTAATTTCATCCTACAAGTCTAATGATGATTTTTCGTTACATTGCTTCGAACCTAGTAAATTCACCTACGATCTTTTAATCGACAAATTTGGATCACATGAAAATATTACTTTTAATAAACTTGCTCTAGCTAAAGATGAAGGCGAGTTAACTTTACACTATCCTTTCCCTGGAACAGGTTATGCCTCATTAACAAAAAGAGAAATGAGTCACTACGGCTTAGATTTTAATAATTCAGAAAAAGTTGGTGTAACAAATCTTGATACTTATTGCTCTGACAATAAAATCGAAAATATCTCGCTGCTGAAGATAGATGTTGAGGGTCATGAATTTGATGTTCTTTCAGGTAGCAAAAACTTATTTGAAAAAGGCAGGATTGATTGCTGTATGTTTGAGTTTGGGGGAGCGCACGTTGATACGGGAACTAGCTTTAAAGACTTCTACTTTTTTTTTACAAATAATAAAATGAGGGTCTATAGAATTACACCATCAGGATATCATAGTGAGATAAGAGGCTATAGAGAGTTTGAAGAAAACTATAGAGACAGTAATTATTTAGCTGTTAAGAATGAGCTTATATGATTAAGGTAATCAAAAAATAGTGAAATATTTTATATTCCCTTTTATTTTATAAATATTGATAACTTTAGCCAGACTTTTATAAGTGATTAATTTTAATTTAAGCCAAAAATTATAGGATTTATCATGAAAGTTTTACATTTTATTTTAGGCAAAGCTGATAAAAATAAGCCCAATGGAGTCAATCAGGTTGTAGCTGGCTTAGCTAAACATCTTTCAAAAGAAGGAATAGATATAAAGGTATTAGGAAAAGCAGAAACTTGCAATCTAGAAGGTGAATCAATTTTAAGAGATGGATTTACTGTAAAAATATATACAAAATTTTCTATAGATTTCTTTAAGTATCTAATAAAGGTAATTAAGGAGGTAGATATTGTTCATGTGCATGGATTATATAATTTTTCAAACATCATTATTTCATTTGTATGTAAATACTTTAAAACCCCATATATTATAAGTACTCATAATGGATTGTCACCAGTACTTTTAAGAAGAAGCGGAACCCTAAAAAAGACTATTTTTCATATATTCTTCCAAAAAAAATTTTTGAAAGACGCTAGTGTTATTCATGTCATGACTGAAGAAGAGTCTACAGACTTGTTAGCATCTGGATATAGTGGAAATGTTTGTATCGTGCCTAATGGTATTGATCAAGATGATTTTAGTTACTCTTCAAAAATTAGCACTAAAAAAAATACTGAAATATTAAGCATTGGATATTTGGGAAGATTCTCGTCTGAGAAAAATATAGATAGTCTCATTAATGCAATAGACATTGGTTTCAGAGATCAGAAAGTAGAATTATATTTAGTAGGCCCCAAATCAGCATATTTATCAAATCTACTAGAAAGCAATAATCTTAATTATTCAATTCATTTTCTTGGCCCTCTATATGGACAAGATAAGCTTAATTTCTTAAAAACCATAGATCTTTTCGTTCATCCATCATATTGTGATGTTTTTTCAATAGGCGCTGTAGAAGTTCTTGCCTCAGGTACCCCATTGCTGATTACTAGAACATCAAACGCATCCTATTTTTTTGATAAAAATGCTTTTTACATGTGTGAACCTACTACATCTGGGATCCATAGAGGAATCCAGAAAGCTCTTGATGACAGGCATAACTGGCCCTTAAAAATTTCTGCAGGCCACAAACTAATCACTGATCAATTTAATTGGAGCGTGGCTGCAAGAAAAATCAAACTAGCATATAAAGATATTGAAGATTTAATGTTATAAAATATTAATTTTTAGTTAATATAAATAAAGGTAATTTATGAAAATAGAAAATAAAAGTGCCCTAATTGGCTATTCTGGTTTTGTCGGATCATCTTTGCTTAGGCAGCATGGTTTTAAAAATATTTATAGGTCTACAAATATTTCAGAAATACAAAATAAATCCTTTGATACAGTTGTTTGCTGTGGAGTATCAGCAGTGAAGTGGTGGGCAAATAAAAATCCTCAAGATGACAAACGCTCTATTCAGTCTTTAATAGATAATCTAAAAACAATAAAGTGTAATAAGTTTATTTTAATTAGTACTGTTGATGTTTTTGCTAACCCTAATGGGGTATATGAGTCAACTCCTATTAATGCCTCTGATTTAGAACCTTATGGATTAAACCGGTACCAACTAGAAGAGTATGTTAAGACAAAGTTTCCCAATTCTTTAATAGTTAGATTGCCCGGTCTTGTTGGGCCAGGGCTAAAAAAAAATGTAATATATGATTTACTAAATAATAATAATTTAGATGCAGTTGATTCTCGATCAGTCTTCCAGTTCTATCCTATAGTAAATCTATGGTCAGATATCAAAATAGCAATTATGAATGATTGCAAGCTATTACACTTAACCTCTTTTCCTATTTCCGTTCAAGAAATTGCTTTTCAATGTTTCAATATGGATTTTAATAATCGTTCTCAAACTATTCCTCATGAGTATGACTTTAGATCAGAACTTACTAACTTATACATAAAAAATGAGAGAGATTATCAATATTCAAAAAGAGAAATATTGTTGTCAATCAGAGATTATTTTCAATATTATTCATCTTTAGGAGTCTAGTTTAATGATTTCCATTTCAAATATTGGATGGGATGCAGAGCTCGATGACAGTGTCTCGAGCATCCTTGTTGAGAATGGAATTAATTTTATTGACATAGCACCGTCTAAGTATTTTTTTAATCCATGCAATGTAACCTCAGCAGATATTTTAAAGGTAAAAAGTTACTGGGTTGAAAAAGAGATTCAACCTCTTGGAATGCAAGCTTTACTTTTTGGCACTAATGGTTTGAACATCTTTGGCAACCAGGAAATACAAGAAAAACTCTTAATGCATCTTTCTTATATTTGTAAAATTGGAAGAGAGCTAGGTGCTAAAAAATTAGTATTTGGCTCTCCTAAGAATCGTGATAGATCTCATTTAACCGACCTTGAATCTAAGAAAATAGCCGTAGATTTTTTTATCCAATTAGGAGAATTAGCTCAAAGATACGGCGTAGTGATTTGTTTAGAGCCAAATCCCAAATGCTATGATTCAAATTTTATGACTGATAGTTTTGAGACGGCTATGATTGTAGAGGCTGTAAACTCAGATAGTATAAGAATGCAGCTCGACACAGGAGCCATGCAAATCAATAATGAACCACCTCGATCAATAATTAAAGATTTCTCACACTTAATTCATCACATACACATTAGTGAGCCCCAATTAGTTCCACTTATACCTAATAATAGTTATCATAGCGAAGTGTCTGAATCATTAATAAAATTCTTACCCAATATTCCAATGACAATTGAAATGCTAACATCTAGTAAGAAAAATGCATTAGAGGAAATTACACGCTCGATTAGGTTAGTGAAAGAGGTTTATAAGGGTGAAATGCGATGAAATGGATAATATTACTTTTAGGATTATTTTCAAACGCATCGGCTAGTGTTTTTATTAAAATCGCAGTTACAGATAAGTCTCCTGTTCCAGAAGTTACTAGCTTTTTACAAAATTTCTTGAATCCCTATATGGTTTTAGGATTGGGATTATATGGCTCAGCCTTTATTTTTTATTCAATAGCATTAACCTATTTACCTCTTAATATAGCTCATCCAATCTTAACTGGAGGTTCAATTGCTTTAGTAAGTATTGCTTCAGTTTTAATACTTGGAGAAGCCCTAACTTTTTTTAATATACTTGGTATTACTCTAATTATTCTTGGAGTGACTGTATTAACAGTGTCTGATATATGATAGAAAAAACAGATATAACAATAGTTGGAGGGGGATTTTTTGGATTGTATATTGCTGATTACTTTTCAAGATTAGACAAGAAAGTATTGGTTATAGAGAAAGAAAGCGATGTTATGCAGATAGCTTCATATACAAATCAGGCGCGTGTTCATAATGGATACCATTATCCTAGAAGTATTTTAACAGCTTCACGATCTCGTATATCCTTTCCACGATTCGTGGATGAATTTGAATCCTCTATAGAAAGTGACTTTGAATCCATCTACATGGTTTCTAGTAGACTTGGAAATGTTTCCCCTAAGCAGTTTGAAAAATTTTGTAATCGTATAGGCGCTTCAATAGAGTCTCCATCAAAGGAAATTAAAAGTTTAGTTCGAACGAATATGATCGATGGGATATTTAAGACAAAAGAGTTTGCATTTAATGCAGTTTCCTTAAAAAAGACTATGTTAAATCGTATTAAAAATAATGGAGTAAAAGTATTGCTTGATCACGAGGTTGCATCAGTCCGATTGAGTACAAATTCTAAACTGCTTGATGTCTGTGTAAAATCAGGAGGAGAGGAATTCAATATAAGAAGCAATCAAGTATATAATTGCACATATTCCATGCTTAATACAGTTCTTGCGGAATCAAAAATTGAGGTAATACCTCTTAAATATGAATTAGCTGAAATGTGCATCATTGACGTACCTGATGAACTAAAAAAGATAGGAATAACGGTTATGTGCGGGCCATTTTTTTCAACCATACCATTCCCATCTAAATCAGCACATTCATTAAGTCATGTTCGTTATACTCCTCACTTTGAATGGGACCATAAAAGTCTTTCATCTGATTTGAATCCAGATATTATTTTATGTGAAGCTAAAAAAAATAGCGCATTTAAAAAAATGAAATTAGATGCTCAACGCTATATTCCAATAATGGAAGATATAAGTTATCGTGAATCTTTATGGGCTGTTAAAACAATTCTTCCTAGAAGTGAGTCAGACGACTCTAGACCAATCTTGTTTAAAGATAATTATGGATTACCTGGTTTGCATTGCGTAATGGGCGGAAAAATTGATAATGTGTATGATGTACTGAATACAATCAATAATTTAGGTCTAGATTTATAATGAAAAGTGAAGCATTTGTCTCTATTGTTTTGGTGGTTAAGAACCAGACTTCAAAACTAATTCATAAATTGGACGAGCTTGCTCCTTATCTAGATTCAAGATTTAGTGATTATGAGATGGTTATTATTGATCAAAGATCGGACGATAACATTCAAAAAAAATTACTTCATTCTCAAAAAAAATATCAGTCAATTAGGTATCTTCTTTTATCTCGGGAGGTAAGTAATGATGTTGCATTAGCAGCTGGGTTAGAAAATTCTATTGGCGATATTGTAATTAACTTAAATTTAGATCATGACAAAATTAATTTAATAGATTCCTTGGTTCAAAAATCCCTAGCTGGTAATGATATTATTGTTTGTATATCAAAAAGAGTAAATTCTTTTTTTTACAAAAAATTCAAATTTATTTTCAATTGGCTTTTACTATCTATTGGCTATACCTTACCTCATAATTCAACAGGAACATTTTGTTTAAATCGAAGAGCAGTTAATGCTTTAACAGACTCAGGACGCTTCTTTTGTAAATTACATATGAGAATGAATAATATAGGTTTTGATTTATGTGATTTTGATTCTGATGAATATTTAATAAATCCTAAAAAGAAGAGGATATCTTCTGGTATTAATGATGCCATTCATCATATGGTGTTTAATTCAACTAAACCACTTAGATGGATGAGTTTCCTCGGAATTGGTGGCAGCTTTTTAGCTGTGATCTTTAGTATTTATAGTGTTATTTTGCATCTAATAAGAGATGACATTGTTCCAGGTTGGACTACTACTATATTATTTGTTTCGTTTTTGTTCTTAATTTTATTTGTTATGTTTTCATTTTTTGGAGAGTATTTAGCTAGATTATTAAATGACAGGAGTGAACATAAGGAGTATACAATTGCATATGAGCAAAACAGCTCAGTTATGTTTAACGAAAATCGCTTCAACGTAATCACTAGTGATGACGTTTAGAATAGATTTCATCACTAATTTTTATTACCAATCTAATGAAAGAAGCTCTTGATTACTACGATATTCCAAATTATCGCGAGGTTTTCAAACTACCCAAGGTTCATGATTATTGCGTTGGCATATTTGTAATTAATGAAGGACAAAAATTTCATGATCAATTAGATCGCATGAAGTGTTATCAATTATCTGCAGATATTGTAATTTCGGATGGAGGAAGTTCTGATGGATCAACTGAACCAGATGATTTGAAATCTCGAGGGGTCAATGCCTTGCTAGTAAAAAATGAAAATGGTGGACTAGGAAGTCAAATGAGAATTTTTTTTTCATGGGCCATTGAAAATGGGTATAAAGGCGTTGTTGTTATAGATGGTAACAATAAAGACAGTGTAGAAAATATAAATGATTTTGTTAATAAACTTATCAAGGGCTATGATCATATTCAAGGATCAAGATTTATAAGTGGTGGAAAAGCAGTAAACACGCCACTCTCTAGATTAATAGGATTAAAATTATTGCATGCTCCTATGATCAGATTAGCATCTAAATTTAATTATACTGATACAACAAATGGATTTCGAGCGTATAGTTTAAAGCTACTTTTATCTAACAAAATGGCAATATTCAGAAATGTATTTACTGGCTATGAACTTCATTACTATCTAGCAATAAATGCTGCAAGAAATGGATATAATTGTCTTGAAATTCCTGTTTCTAGAAGCTACCCAAAGGGTAAAGTTCCAACTAAAATATCCTTTTTTAAAGGAAATTTAAAGGTAATCTATACTTTGTTTAAGGTATGTTTTAATAGATATGATCCAAAGTAGTAAAAAGAAACTTAATTTTATATTTGAAACTGCCAATTCAATACATATAGTCTTTGCATGCGTTGTAATGGTAATTATTATTAGATTATATCTACTACCTGGATATAGTTATAGCCCTGATAGCTTTGATTATTTTAGCTTGTCAAAAACTTTTTTTACTGGCGATGGTTTTTATAAAATAAATACCATTAGAAGTTATCTTAATATTGAAAATTCTTCAGCTTTTCCATTGTTATATCCAACATGTCTTTCCTTAGTAAGCTTATTATTTGGAGAAAATTATTTAAATGCCGCTTATTTTAATGTATTTTTGATGACATTAACTTACATAATTTTATTTAAGTTAGCTATTCTTATTCAGAATAAGAAACCTTTAGGTGCTTTTTTCTCTTTAACATTAATACTCTTTCCAGGATATATCCAGGAAGTTCTCAGCGGTCGATCAATTCCTCTATCACTGATGTTATTGAGTTTATGCATTCTTTTTTATTCAAGGAATAAAGTATATCTTTCATTTTTTGTACTTGGTTTGGCCTGCATTTCAAGGTTTGACATTTTACCTATTGCATTATTCGCAGCATTATATGTATCCTATGACAAAAAAAATATTACTATTTTAATAACTCTTTTCTTTGGAATGCTTCCTTGGATAATATACAGCTTGATATATCTAGACTCAATTTGGGCTTCAGATAATTCATGGATAGCATTATCTTCTACACCAGCTTTTGTAACTGATTTCCCCGCCGCTGCCTCATCAACTCTATTTTCCAATCCATTAGAATGGATTGTAAGAGTTACCAAAAATTTTTTAAAAGGTATTTTTTATTTTGGTTTAGCTGGAAGCACTAATTTTCTTCTGGTAACTTTAGCTGTATATTTTCTAATAAAGAAAACTTATTTAAAGGTTACAGGTATAAATTACTTACTGCTTTTTTTAATTTTAAATGCAATACTTTCCCCAGTATATCTATCTGGTTACTTTGATATTAGATACTTCTATTTTGCTATTTTTATAATTTCTTTATTTCTATTTTCACTAGAAGCAAAAAATATTCGAAATGTTCATATTGCCGTTTTAATACTTCCAACACTTGCATTGCCAAGCTGGTACATATTCTCTCCGTTTTTGAACTTTAATATTAATATAAGTAAAATAGAAAAAAGATATGAAGACATAGATCTACTAAAATCATTACATAGCACACAAATGCAAACTACTTTTTTTATCAAAGATCGAGAAAATTCATTACCAGTTGGACCCATGTATGGAGCTTTAACTGGAAACAAGATAGCCTACAAACCAAGAAATTTATCTGAGGAAAAACTTCAAGCATTCAATGAATTAATTGGACCAAATGTAGACATTATTTTAGATAATTATTAAATAACCTCAATTTACTAAGAAAGCTTTATATTTAAAAAATATTTTTAAACGCAAGATTATAATATTAAGTATTGTAGTATTATAAAGTAATCTAAGTCTTTATTTGCTAAGAAATATGAAATTATCATGAGACATAAATTTTTTTTACATACTTTGGAAAAGATAGTCCAGGTAACTAAAAACAAAAACTTTAAATTTGATCCTGCTATTACTTTTAGTATTATTTTTTCACTAATTATAGATCAGTTTTTTGCCAGATGTCGCTCGATAAAATTTTTATTCAGAGGTTTTCCATTTAAAGGCATACAGCTAGGATCTAATGTTAAATTTAAGAATATACAAAATATAAAACTTGGAAAAAATATAAAATTCTCAGACTATGTTCATATAGATGGGCTTGGCTTCGGAAAAATACATATTGATGATCGATGCTCTCTTGGAGCATTTTCAAGAATAGTCACTTCAACGTCTTATTCAAATCTCGGAGATGGAATCCATCTTGGTACAGATGTTGCTATTGGAGAATTTTCTTATATAGGAGGTGCTGGAGGTGTTTCTATTGGTAGTAACTCTATTATTGGTCAATATTTAAGCATTCATCCTGAAAATCATAATCACGATAACTTAGATCTTTTGATTAGAAAACAAGGAGTCACAAGGAAGGGTGTAAGCATAGGTGAGAATGTATGGATAGGTGCAAAAGTAACAATTTTGGACGGTGTTACCGTTGGTAATGGCTGCATTATAGCTGCTGGAGCTGTCCTTACAGCAGAGAATTACCCAGAGAATACTATTATTGGTGGTGTGCCGGCAAAAGTACTACGCTATCGTTAAATGCAGTTTTTAGTTCAAAATATTTTTTATGATTCGAGATTTTTAGCCCCTTTTAAGATTTTTATTAGATTATAATCAATTCAAAATTATGACATATAAATCTCCGAACCATAATGAATTAAATAAGCATATTTTAACGGAAATTGGTTTAGCTAGCTGCTCAAAGAATCAAGGTCAAAAAAAATATATCATAAATTGGCCCGATCTAAGTATTAGATGGATATTTTCTATTAGAAATCTAAGAGCAGGCTATTTATCTTTCCAGGAAAATTTTTCTCTTAGACAGCGCCTAATTAATATCATGGTCTGTGTTCTGAGCATATTGCCTGTTAAAATTTTTAACTTAGTTAGTGCGCGAAATTTTATAATTCAAAAATCTAGTGTATTAGGAAGAGTTATGTCTTATTATAATGCTGATGATTGGGATTTTTTTGCAGGCTCTCCTGGAATTAATAGAAACATAGTTGTAGCAATATACAAAAATGAAAATATTGTAGGCTATCTTAAAAAGCCTCTTTATCATAGACATAAAGCTCAATACTCGAAACTATCAGATAAGTTTTTGACCGAAGCCGATGGATACAAATACATAAATAGTTTAAAGCTTGGAAGGATAATTACACCTAGAGTGAAAGTCTTTGATGATGCGATCTTCATGTCTCCTATGGAAGGAAGAGGCCTGAATAGAAAAGATCATCAGAAAATCGTAACTAGTTTAAATGAAATAAGAAATACAACCTCTAATTTTTTTTCTATACAAGAATATATTGAGAGAAAAAATCTTTTAAATAAGATAGATATTCTTAGTACCAGCTCACCCATAGATTCTTCATTTGGATTAAGTTGCCTAAATAAAATAATTTCATCAGTATCTAGTCGAATTTTAGATTTACCGAAAACGCATGAAATTAATTGTAGTTTTGCCTTGGTAGACTTTACATCATGGAATAATTTTCTTATTGAAGATAAGATCGGTTTGATAGATATAGAGTTCTGTGAAAAAAATATTACATTAGGCTATGATCTCGCACACTTTTACATACAAGATTATCTAATGAGCACTAGTAGGCCGACTCATATAAGATTGCAAAATATTATAGTTAAGAATATCTTACCTTCTTTAGTTAGTGATTTTGGCATATCGACTTCAGATGCTAAGTTGTATGTTGACCTTTATTTAATCCAAAAAGTAATTGATTCACTATCCTCTTATGCAAAACAAGATAAGCTTCATCAGCAAGCTAAAGTTCAACTTAAATTTTGGGAAGATATTAATATGCTTTGGGTTGGTGAGTTTTGACACCAATTATATTAAGCAAATATTTCGCTGTAATATTTTCTCTGGTACTTCTACTAATTATATCGAATGGTAAAAGAGCAATAATTTCTAAAAAATCTTTTTTACCCTTGTGTGGTTTTCTAGTAATTCTAATGCATAGCTTTTTTTTTAGTACAAATGTTAGCGAAAGTGTTGAGCGAAATATTTTTTCATTACTATTTATTTCAGCTTTTACAATAGGTGTTGCATTAGCTCATAATCATTGTGTTCGTTATGCAAAGTATGCGATCTATACCATCGGAATTGCTGGTATTACATCGGGCCTATATGCAATGATATTTATTCCCTCAGCATATGCTGGTGAGAACTTTAATGGAATTACCTCTAACGCGAATTACTTTGCACTTTTTCTCTCAGTATTTTTCTTTCCTGTGCTACTAGAGAATATTCAAAATATTAAGTTAAGAGGAATAATCAAGGTCTTTAATATTTTTCTTTTAATATTATTGATATTTATTGTAATTGAAACAAGATCACGCGCCGCAATACTTACTATATTCGCAATTTTTCTATTTTATATTTATTCAAAAGAGCGCTTAAAAAAAGTGACTATAATTTTCAATAAACGAATTATTTTATCTTTGACATTGCTAGTTCTATTTATTTTTAATAGTGGCTATATGACTAATAAATATTCTGAGAGTGATGTTTTCACAATAGAAGAAACATTTTCAACTAGAGCAATTATGTACCAATATAGGATTCAAGGAATTATTGAAAAGCCATATTTAGGATGGGGCTACACAATTAATTCTCATGAGGGAAGAATGATCGAACCATGGGTTTTCAATTTATATGAAAAAGGTACAACTCCGCTTGCAGTAATAGAAGAGTTAGGTATTTTTTTGGGGATGATAGTTTTAGGTTTTTTCTGGTGGCTATTCTTTTATGGAATTAAGAAAATTGCAAAACAACCCGCTATTTATCTTATTGTGCTTGGAGGTTTAGTTAACGGTTTATTTGAGACCTGGTTGTTTAATTTTAATAGTTTTTTCTGTTGGTTCTTCTGGTTGTTTGTCATCATAAGTCTCAATAAAAATAGTGATAATTTAGAAATTGATGCAGCAATCGTAGCTAAAAAATAGAGAGACATATCTTAAAAGATTCCAAGAATAGTTTAAAATAAGACATAAATTGCAAGAGACAACGTAATAAGTGAAACGAAAAGTAATAAAACAAATCTTAGATTTATTTGATGATAACTCAATAATATTTCTCAGAGGTGGCGACAAGCAAGCTAGACAGGAAGGCGATTTAGATTTCTTAGTTCCTTTGGGAAAAAGTAACCATGTTTGCAATATCATAGTTAAATATTTTCGTGGATGCGGCTGGAAATTATTAAGTTTTCGTGACATTGGATATCTTTCAACATTCACTATTGTTTTGAAATCAGAAAATGAAACAGTAGCCATTAAAATTGATATTTTTAACGGCTTATCATGGCGAGCTCTTGGAGATATGCAAGTAGATGATAAATTTTTTCATCAAATTTTACCTGAAATAAATAATACTGAATCTAGGTTAAGGCTTGTATCAGCTATAAATTTTCTTCATAAAACGATGTATGCAGGAAAACTCAGCAAGCGTGATATAGCAAGAATAAATTGTGAATGGCATGATGTTAATAACTTAGTAACAAGATTAGACTGGAAAGTAGATGAATCTATTTTTCCATCAGGGGCAGGGTTTTTTAATAAGTGGTCATTACGGTTTCAGAGCTCCAATGCTCATTCAATATTTGATTTTATAAGATGGCTTTTTTACTTATTTATTAAATCATTTGAATCAAGAATAGGTTATAAATGGGGTTCCGGCCTTTCGATTTGCATAAGTGGTATGGATGGTTCTGGAAAAAGCACACAATTTGATGAGATTTTAACTTGGTATAAAAAATCTGGAATGGAACTGCCATATTTTATTCATTTTGTTCCTTCATTTATACCTCTACCTCATCAGGTTTTTAAGAGAAAAAAAACGGTAAATAATTATACTGCTCCATACACAGAGGTTCCTGTAAAAAATAAACTTAGCATAGTAATTCGAAAATGCTGGTATTTGATTACATTTGCACTGTCTAAATTATATGTTTTATCGTTAACTAAAACAGGGGGGGTAGTTTTATCTGATAGGAGTTTTATAGATTTCACAGCAGATTTAGAAAGAGTAAAGATTCCTCACGTAGAATTTAAACCATTTTTTAAAAGGATATTAACTCTCAAGGGTTTGAATTTATACCTAGATACAAATCCTATCTCTGCTGTATCTAGGAAGGGTGAGCTAACAATAGAGAGAGCAAATTTACTAAAAAAAAGATACCTTTTAACCATCAACCAGGTTTCAGGGATTAGAATTGATGGGGAATTATCTCAAACAGAAGTTTCTATCAATATATTAAATAAAATAGATCAACATTTTTATAAAGAGCTTAATAAAAAGTATAAGAATTAAATGATAGTATTTATCCATCTCAACAATGATTTTTCTGGATCACCCAGGGTTCTTAGGGATACCATTTCTGTTGCTGAGCTTAAAGGTTTGGATTATAAATTATATGTATCTAACTCCTCGAGTGATGGATTTTTAAATAGTGTTAATGGTAAGGTCAAAAACTTCTGGTATAAGAGATTTCCTCAAAGCCGTCTTTTAACATTTATTGCTCTTTGTATAAGCCAGCTTCATTTGTTTACCATCTTATTTTTAGATAAGGATATTAAGAGCGATTCGGTGATTTACCTAAATACACTATTGCCATTCGGTGCAAATTTTTATGCTCTCCTGTCCAAAAAAAAATTGATTTGCCATGTACATGAATTATCTTTGACTCCTATATTTTTTAATAATGCCTTGCTTAAGATTAATAGAATTTCTGTTGATTTAAATATTTTTGTTAGTAAGGAGCATTTTAGATTAGCCGAAGCATCAGATCATAATTCAATAGTGATACCAAATTGCATTGATGATTCTTTATTAAAATCTAGTTACTTGAGTTATGAAAAACAATTGCTAAAAGATAATTTTTCAGTGCTAATGATATCGAGTCCTGCTAGGTATAAAGGTATCCCAGAATTTTTAAGTATCGCAGGCATCTTTGCAAATTTAGATAAAAATATTTCCTTTGATTTAGTTCTAAATTGTTCTCATGAAAAAATTTCTCAATATGTAAACCTTTCTTCTATTCCATCTAATGTAACAATCTTTCCAGTAACTGAGTCCTTATCTAATTTTTATTCCTCTGCATCTATAATTATAAATTTGAGTAGAACTGATATGTGGATTGAAACATTTGGACTTACTCTCCTTGAGGGTATGGCATTTGGGTTGCCATGTATAGCTCCAAATGCAGGAGGGCCAATTGACTTTGTAGAGCATGATAAAAATGGATTTTTAATTGATTCGCGAGATCAGAACTTGGTTGTAGAAAAAATTCTTGAACTATTTAATAATGTTAACTTGTACAAATCATTTTCAATTAAAGCTAGAGAGAAGGCATTGGGCTATAGTTTTGATAACTTTAAAAAAAATATTGCTGGAGTTCTAGATGAGCTCTAATTACTATTTGCTAAACATATTATATAAATAATGCTTACTTTACATATTAATTTTTTATTGGTTTCAATACATCTGTTAACTTCGTTGGATTATTCTTAAAGGCATATGTTCAAAATACTTGCATCAGCTTATGACGTAGATCCTTTTAAAGGAAGCGAATCTGGATCAGGTTGGAATTTTATACTGCAAGCCTCAAAATCAAATAAAGTTTTAGCTTTTACAAGAAAAAACAACCGAGAGTCAATTGAAAAATATATCATCGAGCGTAATGTAGATGTCTCTAATGTCTCATTTCACTATTTTGATTTACCACCATGGGCAATATTTTGGAAACGCGGAGAGAGGTTTTCCAAGCTATATTTCTATCTATGGCAATTCTCTCTTCCTATATATATTTATTTCAAAGATTATGAATTTGACTTAGCTCACAATATTAATTTTCATACAGATACCGTACCAACATTCCTATGGATGCTAGGAAAGCCGACTATTTGGGGTCCTATAAATCATAATGAATTTCTTAGAAAGGATTTTACTAGTCTTGGCTATTACCTAAAAGATAGATTTAAATGGATCTTGAGACTTTTGTCTTGGAAGCTTGATCCTTTTCATTTTTTATCACGCAGATACGTGTCATTAGTTATTGGTTCACATTCAAGTGTAAAAAAACGCTTGGGAATTCCTAGTGAAAAGTTTTACCAGCTTACAACAATTGCTTCTGAAGAGCCTTTAACAAAAAAAATTTGCCAAGAAAAAAACCTATTTAATATTGCTGTTATTGGGAGGCAAATCCCTATTAAGTTAATTGATTTATCTATTCTTATTTTTAATGATTTTTTTTTAAAATTAAATACTTCAGATAGAAAAAAGATAAGATTACATATTTTGGGTTCGGGTGAAATGAATAGTAAGTTAAAGACTTTAGCAAACAAATTAGATTGCTCTGATTCCATTGTCTTTATTCCATGGATTTCTCATGATGAGATGGGCAAGTTTTATATGAATATGGATTGTTTACTAAATTGCTCACATGAGGGTGGGGGTGCTATAGTAGCGGAATCTTTATCCTACGGACTTCCAATTTTATGTTTTAGTGAGTTCGGAGCAGGGGAGGCTATTAATGAATCATGTGGACGGAAGGTAGAAGTTAGCACAAAAAAGAAAAGCATTAAAAACTTTTCAAAACATCTTATGGAATTCTATACGAACCCAGAATATATTAAAGATCTTTCAGATGGAGCCATTAAGTTTCATAAAAAAAATCTGAGCTGGGATTCGAAAGCCGAAAAGTTAAACAATATTTATAATAAATTAATGGAGAGATCTAAAAATGTTTAAAAATAAAGTTATTTTAGTTACTGGTGGAACTGGGTCCTGGGGCCATGAATTAGTTGATCAACTTTTACGAGATCATAATCCAAAAGAAATTCGAATATATTCAAGAGGAGAACATAAGCAAGTTAGTATGAAAGCAGAATTTTCAAAATACTCTAATATTAGATTTATTATCGGCGACATCAGAGACAAAAATATATTAGGTTTTGCTATGGCAAATGTTGATTATGTATTCCATTTAGCTGCTCTGAAACATGTCCCGGTCTGTGAAGAAAATACGTGGGAAGCAGTTTTAACAAATATATATGGAACTCAGAATGTTATTGAATGTGCTATTGAAAATAATGTTCAGAAGGTTATTGATATCTCAACCGATAAGGCTGTTGATCCATTCAACCATTACGGAGTTACAAAAGCATGTGCTGAGAAAATGATTGTAAATGCTAGTTTTAATTATCCAGGTAATACAAAGTTTGTTTGTATCAGAGGAGGTAATGTAATCGGTACAAATGGCAGCGTAATTCCATTATTTAAGAAACAAATTCTTGAAACTAATGAAATTACTCTTACAGATCCTGAAATGACAAGATATTTAATGAGCACCAAAGATGCAATTGGACTTGTTTTTGAAGCTGTTCAGCGTTCAGTTGGAGGTGAAATTTTTGTAATGAGAATGCCAGCAACTTCTGTTGCAAATATAGCTCAAGCAATGATACGTTTATTCGGCAATGAAGAAACCTCCTCCAAGATCATAGGAACACGACCTGGTGAAAAGCTAGATGAAGTCTTGGTTTCAAAAAATGAGAGCCCCTCAACCAAAGTAATTGATGATAAGCATTTCGTTATTCTTCCTCAGAATATTGAGGCAATTAATAAAAATGTCTATGATAATCTTGATACTATTAGTACTTCAGAATTCACATCAAGAAATGCATCTCAGTTATCAATAGATGAATTAGTGAATTCTCTTAAAGGCGAAGCATGGTTGATGGAAGATTAATAATTACCGGCCATAATGGATTTGTTGGGAAAAGACTTGTTCAGATGGCTGATTTGCAAGGTTTCAAGGTAAGGACAGTTGAGGGAAATCTTTTAGATGAACTCATTATTAAAAAGCTTTCTGACAATATCTCTGATAAAGATGTGCTGGTTCATTTAGCTGGAGGATTTTTTGGCTCAGAGGATGAAATAATTCAGAAAAATGCATCAGTTTCTTTGATGGTATCAAAAATTCTTTCTAAAAAGCCGAATGTAAAAGTCATAATAAGCTCTACTGGTGCAGTCTATGGTAATAGTGGAGCTGATCCAATAAATGAATCAACCAGTTTGAATCCGAACACTCTTTATGGATTAGCAAAGAAATGGGGGGAAGAGGCATTTAAAATGCAAATGAAACACCCACTTAAAAAATTAACTATTTTTAGATTGCCTTCTTTGTATGGGCCTAATAATGAATTAGGAGTTATTGCTCGCTGGATTGACTCAATTAAGAAAACTAAGGGTATTATCCTTCATGGAAGTGGCGATCAGAAACGAAGCTTTCTTCATGTAGATGACTTATGTAATGCTATTCTAGCTAATGCTCAATCTGATATAGTTGGAACTTTTAATTTATCTGAATTTGATTATTATAGTCTTGCTGACATTGTCCAAGTATTAAAATCTCATACTTCAGTCAATGTCAAAGTTGTACCAGCAGAAAACTCTCTGGAGAGTATGATTCTTGATCCGGAGCTTTATTGCTCAATGACAGGTTGGAGACCTTCGCATAATGTCAAAGATTTTATAGGCAGTCATTTTGATTAATTATCTTTTTAAATTCATATAAATTTCAAAATCTAACTTAAAAATTAAATGAAAGTAGCAATTACAGGAATTATTGGCGTATCAAAAGGATATGGGGGGTTTGAAACTCTTGCTGAAAATTTAATTGGAGATAATTCGCCTATCACAACTGTGTATTGTTCCAGTAAGTATTTTACTAAATCTGAAAAAGTAAAGTTTTATAAAAATACACGTTTGATATATTTTCCTATAAATTCTAAGGGCTATACAAAAGTTTTACATACAGGCTTGTCAATTCTTCATGCTGCACTAACAGGGCACAGAAAAATTTTGCTTTTAGGCGTTTCAGGTGGAGTCATTCTTCCCATTATCAGATTATTTTTCCCATGGATTCATTTTATTACAAATATTGATGGTCTAGAGTGGAAGAGAGGAAAATGGTCATTTTTGGTCGGAAAATTTTTAAAGCTATCAGAATACTTATGTTGTAAGTTTTCTCATGTCGTAATTGCAGATAACGCTGCTTTAGTTAAATATGTTAAAACTACTTATCGATTTACTCCTGAAGAAATAGCTTATGGGGGAGATCAAGCTCTTGCTGGTCACGAAAAGTCTGACCTTCCATCAGGTACTTTTAATGCTTTTGCCTTGTGCCGTATAGTGCCTGAAAATAATATTCATATGATTTTAGAAGCCTTTTCTATTGTTAATGAGAAGATTACTTTTGTTGGAAATTGGAATGATAGTGAATACGGCCTCCAATTAAAAAAGAATTATATGCAATTTGATAATATAGAACTTTTAGATCCTATATTCGATATGAATATCTTATATAAACTTAGATCTAGATGCCATGTTTATATTCATGGGCATTCTGTGGGTGGAACTAATCCAACGCTAGTTGAAATGATGCATTTTGGAAAAATGGTGTATGCATTTGACTGTAATTATAATCGAGAAACATTAGAAAATAATGGTAAATTCTTTACTAATTCAAAAGATTTAGCTTTTTTATTAATTAATCACTCTAATTCTTATATTGAGGAAGGTAAAATTATTAAAAATATAGCTGAAAGAAGATATACTTGGAAAAATGTAAGAATGAAATATTTTGAAGTATTCAATAAAATTTTGTAGCATACATCTATCTAATTAACACTTTAATTCAAAGGCTAATTATGAAAATTTTTATCACTGGTGGTGCTGGCTTTATTGGCTCATCTGTTATTAGGCATATTCTAACTGAAACTAATCACTCAATTGTAAATATAGATAGCCTAACTTATGCAGGCAATTTAGAGTCACTAAGTACCATTAATGAATCTTATAAGTATATTTTTGAAAAAGTTGATATTTGCAATCAGAAAGGTATTGATGAGCTATTTAAAAAACATAAGCCAAATAAACTTATGCATCTTGCCGCAGAAAGTCACGTTGATCGCTCAATTGATGATCCATCAAATTTTATAAATACGAATATAAATGGAACTTTTTCTATGCTTAACGCAGCTAAAAAATATTACGAAGATTTAAATAATCACGAAAAAGAAATATTTCTTTTCCATCATATCTCTACAGATGAGGTTTATGGTGACTTAGCTAGTAAAGACAGCTTATTTACAGAGAACACACCTTATGCTCCTTCTTCGCCTTACTCTGCTAGCAAGGCGGCATCAGATCATTTGGTTCGAGCGTGGGGCCGCACTTATGGACTACCTGTAATAATTACTAATTGCTCAAATAATTATGGCCCATATCATTTTCCAGAGAAACTAATACCTCACACAATACTTAATGCTCTTCATGGCAAGCCTTTGCCTATTTATGGTGATGGTCAGCAAGTGCGAGACTGGCTTTATGTGGAAGATCATGCAAAAGCACTAACTAAGGTTGTTACTGAAGGCGAGGCAGGAGAAACATATAATATTGGCGGCTATAATGAAAAAACTAATCTTGATGTTGTAAATATGATATGTGAACTTCTTGAAGAACTCACTCCTGAAAAACCCTTAGGAGTAATAAATTACAAAGATTTAATAACTTTCGTCAATGATCGTCCAGGTCATGATGTACGATATGCAATCGACGCTTCAAAAATAAAGCAAGAGCTTGGGTGGATGCCAGAAGAAACATTTGAGACTGGTTTACGTAAAACAGTTGAATGGTATCTTAATAATCGCAATTGGTGGGAGAGAGTTCTTTCAGGTGCGTATCTTAAAAATGTGTAAATAAATAGTATGAATTCATTATACAAAGGAATTGTATTGGCTGGAGGTTCTGGTTCTCGCCTTCATCCAATAACCAGAGGTGTCTCTAAACAATTATTACCGGTTTATGATAAGCCTATGATTTATTATCCAATTTCTGTATTAATGCTTGCTGGTATAAAAGAAATTTTGATTATCTCAACACCAGAAGATATATCAGGATATCAGCGTTTATTAGGAGATGGTGGTAACTTTGGAATTACAATTGAATATGCAGTTCAAGATAAACCTAATGGACTTGCAGAGGCATTTATTATTGGCGAAGATTTTATTAAGGATAGCAAGGTTGCTTTAATATTAGGAGATAATATTTTTTATGGTCAGAATTTTTCTAACAATTTAGAAGTTGCTTCATCTAAAATCAAAGGTTCTACTGTTTTTGGTTATCATGTAAAGGATCCTGAAAGATTCGGAGTCGTTGATTTTGATAATAAAGGTAACGTTCTCTCTATAGAAGAAAAACCAGAAATCCCTAAATCAAATTATGCAGTTACAGGATTATATTTTTATGATAATGATGTAATTGAGATAGCTAAATCTATTAAGCCATCATCTCGCGGTGAATTAGAAATTACTGATATAAATAATGCATATCTTAATCGAGGAGATTTGACAGTTCAGTTATTGGGTCGAGGGTTTGCTTGGTTAGATACGGGCACTCATAACTCCCTTCTCGAGGCTGGTCAATTCGTTCAAACGGTCGAGCATCGACAAGGTTTAAAAGTGGCTTGCCTGGAGGAGATTGCATTTCACAATGGCTGGATTTCACAAGCCGATTTAATGTTACAGGCCGAAAAGCTCAAAAAGACAAACTACGGCGAGTATCTTTCTAAGTTAGCAGGTGGATACAAATGAAAGTGGTTAAGACCAAATTAATCGACTGCGTAATTATCGAACCGAAGATTTTCGGCGATGAGCGAGGGTTCTTCATAGAAACATTTCAAGCTGAAAGATATGCAGAACTTGCAGGTATAACTTTGCCATTTGTGCAAGATAATTATTCACGTTCATCAAAAGGTGTATTGCGTGGGCTACACTTTCAAAAAACCAAACCCCAAGGCAAGTTAGTTAGGGTTGTTAAAGGTGAAGTTTTCGATGTGGCAGTTGATATACGTCAAGAGTCACCCACTTTTGGTCAATGGGAATCTGTAATTCTCTCAGAAGAAAATAAAACACAATTCTGGGTGCCGCCTGGCTTTGCACATGGCTTTATGGTGCTTTCAAATACTGCTGATTTTGAATATAAATGCACCGATTATTATGATCCGTATGATGAAGGCAGTATTTTATGGAATGATCCTGATTTGGATATTCCATGGCCAATAGCTAGTCCTATCTTAAGTAATAAAGATGCAGGTGCTAACAGATTAATTGATTTAAAGTGATGAAGATTCTTGTATTGGGTAGTAAAGGTCAACTTGGACAGTGTTTAAATGATCAGCTATCACATAAAGAATACGAAGTGGTTTATACCACGCGTGAGCAAATTGATATTTCCGATTTTTTAGCTACTAAAAACAAGATTTTCAAGATTGCCCCTGATGTGATTATTAATGCGACGGCTTTCACGGAAGTTGATAAGGCTGAAGAAGACCAAGAAATGGCTAACATGATAAATCATCTTGCAGTTGCTAATATTGCCAATATTAGCAGTCTACTGGGCAATTGGTTGATCCATGTTTCAACGGATTATGTTTTTGATGGCAACTCTGATGTACCATATAAAGAGCATGATCTTACTAATCCTCAAGGTATTTATGGAGCAACTAAGCTCAAAGGAGAGCTGGCAATCCAGTCCACCGGATGTAAGCATATAATCATTAGAACTTCTTGGGTATTTAGTGAGTATGGAAATAATTTTCTAAAAACAATGTTGTGTCTTGGAGAAGAGCGTGATGAGCTAAGTATTGTGGGTGATCAGTTTGGCTGCCCAACTTATGCTCAAGATATAGCAATAACAGTTGTTGATATTTTACCGCATTTGAATTCAAATAAAGAGATAGTGGGTATATATCATTACTGTGGTGATTCTGCGTGTTCTTGGTTTGAGTTTGCTCTAGAAATTTTTAAGCAGTTGAATGAATATTATCAAATTAATGTCCCAACCTTAAAGTCAGTCCCAACAGAAAAATATCCCACCCTTGCGAAACGCCCTAAATTCTCAGCACTGGATAATAGAAAGCTGCAAGAAAAATTTGGTATTTTTTCTTCAAATTGGAAAGAAGGCATTACGTCTATTTTAAAAAAATTGATGTAAAATCAACTAATTATAATTAATGTTTTAGGTTTATTATTTTATGAAAAATATCGTTCTTCTTGAATTAAACGAAATAAATTTTGACGCAGTTAGTTTTTATATTGACAAAGGTAAGCCATTGCCCTGTTTCAAAAAGCTTATTGAAAAAGGTATTGTTATTACTGAAGCTGAATCTAAGTATGAAAATCTTGAGCCTTGGGTTCAATGGCCATCAGTTCATACAGGAAAAACCTTTGAGGAACACAGCGTGTTTAGATTAGGTGACTTTATTAATTCCTCTCATGAGCAGTTTTTTGAGAAAGTTGAACGCGCAGGTTTTTCCGTAGGGGCTGTAAGTCCTATGAATGCATCTAATAAACTTAAAAACCCAGCCTATTTCATACCTGATCCTTGGACAAAAACCTCCTGTGATGGAAGTTTTCTTAGCAAGTGTATCACAGATGCTATTGTTCAGGCTGTAAATGATAATTCGCAATCTAAGCTAACATTTAAAACTATATTTAACTTGGGGTTGGCTTTTATTGCGCTTGTAAAACCAACTCGTTATATACCAATGATGAAATATGCTTTAAAGACTCTAGGTAAACCCTGGAGAAAGGCTTTATTTTTAGATATGCTGTTGTATGAGATTCACAAAACGTTTCTTAAAAGAAAAAAACCTAATTTCTCAACCTTATTTTTAAATGCGGGTGCTCATATTCAGCACCATTACTTTTTCAATTCATCATTTGTTGATTCACCAGAGTTGAAAAACCCTGCTTGGTACATTGGGGAAAATGATGATCCATTTTTGGAAATGCTTATAGTCTATGATGGAATGTTAACAGATCTTATTAGCCTGCCAAATACGGAGGTTATTGTTGCCACAGGGCTTTCGCAGAAGCCATATGACCAGTTAAAGTTCTACTATCGCCTGAAAAATCATGCATTATTCTTAGATAAGATGTGTATAGAGTTTATTGATGTTGTACCTAGAATGACACGAGATTTCCTGATTTCATTTGATACCACAGAGCAGGCATTAAAAGCAGAACAGCAGTTGTCTAAAATTCTTGTGAATAATAAAATCAAATTATTTGAAGAAATAGATAATAGGGGCAAAGATATTTTTGTGGTGCTGACCTATCCATCTGAAATTACTAATAAAACTATGATTTCCTATTTAGGAAAAGAATCACCACTGGTTGATTTAGTGACTTTCGTGGCAATCAAAAATGGCGAACATCAGAGCAAAGGTTTTGCATATTTTTCTGATGGTGTATCAAAATTTGCACCTGCACAAGGCAGTCATGTATCTAAGATTCATGATTCTGTTCTGGAGTTCTTTGGCATTCACAGCTAATAGGATTATCAACTTATAAAAAATAAATAGACTTAACAAGCTGCATTATGCAGCTTTTTTTGTTTATAGGTTTAGTTTTTAAAGTTCTTGATTGGTAATAAGGCGTATATAATTAATTTTTAAATTTTTAATACAATGATCCAATTTAATAACTTAAATCAAGAAACACCTTATCAACTTTTAAAAGAGAAATATGATGAGGCTATGAATGCAGGTCAAAAAGGTATTGAGGCTATTTCAATTGCATCTTACGAGAGTAAAAAAAATGAGGTTGATTCTAGGTATGTAAACCTTAAATTTATTTCAAATGATGAATTTATTTTTTTTAGTAATTATGACTCTCCAAAAGCATCTAGCTTTAGTTCTCATAATCAAATAGCTGCATTAGTATATTGGCCTAGCATTAATGTTCAGATTAGAATGAAGGCTAAAATAAAAAGAACGACAGATGAATTTAATCAAAACTATTTTTTTAATAGACCAAAAGAAAAAAATGCATTAGCCATTTCATCAAGCCAATCAAAGCCAATAGATTGTTATAGTCAAGTTAAAGAAAATTATAACAGGTCATTAGAAAGTGATGATTTAAAAAAATGCCCTGAATATTGGGGCGGTTATTCATTTACTCCATACTATTTTGAATTTTGGGAAGGACATGAGTCAAGAATAAATAAAAGAGAGGTTTTTGATAAAATTGATGGTATCTGGAAGCACTCATTTCTTCAGCCATAAATATTGCCAAATTTTATTTTTAGTATAGAATTCTCAGTTAAATGCAGTTCAATAGAATAAACACTCTTAAAAAAAACAATTATTTGTTAAATCCTTAATGTTTCACATTTTATCTTCTTTTAATTCCTAGGAACTCTCATAGCTTTGTCAAAGAAAAATATTACTCCTATTAATGAAAAAATAAGAGCTGAAGAAGTAATGCTTATTGGAGCTAATGGCGAGAAGATGGGGATTCTACCATTTAGCGAAGCTCTTAAGTCAGCAAGTGCAGCTTCATTAGATTTGGTGCAAGTATCACCCTCTGATGCAAATCCTATTGTTTGCAAGCTTTTAGACTATGGCAAACATCTTTTTGATAAGAAGAAAAGCATCTCATCAGCAAAGGTTAAGGTCAAAAGAAATACTACTAAAGAGATTAAATTTAGACCTACAACCGATGTCGGTGATTACAATATTAAATTAAAAAAGATTAAAAGCTTTATTCTTGATGGAGATAAGACTAAAATAAGTGTCCGTTTTAGAGGTAGAGAAATACTGAATAGTGATATGGGATTAAATCTTTTAAATAAATTGAGATTAGAGCTTGAAGAAATAGCTCAAGTTGACCAAGAGCCTTCATTAGAGGGAAGACAGTTATTAATGGTTTTATCGCCAATAAAAAGGAAAAGTTAAATATAAATTACAAGAGCCAATATGGGATATAAACTTAAAACACATTCAGGGGCTGCAAAGCGCTTTAAAAAGACAGGATCATCTGTGAAAAGCAAAAGTGCAAATAGAAATCATATTCTTACAAAGCAATCTACCAAAAGAAAAAGACATAATAGAGGTCTTAATAAGTTAACAGGAACTGTTCTTAAGATGGCTTCTGCATTAATTAGAAGGTAATAAATCATGCCAAGAGTAACAAAATCAGTCACAGCTAGAGCTAAACATAAGAAAGTATTAAGCGCTACTAAAGGCCATTATGGAGCTAGAAGCAGATTATTCAGAACTGCTAAGCAATCTAATATCAAATCTCTTCAATATGCATTTAGAGATAGAAAAAATAGAAAAAGAGCTTTCAGATCATTGTGGATTTCTAGAATTAATGCTGCATCAAGAGCCATAGGTGTTTCATACTCTAAGTTAATTAATGGCATGACTACAAATAACATTATTATTGATAGAAAAATTCTTTCAGATATTGCAATTCATGATCCATCAACTTTTGAA
>Ga0255753_1001100_pt1 | contig 33486 bp, 17 predicted proteins | sample 041ome_10_FD_179953 | JGI IMG/M metagenome (GOLD analysis project Ga0255753, IMG submission 179953) | Coastal salt marsh microbial communities from the Groves Creek Marsh, Skidaway Island, Georgia - 041412US metaG (version 2) | ecosystem: Environmental > Aquatic > Marine > Intertidal zone > Salt... | reverse complement strand
AGCGTGTGATCTGGATTTTCGTAGAGTATCGAGGAGCGCATCCCTTCCTCGTCGTCGCGCAATATTCCCGCATCATCATCATCATCATCATCATCATCATCATCATCATCATCATCATCATCATCAGAGATGACATAGCTTTCTTTCTTGAGCATATATTTTTCTGTCGATAATCTTCTGTTCAATTTTCCTCCTCCTCCTCCTTGGTTATCGTCGTCGTCGTTCTTCTTCTTCTTCGACAAAAACTCGCTCGAAGAAGTCGTCTCCTCTGGGCTCGAATTGTATGAATAACTCGTCGTCGAGGTCGTCGTCGTCGGCGACAAAACGCTCCGGCGATGAAGACGATGTTCTTCTTCTTCTTCTTCTTCTTCTTCCGCTTCTTCACCTCTCTTTTTCTCCTCTCGCACAGGCGGAGACGGTTTTATCGGCGACTGGAAATCTACATCTGATAAAGAATTTTCTTCCGTCTTCTCATTCTCCAAATCCTCCTCCTCGTTGTTTATGTTGCTGTTGTTGTTAAACCAGAAATCCATTTTTATCTCTCAATAATTGCGAGTATTCGAATCTCCTCGTTCTTCTTCTTCCGCGATGAATGAATGATGCCACTAAATCAGTAGTCTCTGTTGCTTCTCTTCCTCATCCTGTTCATCATCTTCAAATTGATTTGATTGCGGGTGTGGGGTAAAGAGTTTTTCTGCTTTTTTTGTGCTGCCGCTCCTTTTTCAGCTTTTTTTTTTCCTCATCATTCCAGGACACGTGTGCATTCTATTCTCTGCGAGAGACAATACCATCCCACACGCATACTAATACTATAAATATAAATATAAATAATGTTTGCATTGCGAGGCGTCCCGGTCTTGAGGGTCGTGCGAGCATCTTCTTCCTCTTCTTCCTCTTCTTCTTCAAAACCTGCGAATAGAAAAGAAAGAAGAAAGATGGAAAGAGAGATGACGACGACGACTTTGAACACGGTGGAAAAGAGTGAGATGAATTTATCGTCGGAGAACGACGAAAAGGAAGAGGAGACGACGATGGAGAGCAGCAATAATAACAACAACAACAACAACAACGTCAATTTCAAATTACAGAAACCAAAGAAACGAAAAGTGAACAAAGAGACGTACAACGACGTGGTAGAAAAGAGACGAAGAGAGTCTCGAGAAGCGAGAACGATGAACGAAGCTTCGACGAGCTCGTCGTCTTTGGTGATTCCGAGCAGAGACGACGTGGTGGCTTCGTGCACGTCGACGTCGACGTTGATTTTAATGCTCGGGTTAGGAGCACGATTTGTCGTTCCGAAACTCGCGGAGATGAATCCACTGACGCTCGGTTTGATTAAAGACGGCGTGGATTGGAAGCACGCGTGTTTAGCGTCCGCGTTGGCGGTTGGCGTGACGGCGGGGAGAGTCGCTTTTATGTCCGCATCGGAGGATTTCAGGAAGGAGACGAATGATTCGAATAAACAAGTTTTGACGAATTTAGAGTTTCCAGACGTTTTGTTTTGCGCGGCGTACCCCGCTTTGGCGGAGGAAATGCTCTTTCGCGGGGCTTTAATGCCCGCGTTGGGCGGAGGGGCGGTGGGCGTCTTGGTCGCGGGCACGGTTTTCGGCGCTTTGCACATCAGCGGCGAAAGAAAAGTCTCCTTCGCGGTGTGGGCGGCTACGGTTGGGATTTTATACGGGGCGACGTGTGAATATCTCGCCGACGGGGACTTGTTCGTGCCAATTTGTGGACACGCTTTAGCGAACATATACTCGGCGTTGTTGTGGAGAGCGAGCGAGTCGGAAAGAGGCTTCGAGTATAAGTAGCCACAAATAGCGTACCCAGTAATAGAGAAAAATAATTATTTATACTGTGTAAAGTTGAAAATGATAATGTGCGTTGATGCATTAAACTGCTATGAATACGTTTTCTTCTACTCCGCGTGCGGGTGAGCTGCGGCTTGCGCTGCGCGTCTCCTTATCAATTCTTGTTCGGCGACGTACCGTCTAGATCTAGAAACTGTTCTTCGCACCGTAATCGCATCCGCCACCCAAATCAACAACATTCCGCTCACCACGGGTACTGACAACGCCATGAACAAAATCTGCGTGTCCGAGTAATCCTTTGAGAATTGCGAATACATGCCTTTCAATACGCCGGGCACTTTGTGCACCAACCCAAAAATCTGTCCGAACCAGTTATTCGCCGTCTTGTGCCACGGTTCTGGTTTCACCTCTCTCCAACCTTTTCGGCAAAAGTGCGTCAACTTCTCCACGCTTCGCTCGCCTGAATAAAAGCGCATTTTATTCTGGTGCAGCAAGATAATCGTCGGAAACCCTTTGTTCGCGCTCAATCGATTCGCTAACGCGCGCTCTTTCTCCCCGTCGATTTTCCCCACGTACACTTCCGATTGTAACTCTCGCGCGAGTTCTCGCCAGACCGGCTCTAACTGTTTGCAGTGAACGCACCACGTCGCGTAGACGTCTATTATCACCGGCAACTGCTCGGCAGTTCCTTTGTTGACGTACTTATCAAAATTACTATCGTTGAGTTCGATGACTTCACCGTTCGGTAATCCTAGTTTCGGTTGTTGTTGTTGGGATTGTGATTGTGGTTCTTCTCCAAACGCGAAAGTGGTCGCGAAACAGAAACACAGAAGAAACGCGAGAAGAAGAAAACGCATTGTCTTCTTCGTCGTCGTCGTCGTCGTCCTGTTCCTCGTCATTGTCATCATCATCTGATGCTTCTGATGCTGATGGTGTTGCTCTCCAATGAGTCCCGCGATTGTGACTGACGACGATGGTGTCGTGTAAAGTTTCCTTTTTCGTCTTCCTCTCGTTCTCGTCTCTTCATTCTCGGTCGGTTGATTTTTTCCCGCCACAAACAACAAAAACCAAGACAACACAACAGAAAAGAAAAAATGAAGCGTCGCGCGATCGATCCAAAAATGGATGAGTTTTACCTTTTTTTCCTCTGAAAAAGAGGAAAAAGTGGACCAAATGTCGAAGATATTTTCTTTTTTCCTTCTTTTTTGGTTGGACTCTGGAATATCTTTTTTTTTCCTCTCTCGCGCCATTTTCCACCGTGTCCTCATAACTTGACTGCATCAAAACACGCGCTCGCGAACACATACAATCAAAAACGAGCGAAGAGTTTGAGAGTGAGAGTATATTCTCGCATAAATTTTACATCGCACGCGTCGCGATCAGGTTCTTTGTACTTGAAGAAGCGCGCGCGGTGAAAATTCACAAAGACGAATAAAAAGAGTTTTCGTTCTCACGTTAAGACGACCAAGAAGTAATTTTACTCATAAAGGGGAGATCGATTGTTCTCGGTCGAAGGCGCGTGAGGATACGTAATGGCTGCTAAACGCCCGGACGGGTTTAAAAAGTCCTCCTCGAGCGAGGAGTTCAACAAGAACAAGTTAAACGCGCAAGCGAGCTTGCACAAACCGAACACGTTGGGGTACGAATCCGACACTAACGTGGTGCCTTCTCCAGCGCTTCAAGCGAACAATGCGAATTTAAAAACAACAACCGAAAGAAAGAAAGGTACGTTCTTTTATGCGTAGCCTCGCGCGCGCGGATCGAGACGCTCGTTTTCGCGCGCACGAGAAACAAAGACGGTTCGAGAACAGATCTGTCCTCGTTTTTGCCGTTCGCGTCGCGCGCGTCCCGCCCGCGCGCGTTAATTCTTTATCTATTTTTCCTCCACCCACGTCTGTTCGTATCCGTCGCTCGTTTTAGATTTTTCTCGCTGGAAAAAGTTGACTTTTCGGCGTGTCGTTTCGACTTTTTCCAGCGAGCGAGTGGCTTACGATGACTGAGAGGCAAACCGACTGAACGAGAGGCTCACGACGAAGAGGAATTTTTTTTCAAACTGAAACTCACCAACACGAAAATTTCTCACATCATTTCTCATCATCAGGCGTTTCCTGGACGGAAGAAGAACACAGATCGTTTCTGATGGGCTTGAACTCGTTAGGCAAAGGCGATTGGCGCGGGATATCGAGACACTTTGTGCAAACGAGGACGCCGACGCAAGTAGCTTCGCACGCGCAGAAATATTTCATACGACAACAAAATACGCAAAAAAGGAAACGAAGAGCGAGTTTGTTTGATATTCAGCAAGGGCATGGAGACGGAGCGACGACGTTTGTGGCGCAACAAATGTCCGGAGGATCGCAAAATGGTGGATCCGATGCAACTATCGCAACTGCAGCTTTGGCCAAGGGGAGTAAGGGGAGCAACAACAACGCGACGTCGTCGTCGTTGACGAAGATGTTGAAGAATAACGGGAACACCAAAGGATCACAGAACGATAAACTCAATTCGCGCGAGGAGGAGTCAATGCGAACGTTAGCGGACATGGTTTTGACGCACGACGCGAGACAACAGAAAAATGACACGACAAAGCAACAGAGACAACAAAAACAAAACAATTCGGCGATTTTGCAACAGCAGCAGCAACAACAACAACATCAAAGGTTTCTTCAGGAACAAAAGGAGTATGCGAACGGCCATCCGATTGCGGGCCAATTTTACGGCGCTCAGTCGCCGCCGCAGACGATTCCAATGACGAGTCCGTACTACTACAATCCAATGTTTGCGCCGACGCACTCGTTCGTGCCTCCGCACGCCGCTTCGCCGACAGAAATGTCAATGTTTCCACCCATGGATCCCTCTCAACAACAACAAAACATGAATGATTGGATGGCACAAATGCAGCGCAATTCGGTTGCGTATCAACAACAGCAGCAAATGGCAATGGCGTCGGCGATGGCTGCCGGGATTCATCCTTCCATGTGGACCGCGCAATACAACATGCTGTTGTCGGGCCAAAATCCAGCGGTGATGGGGATTCTGCGACCGAGTTCGCAGTCCGCGGAAACGCAATCTACGGCAGAAACGAAGGAAAAGATCAAAGGTGGAGGACCCGATGCTGCTCGGATGAAGGTGTCGGATTCGTTTACTTCGTACCAAGGCCGGGATTCTCCAGTCGACGCGGCTGGTTTATACCGACCGGTTGCTGGGTACCCGTCGAGAACGGAATGGCTGGGAGCAACACCTTTGCCGCAAAAGAGTATTCCAGTGCCTGCATCGACCAATGCAGCGGTGGAACCTTGAAGAGTACAACATGATAATAGTACTCGTAGTACCAATGGTACTGAAATTAATAATATAAATGTGTATAAGTTTGAGAGAGAGAGAGAGAGTATGAGAGAGAAGTGAGAGAGTTTTTGTGATGAGCGAGAGGTGAAACGATTGTATAAAAATCGAAATTTATTTTGTATATTAGAAAGATACGGCTATCGCGTCTGAGAAGAGAGAGAGAGAGAGAGAGAGTGAGAGAGAGAGAGAGAGAGAGAGAGAGAGAGAGAGAGAGAGAGATTTTAAGTGAGAGAAAGAGTGAGAGAGAAGAAGCGAGAAGAGAGTGTATGATTTTGTGTAAATGAGCAAATATTATGGAAGCGAAAAAAAAGGAAACATAGTTTGAAAACCAACGCCCACATGTTGTAATATTAATTTGCGTGCAACCCTGTGTTCCTATTCATTGATTTATCTAGTATTTGTGTTTTTCTCTGAAGTCTTTATGCTCCAAATATCACCATCCATTCTCTTGGTGGTGCGCTATCGCTCGACGAAGACTCGACTCTGCCGATGTGCGCGAATACTCTCTCAGTGGACTTCCTAGATGATCTCGGCCGTTAAGGTCCACTCGCAACGGCCCCGCTCTTCCTCCGGGGCCAAATTGTGTGGTAACGACCACTTTTGGGGCGGTGAGCATGTTCAATCGAACCATTCGCATTATTTCAGATATTTCGAAGTCGGGATCGTACTTTCCCCCTGAAAGAAGAAACTCCGAGCATACAGCTCCTCCGATCGTGACGTTCCCGGTATATTGCAACATCCTTGGCGAAACGACGCGAATCATCGGTGGCTCGATCGGGTATCTCGAGCTGAAATTCAATTCCATGTGTATTTTGCCGTCTCCTCCAAAGCGTCTCTTCAGTTCTGCCAGGTCTTCTCTTAAGAGTTGCGCATCTGATGTGTCTTCTACAAAGTCTCTCATTTTCATCCTCCAACAGCACACGTTATCGTGCGGAAATAAGCAAACTTCATCGACCACGCTCGTCTCATCTCTCTGCAGCTTCTTGAACTCTTGAAGGAGGCGCGAACTCATGCTTTTAAAGAAGATGTGCGCGAGCGTGTGCGTTTATTGAAGACGACGTGCGAGTATTTTTTGGAAAGATACGAAAGAGAGAGACGTATTATTAAAACATCAACTGTTCGTACGAACTATTAACAGTCATGGAAATTTCTTCCACTCTCGCTAAGATGGCGACTCGATCGCTTTCGTCCAGATATTTACCGTATTTTGCGGTGAATTTATCCGGGTGCCATCGTAAATTAGCGCGTCTGAACGCTTTCTTATAAATCTTCTCAGCCGCGGCTACTTTTCTTTGGGCGCCCTTACCCGGCTCCAACTCTTCTTCTCCTTCTTCCTGTTTTTGGCGCATCTCAAACGCAGCCATGTGCTGCAAAATATCTTCCGATGGTGGCCACGGAACGTTGCTTATTGTAATCGTCTTTTGTTCTTCTCCTGCCTTTCCTCCTCCTCTGTAAGTACTCGCAGTATCAAACTCTGTCCATTTTCGTTCGTGATCGTCCCAGTCGATATCCTGTCTGGTAAAACATTCCGCGTCGTCTAAATATTTACACAACGTTTCAGCCGCCATCTCCGCGTTTCTTATTCTCTCCTCGTCTTCTTCTTCGTTCAAAGCGCTCTCTATCGTTAATTTCTTCTTCATTTCAACCATTTCTTGGTCCAAATACGCTCTCATTTCCTTCTCTCGTTGGATTCGTATCAGCGTATCTCGCTCTCGCTCGACTTGCGTGAATAACTCTCGCTTTCGTCGAATGTCGTTGAACCGCATGCGTCTGGAATTTTCTAAGAGTATATCATCAGCCGCTTTATTTTTATCGGTGTCATCATCGTCATCATCACTCGTATCATCATCGTCGTCAGAGGAGGAAGACGAAGATGAAGTGCTCGTTTGTCTGCCTCTCTGTGCATCATCAATATCGTCGTCATAAGGTCGAGATCGCGCTCTCTCTCGTCCTCTTCTTCTCAGAGGATTGATGCGTTCAAACTCCTCCTCCTCCTGCTCGACATCATTTTTCTTCTTCTTCTTCTTCTTCTTCTCTGTTTTCGTCGTTGCTGTCTTCATGCCTATTATTTATCTGGCTATTATCGATCGATCGATCGATCGATCGCGATCGATGATGCCTTCCTTCCTTTCTCGCTGTGTCGTCGTCGTCGTTCGTTGATGATTTGTCTTTTTTTCTCTCCCTTTTTAAAAGCGAGCGTTTTTTTCTACTTTTTCTTCTTTTTTGTTTCCGGAATCTCTTCCACACAACATAAAGGAAAAGCTTTTAGAGCAACAACACAACAACAACAACGCGCACAAACACTCTGCGCGATTCAAAGCAGCGTGGGGCGAAAAAAGAGCGAGCGAGACTAGAGTACTACTGGTAAAAGTAGCGCACACCACGCCGTAATACTAATAATAACAAAAGAAGCACAGAGAGAGAGAGAGAGTGAAGAGCATTAAAATAAGATGTCGTTGTATAAAGTGGACTTCAAACCGAGCGCTTTAGCGCGATCGATATCGAAAGATACGACCAATCAACACGCCAATCCTCCCGGATTTAATAGCAATAACGGAACGAAGACGACGAGCGAAGGCAGCGGCGGTAGTGGTAGTGGTGGCACGAACGATGGTAAGAAAGGAAAACCTCCAATCGTTCCAAAAAGAGATGAAGAGAAGATGCGACAGTTTAGAATACGAAACGCGTATAAATTCGCGCAGAGTTCGTTTTCGGGGGTGATGATGACGGGAGTGATGATGTGGTTCACCGGAAACGGGATTCAAATTTTTAGCATTATGGTCACTTTCAACGGCTTATTCCAACCGATTAAAGCTATATTAACGAGTGGGAAAACTTTTGAACGTTTCGGCGATAAGAACACCGACGTGACGACGCCGCGGTTGATGTATTGCGTGATACAGTTGATGGGTTTAGCGTTAGCGTTGAGAAAGTTGAACGCGATGGGTTTGTTGCCAACCCATGCGAGCGATTGGTTGAGTGGATTGAAACCTCCCGTGTTTTACGAGAGAGCCTACGGTGGCACGGAAATGTAATATCATCAATATATATTTTTCTTAAAAAGATCTCTTCTTCTTCTTCTTCTTCTTCCTCTTGAAGTATCTTCTTCTTTAATTTTCAAAACATTGCGCACGCTCTCTCTCTCTCTCTCTCTCTTTCTCTTTCTCCTTCTCTCTCTTTGGTAAGAGCAGCGTCCTTAATACAGTAATACTAATAACAATAACAATAATAATAATAATAATATGAGTAACTTAGCCACCACTCGTTTAGCGCAAGAGAGAAAAAACTGGCGGAGAGACCATCCGTACGGTTTCGTCGCAAAACCAGAAACAAGGAACGGAACGGTCGACCTCATGCAGTGGAAGTGCGTGGTGCCTGGAAAGGCAAACACGCCTTGGGAAGGCGGAGAATTCCCGATTACGATGACGTTTCCGAAAGAGTATCCCGTGAAACCACCGAGAGTGATGTTACCGAGAGGGTTTTTCCATCCGAACGTGTATCCAACGGGATTGATTTGTTTATCGATTTTGAACGAGGAGAAAGGGTGGAAGGCGTCGATTTCGGTGAAACAAATATTAGTCGGGGTGCAAGATTTGTTGGATAACCCGAACAACGACGACGCGGCGAACTCAGCGGCGTATTCAGCGTTGAAGAAGAGCAAGGTGCAGTACGAGAAAAGAGTTATAGAAGAAGTTAAGAAGTATTCGAAGAATTACGTGATGGACGACAACGACGTCATCGTGATGTAACTCACGCACACGCGTAAAAGCACGTGTGTTATATCTGCAAACACACGACTGAATTCAATTTTTCTCTTCATAATAGCTATAGCCTTGTATTACAATGAACGACTTTCTAAAATATAGACTAATTCTAAGAATGATTGTACCTAGGTACAAAAACTAATGCTCGATGAATCGTCTTTGCGGTCTTTCTGGTTCCGCGTCGCCTCTTTCCGTTCTCGTAAACTCAAACAAGACCGTAGGACTTCTATAGATTCTAATCAAGAGCCAATACAGACGCTCTTCCAATAAGTGTTCTCCTGCGTTACGCATGACGTATATATCTTCACACAAGGCGGTCAAACGCCTGGTACACGGCAAATCTTGGTGTGGAATTTTCGTGACTAAATTTGAAGTCATCCCTCGAATGAACGTGCCGATGGCTAAAATGTACGCAACATACATGCCGGTAAGACCACCTACGATTTTGGAAAACTGCGCAAACGCACCGGTAGCGACCTCACTTGAGATTAAGATAATCTCCGGTCCCGAACCGGTATCTTTACACTGCTCCCAAAATATGTTATCGCCTGAATTTAATTTGACATTGACGCCACATCCTACGCTCCACCAAGGTTGAGAAGTGTTCAATGCGTTCAATTTAAACGAGCAATCGACGAATTGATTGGTGGAAATTTCTCGCACTGGATCTCCTTTGCCAAGGACTCTCCAAACGCGAGGATATAAACCTTTAATGAGGACCGCATCATCATCTTCACCGCTGATCATTTTCCTCAATTTCTCCGCTTCTCTTTCTTGTAAAACGACCGATCTTCCACCAGCCGTTACTAATCGATTATCCAAAGGTAACGCGCGGCGGAAATTCCAATAGGTTAGAATTTCAGTCCCAGCAACGATAGAATTCGAAAAGTCTTTCATTGCTGGAGGCGGAAGAGCCCAAATTTTATCTGAGTCGGGCGATAAGCACGCGTCCTGAATTTGATTCGGGTGGCGCACGGGAGGCGGGGTAACAGAATCGGTATTCAAGCTCATCCACTCCTCGGATTGAATGGTTCTTCGATTACCGCCGGCGAACACTTCAAATGCGGACGAACCACTCGGTGATACGAACGTGATGTTCATCCGAGTCTCTAAAACTGGGTTTGGTCCCACTTGCGGATTTGAAGTTGAAAACACAAAAAACGGCACGACCAAAGCCGCGAACAAAAGAACGAAAAGACCGCCGCCTTCCAAGTATACTTTTTTCCACGTTGGTTGAGGCTTCCCGAACGGATACCGCTTGTAATACGTCTTATTCCGAATATCAATTTCGAATAAGCTTCGGTTGATGTCTTCGAGTTTCAACCAATCGAATATATCTAAACTCGAGGCTGTGCACGCAAAGTCTAACAAAACTTTGAGCTCGTATAAAAACGGTATCGAGTAATAAATTCCAAACAGAATCGAGGCAAACTCCTCATTGCGCCTTTTTAACCATCGTAAACTTTCGTTCACAACTACTGGAAATCCACACCGTAGCTGCCGAGCGCTCGTTGCGAACGATAGGCATTTGATGAGGAAGAATACTCGCAACGCTTCATGGTTCGACGTCGTGGACTTGTGATATAAAATGAGCAGCCCGGTGGTGTAAAACGCAAAAGTGGTGTAATGATAAAACACTTTCGCTGCTTTCGCTCTCTTCAGATATATCACCGCATCGACGAGTAATAAGACCAGAATAAAGAACATCGTGAAGACATAATCTTGCGGAAATAATCCTTGACTGACAGTTTCAATCAATGCTTGCGGATCAGCCTCGATGCTGGATTGATAAAAGAACAATGCGAATAACGCCGCGATGATATCCACCGTGGCAGTTATTCCGTAAAAATTCTCCGGTTCGCGATGAAATGCCCGCACGGAAGTGATTCCGGGTAAATCGGGCATTACATTTTCTCCTTTATCCTGTAAACCAGCCGATGCTTCCCTGAGTTGCAATTTCTTCACTCCATTGGCTGCATCGGCGGCGGGAGTCAAAATAGTCAGTGGAGCGACAACTTGGAACACAGCCGTACGGTGCCCTTTTTGATGTAAAGTACCCTTCACATCGGTCTCGACGAGATCGAGCGAGTAGTAGTCAGCGTTGTTTGCGTTCTCGAAGTCTTGCAACTGTAAAAGAGCAAAGTTCAAATCGTTCCCTATTTTTGTCCAATCGTCCTCGGTATGATCTTCCGTATCCAAAATTGAAATTGATAAGAAGGAAGGCCCAAATTCAGTTTCATCCGTGAGCAAGCGCTGGAAGAACGTGTCCAGATTTCTCGAGATATTTTGGAATGAGTCTCTGGAGTACATGTAATCATTTCCGCTACGTCTCAAGTTTTCAAAATCAGGTAACGTTCCTCTTCTTCCTATTCCATATCGACTTCGAGGCGACATTTCTTCCATTACTGCTTCGTCCAAAATATTTTCAGAATTTTCGACAATCTCATCTTCAGTAGGCACATATGTGCTACTCAGCCATGTATCGTAACGTGGCTTTAGCTCGTACACTCCACCTTGGCCAAATGAATGCAGTAACGTTGCGAAGTATGCCAAAAACAATGGTAAAGTAGACACCACGAATGGTTGAGAGAAATCCGGCACGCCTATGATGTTGCTCTGGCCGCAAAGCTTCCACGAAAAGCACGCTTTCGAGCATGGAATGCTTAGAATATAGCTCAATACGATGACAGTTTCGGAGTATCGGAGCATAAATCTCCAAAACTTCGGACCCGGTTTCGGTGATGCTATCAAAGCTGCGCAAACCAAAGAAGTTGGATAGACCACTGTAATTAAAGAAAAATTCATCGCGAATGCGAGAAAATAGAAAAAGTACACCAAAGAACTTTCTGGTGCGCTTACCCAAGGCCAAATATCAATTATTCCTGCGACTATGAAGCCAAAGACAGATCTTCTATCGCCTCTGATGAATTCATCAACCAAGTCTTCGAGTTTTTCCTCATCTTCGTTATTTGCATCTTCCTTCACATCACTCGCCACGCTTTCACCGCCACCGCCGGCATACGTCTCAGAATCTTGAATAGTGTCTGAGCCTGCGAATGATCTATCGATGCCTTCCCACGGCGTTTCTCGAGGCGGTGTTTTGGCTTGTTCTTCAACCCAGTCATCAATCTTAGGTCTGGCACCGGCAACTTTGCGATGACGAAGCTTTGATTCAGAGATACTCGGTGTTTTTACAGATCTGTCATCCTCGCCGTCACCGTTGTCTTCATCTTTGCTTTGTTTAACGGCTTCTGACGATCTATCCTTTTGCTGCATATTTTCTAGACGTACAACTTCAAGCGAAAGGTTCTGAATGTCATTGCGAATCTCTTCGACGCGTTTATGTCTATCTTCTCGCTCTCGCATAGCCTTAAGACACTGTAAATAATACTTTCTTACCCGTTTCCACGTTTCCGCCTTATCACCTGTTTTAGTTCTCGAACGTGCCTGACGATCCATCTCTAACACGGCAGCATACTCGTGAGAACTGATAAGATATCGCAAACAGGACATGGTCGCGAAAATGAATAGATCTGGTCCAAGCTGTCCGGCGTCAAAACCAAGAACAGAATCTACGCGATAAAATCCAATCAGGTGCAACAAAGAGCACAGAGTGTTTTCACGATTTGCAAACCAAACACCCACAAGACTCTCAAATGGAGCTTGATATGCCAGGACAGATCCCATTATCAGTAAATTGTATCTTTTCATCCAAACGAGCAGCTCATCTACTCTATCCCACGTTCGATTTTTAAGTATACTGACGGATAGAATCAGGTACCCGGCGTGGATGACGTCATTCATACACGTGCCAGCTACGATGACGAGGATAAAAGCAGCCTCTCTAGAGTAACGCACAATGTAATATCTCGTCCAATCTAGTATCGTCCAATTCGATGTTGCTTCCCACGTCAGAGCTGAGAATATTTTTAGAGTGGGATCACCGGGGCGTCTCGGAAGTAACGCCAACTGCGTTGGCGTTCTTCTTGGAAGCATCAAAGTTGCCGCTTCTGTAATCTGATCTTCTTCAAGATCTGGATTTTCCGCAATGACAGCAGTTCTTGCGCGTTCTTCCATAGAAGCTAATACAGAGTCCATTCTGAGTTGACACGCAGCTACAAAGAAGGCAAGAAAATGTCCGAGCAACATGTATTTAGAGCGTTTCACCAGACCAAACCAAACAAGTAACTCATCTGTTTCATACTCGCGCTCAGATTTTCCGAGAGCAGCATCATCGCTGCTGCTATTATTACCACTTGGAGATGGAGGGGTTTGTGGCATTTCAGAGAAGTCGTCTTTTCCGTTATCTTTGGGATATTCTCCCATGGATGCTATGTACTGCCAGAATAGCGCTACGCCACAGACGAAGGATACTAATTTCCATACTTTCAATCGATTGCTCGGTGCGGTGAATACTTGCTCTTTCTCCATCATTTGGAGCATTAAGCCCAAGTAAACGAGTGAAAGAACATTACCAGACGCAATACCGACGGTACCAAAAACTACATACGCTAGACCAGGCATCAATAACGCCAATGCCCCTTCCACGAACTCAGGTAAAATGAAGAAGAGAGAATTCAACTGGTCGATCGATGTTCTCGCTTTCTGAAACAACAGCCGCTTAGCTCTTGCTCTTAACGACTCTGATCTATCGCCCGATAAGTAAGTTTCTGAATAAGTCGTAGTGGATGTTCCATCTTCTGAATTTACATCTTCAGATACGAGCTCGTGGTCGTCGGGAATAGAGTCCATCCTTCGAAAAGGGGTCCTCTTAGTTATGGTGGATCGCTTCAGAGCTGCACTTCTCGCCTCTGGATTCCGCGGTGGCCAAAACAAATGGCACGGTTCTGGTGCACAACCTGATTTCAAGGCTGGTGGTAACTTAACAAGCCAATTTCTAGAAATTCGGCAAAATTCTACAGCAACCAAAACAAAAACGGGCCAAAGTAGCATTCTTTCGTTTCGCGGCCATATTGCTTCTTCTTTCATTGGATCAACTTCTCGTAGTGGATAATATTGCGCTCCAATCCAAGACATTGTATCTTCATTATCGCTGAGCGCTCTGTGTATCCAATCAATGTTGTAAGTGTATTCCAAAAGGGCCGAAAGTATTGCAACAGCACCCAAAATTTCACTCGTTCTTGCCAATTTCGGCGAGAATAAAGTACACATCAAAGCAAAAAGCATCAAGCCCCCAATGATATCAACTCCACGCTGAAAGGAGAACCCTAAAGCAACTAGCGTCAAAAATTTATCGCAGTGTAAAATACATATGCGTTTTATCATCGGAATGCGGCCTTTTTGAGTACCGGCGATGACCAATCGAATCGGCTGATCACTTTCCCGTCCCGCCGATAATAGACTCGTTGGCTCATTGCGCAACAATCCGATCCTGTGGAAATGCGTAGCGATTAGTAACAAGCTAGGCCCTAATAAGGACGTCATTAATTTGTTTCTGGGTAAGTTTGGTTCTAATCCAACATTATTTGCCAAGAAGTCTTGCGCCTCAGAATTCATCCCGACCCATCGTGCTAATGGAAATGCTCCAAATGCATATCTCACGGCTAAATTAGCTAAAGCAAAAGTGAACAATGCGCCCCACCGCACGGATCTTCTATTTCTATCTTCAATTGTGTCAAAAGGTACTACGAGCGCTCCTCCGAGAAATAAAAGAAGGGCTAAATTCAAAAGCGAGCATTCATTCGTAAGCACAGTGAATAAACCAATAATCAAAACCGAGTACGCTCCAGTAAAATTCAAGACTCTCTTCGACGATATCCAGAATTCTGAGAGGATTGCACTAATTAATAATTTGATTTTTGGGAGTGCTTGTACCCTTTTACGACGACTGTTCATACTGCTTTCATCATCTATATTAGCGGGAGCGCTCGGATTATTCGATGACGGGTCCATTTCTCCATCCTCAGCGCCCGGGAATAAATGCGACAAAGCACGAATAATTCCCGGCATGTGAATCACAGCTACATCTACAAACAACACTAACGCCATTGGCCACATCGATCTAACAACATCTTCATTCCAAAGTCCAATAATTTTCAGGAAATCTTCAAATTTTGAAAACCTGCGTCTACCCAGAAGCGCCGGTAAGGTGTCTAGAGACCACAAATACATGCACGCGATGAGCATTGCCATAATTCTCGAAGTAAATATCAAAATGCTCGTTTTACCAGGTTTAGCTATTGTAAGTAAGAATAAGCAAAATAAACCAGCGTGGATGATATCGTCCCTGGATAATGCCACGAGCCAAAGAAGGAGCGGGATGAGGAGCTTCGAAGCGAAACTGGCTGCAACACCAGCCCATCCGCTCTCTGAAGGCGTGAACCCATCTTCATCAAAGTCGTAATCGACGTTATCGTACTCTGCATTCACAAAAACAAAAGAAGATGGAAGCGATTCCTCTTGCATGCTCGCCGCTGCTTGCAACGCAGTTTCGTTAGGGGTTCCTCTCGCCAATCGGCTGAAATACGCTAAAATTGTCATCCCGGTAAAGACAGAAGCCATCCTTAAAGACCCAATCCAATCATTTTCTTGTCTCGATAGTCCTAAAACGAGGAAGAAACTGTTGTTATCGGTTTCTGGAATCGCTTGCACAATGAATTCGACGAAGGACCACAATGCGACGTAAATCAGAGCCGAAGGCGCGAGCAACTTTGAAAACTCTCTGTGCGTGGGCGGATATAACACGGACATCAGAGAGAAGAGCAGTATCGGAAACGCTAATGCAGAGGGAGCTGTTATGGCAGAAAGTATGATCGCACATGCAGAGATGACCCCGGAAAACTTTGCCAAGAGCCGAACTTGTACGCCGGGATCTTCCAGAGTCGCCTCGCTCGTTTCTCGATCAGAACTTCGCATGTGCGAAATTAGAGGCTCGTCAATATCGTCCAAGCCTTCGGTAATGGACCCATCCTGATTATACTGTACCTCGTCCACGATATCTTCATTCGCGGATGCTTCGCACACGGAAGAAAAGAAACCTGCGATTGTAAATAACTGTAACAATCGCATACCTCGAATAACTGGCCCATCACTACCATCCATGATATACAAACCTATCCAAGAAGCGAAAGTTTTATTTGCACTATCGTGCAATTGAGGGAGCTGATAACACACGATGAGCATAAAGTGCACGCAAGCGTATGCCATCGCTACAACCAAAATAAACGCCGGCGGTCGTACCAGCTTTCGCTTGTCCAAAAGTCCCCAGCTCGTAAGAAATATAGCTGCGAAGAGAAAGTAAGGTATTCCAGTTATAGATGGTACTGCCGCTGCAGCAATACCAGCGGTAAATGCGCATCGAATTAATGCTCTATCACGCAGAAAAAAAGGGTCGACCAAAACCACCCCGTCTTCCTCCGCGTCGATGCCATCGAGTAAGGCCAATTCTCGCTCCCGACTCAAGTGTAATTTCCCCGCAGCTGATATGGCCACGAGGAAGAGAGGCACGAATTCCATCACGTACTCTAAAACCGAACGCAGTTTCACAAAACCGAGCACTCGCATGAGCTCTTCGTGCCATTTTGAATTGGTTTTAAATGCTATGAAGGAAGTCTGTACGACGAGCTCGCCTAGCATTCCAAAAATGGCCAGTCCCAACGCTGCCCACCATATTATCTGTCGCCTCGTGCGGACGATTTCTTGCGTTAGCACTCTGTTCTGGGACCCGGTGATCCTTTCTGCCGCGAATACAAACAGAAACAATATCGACTGTCGTTGATGATCGTTGGAAGGGAGGAAAGAGAGAATATTAAATACAGGTGATGAGTTGGTTTGGATTTTGAGAAGGAGAGAAATTGTTAAGGCGCTTCTCAATTCGTGTGAATCAGCACACACACACACACGCGCGCACAGACGAGAAAACAAAGTAAAAACTACGGATAAATGACGAACGTACCAGTATTGATGGTCTCTGCAGTATCGCGTGCGAAGTTCCCGCGAAGAGCAACGCCGATGACGCTGCCACATTGAACCCGGTCTCAACGAGAGGAAAATTCCCACCCATGACAAAAGAGGGAGAGTTTCTTCTCTTCTGTTCTCCTTCCTTCTCTTCTACTCCTCGGGGGCGCGTTGTTGTTTTTGAACGCCGCTCGATTGGTTATGGTGGTTCATCTTCTTTGTCTTCTTCTTCTGCGATGCGCGTGTGAGAAAGTGTTGTTTGGTTTACTTTTGGCAGTTTGAAACTTTCTCGAAAAACTTTTGGAATTGGGATTGGGGGAATTTCGAATTGCAATCAAAGAAACTTCTTTCTCTCTTCAGTTTGTTTGCGCGTGGGCAAATAAGACTCACCACTTTGAATATAAAATAACTATTACACGCATGAAAAAGGAATGACAACGGGTATTGCACCGAAGCAACATTTCCTCCTGGGGCGTACTCTGTCGTTGGAGGAGGAGAAGAGGAAAACGAATTCCCCTATTTGCTTTGGGAAGAAGAAAACAACAACGACAACAACTCAAGCTTCTGCGTTGTCGCATAATGCACTCGCATCTGTTTCCGTTGCTGTGATGAACAAAGAAAGCATCGCGCTGTTTTGTAATAGTGCGACTGTTCTCGCCGCTCTCGTTTCGTGCGCGTTCGCTGGTAAGATCATGGAAAAGAAAACAAAGTTTGGAGGAGGTATTAGTAATGCGCTGTGTGCCTTAGTATTCGCGTGTTTCTTGGCTTCGTTTACGCGCGTGTTTTCGTTTTCGACAAACGCGACAACGGTTGTTTTTGATTTCATATGGGATATATTGATGCCTCTGGGAGTGACTTTAGCGTTATTAAACGTGAAAGTAAGCGAATTGGCGACAAAATCCAAGGAAGTGTTACTCGGTTTCTCGTTCGCCTCTGTGGGTTCAATTTTAGGCACCGCTTTATCGTTCGCTCTGTTTTCAAAATCTCTCGGCGTCGGCGCGCTCGGATATAAAATTGCAGCGTGCTTGTGCGCTAGCTATATTGGCGGTTCTTTAAACTTTGCGGCGACGGCAAAAGCGCTCGAGCTGACGAATTCCGCAGAGTCCTCGAGTCTTTTAGCGGCGTCGATGGCAGCAGATAACATGTTGATGGCTGTTTTCTTAGGTATCTTGATGGTTCTACCGTGCAAACCTCCTTCTCCTCTGGCAGTCGACGATGAGGAAGATCAGAGGACTATGAAAGTGAAAGGAATAACTGAGGCAACGCTAGGGACGATCGTTAGTCTCATGGTTGCAACAGGAACTCTGCTCCTTTCTTCACTCCTCGCCAAACTTGCTAGTCTCGGAAACTTCTCGCTCGCGATAACATGCATAATCGCCCCTTTACTAGGTGTTATTCTGAACTCGAAGTTGGATTTTTCTGGTCCCCCGCAGTTTATATCACGCAACATTATGTTGCTGTTTTTTGCGTGCATAGGTGCAGGTTGCAACATATTCACCGCTTCTGCCGTCGGGGTACCGCTCTTTGGTTTCATCGCGGTCCTCTTACTTGCGCAGCTTTTCTTCGCACTTCTTTTCGGCAAAGCTTTTCGCGTGCCTCTTTGGGCAACTTTGATTGGATTGAATGCTAGCGCTGGCGGGCCTGCAACTGCTTTTGCTATGGCAGCATCAAAAGGATGGAATCGAGCTCTGCAGCCTGCCGTGCTCGCCGGTACAATTGGATACGCAATCGGAACTTTGGTTGGATGTTTAATGAGTGAGTTTCTGCGTGTTTTTGCGCCATTGTAAAATGACCGAGAAATATCGGAGTAAGACTAGTGCATAGTTTTGTAGTTTCATAGTAATATGTAGAATCAAATCGCTAAATAGATGTATATTATTATTAGAGTTTAAAGTTATGGTACAAGAGAAACGTTCTTATTTCTTCTTTTCGTTCTTATTTCGCGGTGGCCGCATTCGAGCCCAAGACTGCCTTCGGCGCAGCGTCATTGGCTTGCTCCTTTGAACCCACCGTAAATGCTCCAGGATTGATAGCGACTGTCTTAGTGTGATTCTCAGTTTTGTAAATACCAACCAGACGATCTGCAAGCTCGAACATGTTGTTCCGTAACGAAATAATGATGAACTGAGCATCTTTTGTTCTCTCCTTGATGTAGTGCCCAACGATGGAAACATTCTTAAAGTCCAGGGCTGCATCAATCTCATCCATAACGTACAAAGGTGTGGGCTTATAGTGATGTAACGCAAACACTAGCGCGAGAGATGAGAGCGTCTTCTCTCCGCCAGATAAGTTTGCAATATTCTTCCAACTCTTCTTCGGCGGACGAACGGAAAAGACGATACCTTCAGAGAACGGATCGAGCGAATCGACCAACTCGAGCTCTGCATCACCACCTAAAGTAATCATCTGGTACATTTCTTTTAATTTGATGGAAATTATAGAGAATCCGGCCATGAACTCTTCTAATCTCTTCTTACGCAGCTCATCAAACGTCTGTCGGAACGTGTCTCGCTCCTCCGTGACGGTTTTCAAATCTCCAACTCTCTCTTCGTACTCAGCCAACTTCGCGGCGAACTGCTCGATAGAAGTCATGTCAGGTTTCATTTCTTTTAACTCAGTTTCGATGGCGTTGATCGTTTCGTCGTTACTTTCTGCATTGATGTCACTGAGTTGTTCGTCCGAGACGTTCAAGAGAATCTCGCTCTCATCAACACCCGGCGAGAGGGTATTTCTCTCGTTTTGCAACTTTTCCATCTCCTTCAAGCAACCTTTTTCCACCTTGCCGTGTTCTCTTAACTTGTTATCAATATCATCAATCTTGCCTTGAAGGTCAACTTCAACAGATCTCAACTCGTTAACAATCTTCATGATTTCTTCGAGCTCGGCTTGCGACGCAGCGCACTCGCCGGCCTTGGTTTCCGCGAGAGCCTTCAACTGGCTCTGAGACTCCAAAACCTTCATCGCGCCTTCTTCCAAACCTTTGAACTCTTCTTTAATAGTATCCATTTCGCTCTTAATCTTCTCTCTCTCCGTTTCTGCTTCGCATACGGATTTCGTCAATCGCTCCATCGTTTTCTCGTGCGACTTTGCTGCGGCTCTCTTTTCGGTCACCTTCTTAGAGGCCATCTCGATACCGAAGCGGACTTCCTTGACGATAGACTTTTGTCTTCGCAACTCTTCACCACCAACGTTTTCCAAGGCATCTTGCCACTTCTTAAGTTCGGCTTTAAGCTTCGAAGCGCCGTCGAGGACGGATTTCAACGCGGCGTCGGCTTGCGCAACCTTTTCATCGAGCTCTCGCAACTCGGACGCATCGTTCTTGGACGCCTCGTGCGCAGCTTTGAGTTCATCTAATCGACCGTCTAAGTCGACAATCTTTCCTTCAGCAGCTTCCAATTCGGCTTTCAACTTCGGTAACGATCGTTCGTATTGCGCACATTTCGCTTCTGCGTCTCTCGCTTCTCTCAATGCCTCAAACGCGGCTTTTTTTGCTCTTTCCAAATCTGCCGTAGCTTTTTGTAACTCTTTCTCAGACTCCGCAACTTCTCTCGCCGCTGCTTTTTCGTCAACGACAACTGGTTTCTCTTTACCGACGCGCATGCGTCCAGAGATTGGTTTCGAACCACCACCGGACATCGTACCTGAGGTCTCGATGACTTGGCCTTTCAACGTCACCACGCGATGGCGTTTGGCCCCGTATGCAATTCTGCCCGCTTGATCCAAATCTTCAGCAACAGCAGTTTCACGAACGGCAAAGTAAAACGCCGGTAATAATCGTTCTTGCGCTGGCTTAATTAAATCAATCAATCTTGGCGCATTTTCTGGAATGTTATTTTGATTTTCCTTTAACTTTTGCGCCAAGTGCGCTTGTTTCTCCAAAATCAAAAAAGTCGCGACACCCAAGTTGTTTCTTCGCAAATACTGCACGCAGTTCTGCGCGTCCGCGGTTGTTTCAACGACAACGTAGTCCAAAGCACCAACCGCGGTCGATACTGCGACGTCGTACTTCTTATCAATCGCACCCAAATCTCCGAGACGACCAATGACACCTTTAACGCCGCCGGCGCTTTGGGCATCCAACAACGCCTGCACGATGGCACCTTTTTGACTTTCCTGCGAAGCGGTCGTCTTTCGTTGTTCAAGTTTACCTCTTGCATCTCTCGTAATTTCGAGCAAACCGGCTTCTTTCGCCTTCGCCGCAGTTTCAGCCTTTCTCGCTTTTTCCACCTTCTCGAGCTCAATCGCGAGTTGCGCTTCATCATCCGCAATCTGTTTCGTCAACGATTTCACCTTCACTTCCGCGGAAGCTTTACCATCAATGGCAGCCTTTAAGTTCTTCTCGACTTCGGCATGTTTTTCGAGCACCAACTTTCGCTCTGCGTTGGCAACGTCGAATTCGCCTCTAGCGTCGGCGATTTTACCTTCCCACGGCTGCAGTTCTTTTTCGACGCCATCGATCTTCGCGCCAATTTCCGCCATTTCGCCTTTCAACCCGTCCAACATTTCGTCGAGTTTGCTTTCTTCGCCTTGAACTTTCGCCTCGAGATCAGCTTTTCTCGTTTCCAACGCCGGAACGTCTTTTTCGATATTCTCGCACTCAACGACGATTTTTTCCTTTTGCGCGATTTCCTTGGCCAACTTCTCGTCGAGTTTCTTCACTTGCTGCTTCATGTGCTTCAAATCTTCGCGAAACTTTACGTCTTTCTTTTCAAACTCGGCGAACTCTTTCGTGGAATTGTCGAGATTTTGCTGAATTTCATTCATCTCCGTCGCTTGAGCTTTAAATTTCGCTTCGATACCTTTCAGCGACTCTTTGTGTTCGCTTTGCTTGGACTTCTCTTCCTCGAGATTGGTTTGCAAACCGACGCGGTTCTCGGACATTTCTGCCATCACTTTTCGAGTTTCCATGACTTCCAACTGTAAAGAAATCGACTTTGCTTGCAACAAATCTTTCTCTTTTTGCAAAAATAACTCAGCTTCGTTCTTCACGATTTCCAACGCGTCCTTCTCCTTCTCGACGAGCGTCAATCGCGAGACCATTCCCCCTCTCTTCTCGTTCAACTCTTCGAGCTTCTTACCCGCCTCTTCGATCGGTTCCACGTACTGGTTCGTTCCAATGATATCTTCCATATATTCTAACAACCCTTCGTCTCCAGGATTCACTCCTTTCGGCTTCATCATTGAAATTTGCTCGACTTCGCCTTGCAAAATCAAAAACCGGTTGTTGTTCAAGTCCACCCCTTTACCTTTCAACAAGTTTGTCACCTCGGTAAAGTTGGAAGTTTTCTTGTTCACGAAATATTTCGAAGTGTTGTTAATGTACGCCTCTCTGGCAATGGTAAACTCAGAATTCGGTACAGAGGTGAACCCTTCTGGATCTGTGTCCGAATCTACAATTTCGTGAAAGTGCACTTCGACGCGCGCGTATTCCAAGTTTCTAAAATTGGTGGATTTATGAATCAACTCGGAGACTTTGTTCAATCTCAGCTGTTTCGCGCGTTTACCAAACACAAACATCATCGCATCGATGACGTTCGATTTCCCAGACCCATTAGGACCGACTACAGATGAGAACGACTGTTGTTGTTTTAAAGTTGTGAGTGTTGTCGTGAGTTGATGAAAATATCGAAGAGATTTTGAGAGATGCGCGATGAGGGGAACAAAGAAGACGAGATTCGTACGGTTACATTTTTCTCTCCTCTTCTCAAAGAGAAAACGAAACGCGCGCTTTTCGAGAAACACATCTAACGAGAGAGAGAACCTTCAAAACGACGATTGACCGACAAAAGAAGACTCTAGAAAAGATGTGCTCACCTTATGGAACGGACCGACGTGTTGTGCCCCCGCGTAGGACTTGAAATTCTCCAAGACCATGGATTTTATAACCAGTCTCGGTTTTGGTTGTTCTTTCCCGGCTTTTGTCGTCGTCGTCGAGGGAGAAGGAAGAGGAGGAGTATTCGAAGAGAGCGGCGTTGGCGTTGGTGCCATCGTCTCTTCTTCTTCTTCTTCTTCAACCTCCGTCATCTCTCTTCTTGCTCTCTCTTTCTTCAACAACGCGCAATAAATGTATATCTCTTATTATTATTCTTTGAGGAATGAATCAAAAATTTGTGAGAGAAGAGGAAACAAAAAAAATTTTGCGCTTGTGTTTGTTTAGGGTTACAATTTTCAAAATTTTCAAAACTCTCTCTCTCGTCTCTCTCTCTTCATTCATCTCTCTTCATTTTTGAACTTGCGCGCGCGCTTAAGAAGAGATACAAAAATGGTGGCAGAAACGCAACAACAACCTAATCAAGAGAACATCATCGTCGGTGGGAAAGATGTTTCTTCGGCAGCAGTCAAAACAATTTCAAAAAAGAAGAGCGTTGTTGTTCCAAAGAATCCTCCTCCCGCATCGACATCATCATCGACTCGCCCGAAACGCAAAGCGTCGCAAAACGTCCGCAACTCCTCTCGCCCGAAATCGAAGGTGAAACCGAGTTCGTCCATGTACGTCGGGTACGTGGAAGAAGACGAAACGCCGGAGATGATCATGGCGAAGTTCGCAGAGTTGGAGAGGATTCAACAGATGCACAAAGAGAAGCAAGAGCAAATGAAGTTGGAGAAGAAGATGAAAATCGAAGAACAACAACAACAACGAGAGGAAGGAGAAGGAGGAGAGATTTTGAAAGACATCACGGAGAAGGATAAAAATATTCAAAAAGACAATCTCGAAGAGAAGGAAGAAGAAGACCAAGAAGAAATGTGTAACGACGAAGAAGGTTTGACGGAAGAGCAGTTGAGGGAGGTGTTCAAAGCGACGTCGGCGTTTACCATGCGCAAAGCGATGAAAGCCGAAGACGCCGCCGTGTTTGGTTTCGACGAGTTTGAACGAGACTTTTACAAGGAATACGACGACGAAGATATGGAACAGTACGACGACGAAGACGCGGAGTTTTGGGAAATGATGACTGGGAAACGCCGATGGCCAAAACCGTTGAAAGCGAAGAGAGGACCGAGAGAACCGAAAGAGCCAAAGGCGCCGAGAGAGCCGAAACCGCAAAAGTCGCACATGATTACGGCGTACAACAGCGATACCGGGTTTATGATTCGAAAGAAGAAATTCTTCGACCCGCGCGAGTTGAATATTTTCAAATTACCGAAACACGATTTACCGAGCGATCCGTTACCGATCACGTGGGGGAGAGCAGTAAAACCTTTCGTGCCAAAGGACGTGAGAGCGAAAGAACTCGCCACGGTTCCAGATTGCACGCAATTGAAGATGAAGATTGACAAAAACATGGACTTTTCGAAGCTCTCGAAGGATTATTTGGGCGTCTTGATGAACCCGCCGTGGAACATCGATCAAGCTCCGGATAAAGGGAACGTGACTGTGGAAGATATCGCGCAGTTACCGTTAGAAACGTTAACTCCGCTCGGTTTTATTTTCATTTGGGTCGAAAAGGAAAACTTATCGTTGGTCTGCGACGTCATGCACGAGAAGAACTTCAACTACGTGGAAAACTTGACGTGGGTGCAAATGCAACCGAACAACGTCGTCGTCGGCACGGAGTCTCGCTACTTGGCGCGTTCCCACAGAACGTTGCTCATCTTCAGGCGATCGGTGACGATGTTTCCGGATGGTAAAGCGATCGAGTTGAGACATCAGCGTAACTCGGACGTGACTTTAGACGTCGTAGAAACGACCAAAGCGGGTAGAAGAAAAATCCCAGAGCACGTTTACAACTCCATCGAAACGTTGTTACCGACCGCGTATAACAAGAAGAATCCGGGTACTCCGGGGAAGCTTTTAGAGCTTTGGGCGGAAGAAGGGAACAAGAGAGCGGGCTGGACGAGCATCGTGGATACTCCTTAAGTTTAATATAAAATGAACATTTTATCACACGTTTAAAAATTTTGATTTTCGTAAAACCTGAAATTTGCCTCTCTTTGCCTCTCCCTTCCTTTTTCGACATGATGGTATAAAATTAAATAAACGGAAGTAATAAGTACTCAGAGTAGAACAATTTCCAGACGTCTTGGTAATACGTTTGCACGGCACTCTGAGTAAAACCAGCCTTCTCCAACTTTCTCGTCTTGGCGATTAAATACGTCGCTAAGATTGCGTGCACGGTGATCATAATCTTTTGGTTGAACCACGTCGGGTTGAAGACGGACAAACCAATCGCAAACACGTAGTTCATCAACAACAAACCACTTCCAATGTAACTCACGTTCTTGACTCCCATCTTTGTCGTAAACGTCTCTATCCCAAACTGCTTATCGCCATCGATATCTGCTAAATCTTTCGTGACGGCAATTGCAGTCGCAAATACCGTCACGAAAATGGTGATGAACAAAACCGGCGGGGACCAGACAAACGGCAAGCGCAACGCCGCTCTGGTCGCGTGAAAGACGCCAAAGTTCAACAAGAACCCTCTCACAGTGGCAATAATCATAAACGCCGGCAACGCGAATCGTTTTAATCGTAACGGTGGTACTGAATAAATTGTTCCCAAGAACAAGCCAAAGGTGTACAAAGAGGTGATCAATGGGCCGAAATTCATCGCGACGATTGTCGCGCCTCCAATCGCCGTCGCCAAGCAAAACGCCCAAGCCATCGGTAACGACAACTCACCCGCCGCAATCGGTAAATACGGTTTGTTTACTTTATCAATTTCGACGTCGTAGATTTGGTTAATCCCTACGATAAACCCGTTCCCGCACAGCAACGCGAGTAATCCAAGCAACGCTCGCGGGAACAACGAGAGTTGAATGAGTTCTGGATTTTCAATCAAAACTTTAGAGACCAAGGCGGTTGTCCCTAATAAAGTCCCACGAATCGTGTGTGGACGGACAAATTTCCAAATCGCTCCGATTAACGCTTCCATCTTATCCAGCGGTGAAGCTGCCGATGATGAAGCAGCTGCCACTCGCGCGTTGTTGTTGTTTGACGCGCCAGAAAATGCGTTCGTTCTTATCTTTCGTCTTCTTTGGTTATCCTTACTGTTATTCTTTTGCATCATCAATCGCGACGATGACGACGACGACGACAAAGACGACGAGGATATCTTTCGTCGTTGTTGTTGTTGTTGTTCTTGATGTTGCGTGAAGACATTCTTTCTCGAAGAAGAAGAAGAAGAAGAAGAAGTGGAGGAAGAGTGGGAGGAGGAGACGCGAGCGGCGGATGAAGGAAGAGTCGCTCTGTTCAGCATGATGGTTTGTTGTTTATCTTCTCTTTTGTATGTAGTGCTTATGCGCTCTTTTTCTGTGGAAAGTGGATAAACAAACAACAATTCCATTCTCCATTCTCCAAAAGACATCATATCACACTTCAACGAGAACAAAACAGACACACGCGCGACTTATTAGATGCATCTAGGAGGAGCAATACGAGCGATGAAACCTTCCGCCACGACGACGACGACGACGACGACGAGTGCTACATCCAGTCACCTCCAAAATCTCCAACAACATCAACGTTATCAATATCAAAGAAGAAGCAGAACAACAACAACAACGAGGAGGAGGAAAAGAAACGCGCACGTAATCACTCGCGCCGCTAAGAACGACGACGAGAACGACAAAGAAGAAAATCTCTTCTCAAAAGCGGAAAAGATGTTGGAAAAAGCTGGCGTTTCCATGGGGCCCATCGCCATGTCTTTACAAGAAGACGGGAAGAATATCAAAGAAAAGAGTTTCGACTCGAGAGAAGCCATCGAAGAAGCGGTCAAGGCGAGGAAGTCCATCGCGAATTTAACCACGGAGGAGTGGAAGAAGAAATACGTCAACAAAGACGGGACGGTGGATTTGTTCATGGAGGATGACTTTAACGTCGCCTCTCGCAAAGCAGGAGCGGGTGACTATGATACTTTAATCAACGTGGAAAACGTTGCGTGGCAAAACAAAGGCTCGAGCGAAGTAGACGCACCTATAAGGAACGTGAAAATTACCGATCACGAAACGGGAGAAGTCTTGGAGTTGGACGTTCCGGAAGGTAGGTATATTTTATTTGAAGCCGAGCAGCAAGGATGGGAGTTGCCGAATGCGTGTAGAATGGGATGTTGTACAAAGTGCGCGGTGAAAGTGACGAAAGGAAGTTTAGAACAAATCGAAGCATTGGGTGTTTCGAAAGAAATGAGAGACGAGGGATACGCTCTACTTTGCGTCGCGCACGCGACGTCAGATATAGAATGCATCACGCAAGACGAGGAGGAAGTTTATATGAAACAGTTTGGCGAAGTGTTCGGGAAATTAGCTACGGATAAAAACGCAAAGAGCGTCGTTCGCGACGATTTTGCATTAGAGATAGCAGATATGGATGAATAGACTACTACTGCTGCTACTAAACTTTTGTAAATAAATATATACACGCGCGTGCTTTAAAAATACATAATGCCAATGTTCACTTTGTTTGGCTAGTCTAAGTAAAAAATCCACCTGGCGGAGGAGGAGGAGGAGGTGGAGGAGGCGCCGACGTTGCATGCCCCTTTGTTGCTTGTTGAAAGCCTGGAGGAGGAGGCGGTGGAGGTGGTGCTGGGGGCAACACGACTTTAGCCATTTCGGATGAAGCTGAAGCACTCGATGGTTGCGATGAGGAAGATGGAATATCAAAAAAATGACCAACCGGTGGTGGGGGCGGAGGCCCCGCTTTTGTATTTGCCTGAACAAAACCGATTGGTGCCGGTGGAGGAGGTGGTGGAGGGAGCACGACTGACACCTTTGTTTCAACACGCGGAGGAAGTGGTGGCAAAGGCACATCAGATGCAGCTGGATTTTTGCTTTGCTTCTTTTTATGCCTTCCGAGTCTATCTGCGAGGCTCGCGCGAGAGTGTGGAACCAGGTGATGAGAGTCCGATCCGTCTGAAGCTTGTTTTTTCTTCGGCGACCGCGGTTGTTTTCGCGGAGAGAGACTCGTATCTTTCTTTCCAACACCACCGACTTTTATAGGAGCCACGAGCTTCGTTTTGCTCCTCAGCTCACTCAGCATTGCATCTCTTGCATCTAATTCGCGGACGGGTGCTTGTTTTTTCTTCCCGTCTCCGAATTTCTGCTTTTTATTATTCATAAACTCTTCCATGCGCACCTTTCTCTTTTCTTCAGCCTCGCTCGCCTTTACGTCTGCTCTCATCTTCTCAAAGACTTGTAAAAAGTTCTTGACGATTCCAAATAATCGCGCAGAATTTTCTGCTTTAAATGGTTCGCCAAAGAACTCGCTCGTCTTCTTCAACAAGTCGTGCGCGTCCCGAACCAAACTGTCGACTTCGTTCACTTTATCTTCGGTTTCAGAAACAAACGGTTCCATATTATCGACGTACTTTTGGAACATATCACCACCATCTCCTTCTAGGTGCTTAGATGCATAATCAAGTTCCTGAGCGATCAAAGTCATCCCACTTTTAACTTGCTTTAACATGTCGAACGTTCCGTCCAAGTAAAGAGTCGCCGCCGCTGTTACCGATTCCAATTCTTTGTTCAAATCTTCGATTCCTGGCACCGTTTTGCGCATTTCTCGATACACAAAGTGCAGAAGCGATGTTTTCTTGTCAATCGCTTTTACATCAGCCAATTTTAAGAGCACTTCAAGTCTGAAGCCGACTGCCGAACCACTGCGGGATCCAACATTCAAATGGTTACCCACCGCGAGAATACCTTCCAATAGCTTCACCATCGTTTTGGAGTTTTTCAAATCATCGCCCGCACGTTTCACGAGATTGATATCTTGCGCTATTGAATTTATCATGGTTGAGCTTTGCTCTTTAAAAATCATGGACTGAATTCGTTGTTCAAGGCGCTTGATCCCCATCACTTGCAGAAAGTATTGCTCAGACGTTCCAAGTTCTTCCAACTCCCCATTGTATTTGGTAATTTTTTCAATTTCTTTCCGATCCGGAACTGCCGTTACGAGCGTCAGCAAATTCTCCAATGTCAATTTTTTCGGGCTATTCATGTCAATGAAGCATTGCTTAATTGATGCGAATGGCATTCGCACTCCAGCTAATTGAATGGAGATGTTCAAAGCTCGTTTTGCATCGAGCAACGAAACAGACTTTGGCTTTGCGCTGCTCGCTTTTTTCATCGGAACAGCATCTTGTAACGCGAATAATGTCTCCAACTCTTCAATATTCAGCTTCGAGATGGCATCGTCTGTATTCGCATTTTCCCAAATCGTTCCTTCAATGGCTTGCAACTTTTCCCAGTGGAGCATTTTGACTTTCTTGCGAGCAATTTTTGCAAACTTTGCCGCAGCCGCGACAGCGGCGATGGACATTCCAGGTGGTATCGGAGGTGCGGGAATTTTTGGACCGGCAGGCGGAGGTGGTGGTGCTCCTTTCGAATTCGCTTGAACGAAACCAGGCGGTGCTGGGGGAGGAGGGGGGGGCAGAGCCGCTTTTGGTACTTTTTGTAGCGGTTTCGCTCCACCTGGAGGGGGCGGCGGAGGTGGAGGCGCCGATCCTTTTTCTGCTTTCTTGAAGCCTGGCGGTGCTGGTGGAGGAGGTGGAGGAGGAGCTAGCGCTGATGATGATTTCTTCCCGCCACCCATTCCCGGCGGAGGAGGAGGCGGAGGCGGAGGAGGCGCTGCACCACTTTTTTCTGGCTTCTTTACCGGTGCTCCTCCGGGTGGAGGGGGTAGAGGCGGCGGTGGAGGAGGAGCAGGAGGTGGAGGTGCAGGTCCAGATGGGGGCGTTTTTGCTTCTTTTAGAGGCGATTTTCTCGGCGGAGGAGGGGGCGGAGGAGGGGGAACAGATGAAAACTTCCGCGGCGGAGGCGAAGGAGCCGGAGGCGGTGTCGCGCTAATACCACTTTGCTTTGCTTTATTTATACCAGAATCGCCATCTGCTGGCGATAAAGTTTCCTCCAATCTCAGCTTGTCTTGCATTTTTTTGATTTCTTCCCCGCCAATGGTCTTTTGCTCTCTCGGAGAAGCAACGGGAGATAGTATCATTTCAGCTTCGATATCGTGAACACCTTCTCCGACCAAGTTCTTATGCAGATTTGAACTTTTGGAAAAGCCTCCTGTTTTCATTTCCTCTTCTTCGGCGCTACCGGACTTGTCTAATCCAACAAGTAATAATTCCGCAATATCTCCTTTCTTCAAGTTCTTTCGGCGCATCTTCTCGGCTTTTCCTTGGATTGCTCTCGCGAGTTTACCCTTCAAAATAGTCTCGATATCTGCCTGGAAAGACTGTAATGAGAACTTTTCTTTCGATTTACCTTCTACACCGTCTGCGATCAAAGCATCATCGTCGTCATCGTCATCTTTGATTTCGTGGAGATCTCTCAAGAGTTCAGTCAATTTCCCGCTTCTCGCCATTTGTATCAAAGCTTCTTCGGTTTCTTTCGATAACGGAACATCGCTAGAATACTGGGACGACTCAAGCTCGGTCGGTAATATCGAAGCATCAATCAATGGTCCACTTTTCTTACTTCTTGGCGAGAGACTTTTTTCCAGGGCGTCGTAAAAGCCTTCGGAACCGCTACTGTCCATGTCTTGCGCACCACCAACTTGTTCGCTACGCACGGCTTCGTCAAGAGTTGTAATTGTAGCGTCGGTAGGAGAAGTTGGTAGCGACGAGAACAGCTCAGCTCGTGGTGAAAAATCTCTTTCTCCGTGCACTTCGCTTCGCAATCCCTCTTTCGGCGATGTCATCGTAGTGTTGGGATCTATTCGAAGCGGTGTTGTCACCTCTGTACCATCCTCTTTATTCGCTTCAATTTTAGCCTCAACTGAAGACGGTCGCTCATCCTCTATCACTTTTACACTCTTATTCGATTTTGGCGTCACATCGACGCCAACCTCACCCATTGCTGCTACTTTAATGGGTGTTTTTATCGGTGATTCTTTTCTCGAAGGCGAAAGTGGCACCTTCTGAGCCGACTTTTGTTGTTGCGCATCCAATTCTCGAGGAGCTTCTTTCTCGATAGAATCCTGCGTCGTCGACGTTTTCGTTGCTCTCCGTCGAATAGCTTCCGCCACAGCGGATACTTCAACTCCTTTCATTTTTCTTTGAGACTTCAACTTTCGATTTTTGGATGATGCAATTCGTAATCGAGCGATTGCTGGCACAGACGCGGCAGTTCCCGATTTAGGTGATTTTACCATCCTCCTACCCGTCGCATCCAAAATTGGTGCCGCAGTCGGTACCACAATGGCCGAAATTGGCGCAGAGACGCTCATCTCACCACTTTCAATTGTATTAGTAGGTATTTCTTCCGCATCATGTCTGTTCTGATCAGGCAATTCGTATATGTCGTCGTCGTCATACTCTTCATCTTCTTGACTAGCGTCTTCCCAAATCGAACCTTCTTCGTCGTCGTAATCATCGTCGTCGTCGTCTGAAGCTTCCTCGACATCAACATCTTCGTAGATTTTGAGCTCATTCCCTTTAGTAATATCCTCACGCGGCGGAAGTTGTGGTGCGGTAATTGTCGTTACTACTTCACCTTCTCTTTTCAGAGTTATATCTTTACGTTTACGTCGTCGACGACGAGACTTGGAAGGCTCAAAGTTTTCCGGTGGCGGTAACGCTTCAACTTTTTGAGCAGTATCGTCGGCATCGTCGTCGTCATCTTCAAAGCTTTCACCGTCTGTGTACTCGTACTCTTCTTCATCTTCCTTAGTATCTGTTGCAAGTAATAAATCGGTATCTATCAGTGCATCCTTTTGAACTCTTTCCTTTTCTCGCCTCGTACCCCTTCGACGAACCTTTCTCTCCGTCAATTCTTCTTCTTCTTCTTCCGACACAAAAGAATGGTCGATAACATATTCCTCTTCGTTTTCACTACTACTAAGTTCGTTAGAATCTTTCTGAATGGGTTGTTTGCGCTGTTGCTTTGCTCGGTGCTTCTCCCAATCCTCGGCTTCAGAGTCGCATCGTTCCGCTTCCTCGTCGTCGTATATTTTATCGAATCGACTTGGATCAAATTCGCGCTTTAGACTCTCACCAAACGCACTATTTCTTTCATCGTAGTTCCCAAACGCTGAGTTCAAATCCCATTTTCCGCCAGTAGCGACTATTTCTTTAATCCACCGTGGGGTTGGAGAAAGAGATGCGTAAGCAGAAAGGCCTCGTTCATTCATCCAAGGCGGCAGCGCATCGTCGATGTCTTCGCTCTCGTCGTCACCTTCCACCTCAAACTCGGACGGTGGAGATATACCAAAAGTAGCGCGCCTGTGTTTTCCACCTTTCCTGTCCGCTATTGCTTCGTTCATCCATGAGGGCAAGCTGCTGTCGTCGATCAAACCTTCCCGGATATCGTCCTCGTCGTACTCTCCATCGTCGGAATAGATTTCAAATTTTCTACTGCTTTTAAAATCGTTCTTGTTACTACTATAGTACTCGCGACGAAACGAAAACGAGTCGCGGTTGTCGTCGTCGTCGTCATCGTCGTCTTCAATATCATCCTCGTTGTTATTTCTGTGGTTGTTGTTGAAATCATAATCCGTTCGATTCTTCCTCACTTGGGGATCCCGTCTGTTCATCATCCCTACGCTGTTGAGATACATTTCCGCATACGAGGACGCTCTCACAGAAGTATCAAAATATATATTGTTCCCGAACTTCTCACTCCGCGTGTTCTCTATAAAAACTGGTTGGTTCTCGTTTTCGGCATCCGTGATGATTGAATAATAGTCTACGAAGATGAGTTCCATTAAAGAAACGACCAAAAATGCCTCGTCTTCTTCTCGCGTCCGGGACGTCGCGCGCTTCTCTCGCGATGGCTTTAATATTCTCGGCCCAATAGCGCTCGCCATAGATCGCAACGCAGTTTTATCCTTAACGAATACACTCCCGGTTTTAGCGTTGAATCCACACGTCGTCGAGTGGACAAACTCGCAAATCTCTTTCAAAACGTCAAAACGTTCTTTCGGCACAAACTGTTTCAACAGGAAGGTCACTACATATATCTGACTTTTTCTGTGGTCCGTGGACTCTATGGCCGTGATGAACTGCTCGTATAACTTTGTCGTCAGCAGACAATCCGTTAACAAATCTAATCCTTCCAGCAAGAGCTTCGCGTGCTCTTTTCCCCCCCTTCTTCTTTCTCTTTGCGTGTATTCATCTTCTTCTTTTTCTTCTTCTTCTTCTTCTTCATCTACGAGTTCCAAAGCTTTCCGTTTCCAAGTGTACGAAGCATCGGTATCTCCGTGCAACACTTCCGCGTGGTGCTTGAACAACGCATTGTTTTTACCACTCGTACCACTCGTACTCGTCACTTCTTCGTTCACTCGCAATCGGTGCGCGATGATTTGGAGTATCTTCACGATAGTCTTGTCCTTTAACTTCTTCGTTGTGGTCGTTGTTGTTTCATTTTTTCTGCCTTTACCTCCTCCTCGTTTGGATTTCAACGCGCGATAGGAGGACATCTTTCTCACGTGTAGATATATACAAGAAGAAGTTAAAGAAGTTAAAAGTCAAATATATCTTCTTCTTCTCCGCCCTTTCTCTTCTCTTCTACAAAACGTGTTGGTTGTAATAACTTCCATCTCTTCTCATAATCATCATCATATTATTATATCGTGTTATTTTGTCGTCGCAGTGAAGTTTTTTTTTTGGCTGAAAAGAAGAAATCTGTTCCCCTCCTTTTTGTGCGCCTCTATTATTTTCCTTCATCCAAAAAAAAGTTGGTTGGTTGCCTTCATTTCCAAAGAACCAACGAACACCAAAAGA
>Ga0255753_1001096_pt1 | contig 33551 bp, 26 predicted proteins | sample 041ome_10_FD_179953 | JGI IMG/M metagenome (GOLD analysis project Ga0255753, IMG submission 179953) | Coastal salt marsh microbial communities from the Groves Creek Marsh, Skidaway Island, Georgia - 041412US metaG (version 2) | ecosystem: Environmental > Aquatic > Marine > Intertidal zone > Salt... | reverse complement strand
ATGGGGTTTACAATGTGTAACATAACGACCAGTAATACGGGGGGGCGCAAAGATATGATAGAAATGTTAGATTTTTGTTCGCGGAATGGAATCGGAGCTTCGGTGAAGAAAAGACCACTCTCAAAAATCAATGACGCAATTGCTGAGATGAGAAGGGGTGAGTCTTCGATTCGACATGTTTTAGTGAACGATATATAATATTAATACCTAAGGCAACATGTAGGTATAGTATGTAATAAATTTATTACAGATGTTAGTTACAGAGGAACCTATACATAGAAGGCATTCTAGCTCATTCCTTTATTCAACATTCCAAGACCTTTTTTTTTTTTTTTTTTTTTTTTTTTTCTTCGTTTGACTCGTTGAACTTGTTGCTTTAAGTTTAGGTTGATTTTCACGCTCATCTGCAAGTCTATTGGCATTGATAATACCTTCTTTAGTAGGATCTTCAATCGCATCAAATAAAAAAGTTAGAGCATTACGTTCTGTCTTTGATAATCCTGGATGCCAGAATCGAATGATGAGTACATAACGATCCGTTTTCTCTGATAAATTTTTGGTACTGTGGATGAAACTTGTGTCTGCAATAACTCCAGAACCATTTTTCCAAAAATGTTGCTCATTCCCAACACGCATCCAGCATTCTCCTTCTGGTACATCTAGTCCCAAATGAGACGTCAATATAAAGTTAGTATTGTCTGAGTGAGGTTCAATGCCAGTCTGCGGTGACTGACGTGCAAAAAATACTTCAACTGATGGAACTTTGAATCTTTTTACTAGTTCCGTTGTCCTCGGAAATAATGACGAGTTTGTGACATCCCATACACAGCGGTCCTGTAACACGAGCGTACGCCAGTCTGGTCCGTATGCAATCGCCTCTTCTCTAGCTGCTGGTGCCCAGATGTAATTGCCTTGTTTTTCTATGTCAGTATTAGTCACAGCTCCTTGTAACTCTCCCAGTATGACTTCGTAATCTTTCTCAAGTTTTTTCATCCAAAGAAAATCAGGGCTATCGGTATCATGGAAAGGGCGTGCTTCGAGACCGGATATATAGGAGGATGCTCTTTGTATGCCAAAGTTAGCATGATCTCTATAATATTCTTCATCTGCGGCTAGAAAATTCAAGCTTTCGATTACTCTCTTGGTCTCGACTGAGCCGTAACGCTCTCTAATAGCGCTGGAAACTGAAGTTAAAAGGTCACAATCTTCTTGTTGCGCACGGCAAATATAGTTTCCTCGGTTATGGCTCGTACTTCTTGTTCTTAGGACGAGTAATACGTTCTTTTTTTGTATATTTTTGAGGTGCCACGTTGAACTTCTTGGCTCAAGTATGCTTTGCGTAGAAGCTTGCATGTGGATTTGAACTTGAGGTGCAATCTTGCTCAGTTTCAGAAGAACGAGCAACAGAAGATTTCCCGGAATCCTAGCAACAGCTACAGCTCTATTTAAGAACTTGCGATGCGTATTTATCGAGAGATCGATCTATATATTTCAGTATGCTGCTGCTGTACACCGTGTACAAAAAAACCCGTGTAAAGTATCAGCGTTTAAAGTATGGTCCATATGATAGGTTCAATAGTTTGCCTTTTCCACATTTTTTCGACCTTCACACACCTTTTGGTCTAACCGGTCTTCCTCTGATAAGGTCCGCAGTGATCAATATTATGGATCATATGGCATACGTACCCATAGGTACTTATAAGGCACTCGTACAAGTGATCCAAAAAAAAACAAAACAACGGAGTGACAACTAAAAACAAATTAAATAAAAAACAAATAAGCTCGTATGATGTCATAAGTGATATTGGAGGTTCCCTGGTTCCGCGGTAGTTTACGAATAAAGCTATTCAAGTATTCATACGAGTAGAGGCATCAGGAGGTGAAAAGGAAGATTGAGTCTTCCACACTGTGAAAAAGTTGTCCTTTCAAGAAAGGAACTCAGTAAGAGTAATACTTTTATAAGTAACAGGTTGCACAACGAACGTATAGGTATATGCAATACAAAGGAACGGTTGGACTCTTCCAAGTTATAAACCGGTGTTTTAATGAACTTCGACTCAATATCGAACTCTAATACCACCGGAGACGTTCCAGATGAATGGTATCGCGATGAGAGTCACGTCGGTTATTCGTTACTCGGATTAAAACTGGAAAAACAGAAAAGGGTGGACTCTCTCGACGAGCTTTTACATAAAATAGACAGGAGTGATAGTTGGAGACAGCTCGTAGACAAAAAGCTCGGTTCTGGCATATATCTATCGGCAAATGAAGTAAAGTTTATTCGTAATTTATGCACGGGTGTGTTTATGAATGATATCGATGTAAATACGCAAATACATACATCTAAAGTCGAAATTGGTCGGGCTAACGAGCCTAAACGCCGCTTTCTAGCTTCAAAATGGGAATCCAAACGTGTCATTAATATTTTGAGATCTATTCGTAAAAGAAAACCTGAGTTATCAAGGCTGCACCAGATAGCTCCTAAGCTAGGATTACTTTGGAATGGCATTGAACATTCAGTACATTCAGAAAGAGGAGCACTTAGAGCTCCCCGTGTCAAACTTGGGGGTCATGAAGATTCATACAATGCACCTCTTGAATACCTTGGCAATACAGGTGATATATCTAATTTAGGTACACTGCGCTGTGTACCCGTGTTCAAACACTTCCTCAACGAGCAGTTTGGTAGATGCCTGGATCTTTATATGTGCCCTAGGGCTAAAAGGTCAAAAATGGATATGAATGTATCTGACTTACTACAAGACTTTCAGACACACGATGTGAAGCCTCTCTTCCCTTCAAAGCTTATGATGAAGTTTGCTGGACATGAAAAGGCAATAACATCAATGAGTGTACATCCGTCTGGAAATTTATTAGCATCCTCTGCGTTTGATAGCACAGTACGAATCTGGAGCTTATCTACGGGGAGATGCCTTCATATGATCAAAACAGTGGCACCAGTGTCTAGTGTGACATGGTGCCCCCAGAGAGATAAATCCTTGATTTCTTTCCACGTATTTGATACTGTGTATTTTGTAGACTTGATGGATGCTTTGAAATCTCGATTCAATGACGGTCCAATAGAAATTAATACCGAAAGAATGACGGCAAGTTCTTCTATTGAGCTCCCGAGTAAAGTTCCTTGTGGCTGGTTCGACTTAAATAAAGGAGTATACAATGTTACAAATCCGTATTATCTAACTAATGCATCTTGGCACCATAAGGGTGATTTCCTTTGCGTATATGGATCAAATATAAGTGAGATATGTGTCCACCAGATTTCAAAAAGAACATCACAAAAATTATCCATAGAAGGGAACAATAGTATCTCGAGAATCATTTTCCACCCTTGCAAACCATGCCTTTTGGTCGCTTCTGTGAAGTTCATTGTAGTATATGATCTCAAAAGTCAGCAAATTTTACGTAAATTTGTATTTGAGTCAACTCGTGTAAACACTTTGGATGTGCATCCACAAGGTGACTACATTTTGGTAGGTTGTGCTAACGGTAAATTATATTGGTACAATATTGAGCAGTCGAGTAATGCAGAACGTACACTATCTTTCAACTATGGTGTGATATCAGTAGAGTTTCATAAGACTCAACCATTTTTCTCTATTGAATTGAATGACTCTTCAGTTCAGATTTTTAGTTTTTTTGTAGCAGATTTTTTGTCAAGGGTGGCAATAAAACCGCTGAAAACAATCAAAGATAGTCGCACAAAAGTATTCTCCGCATGTCGCAATTGTGTACTGCATCCTGCGCAACCGTGGTTGTTTAGTGTAGGAGGTACTTTTGATGACGAAGTATTTCTTTTCACTGAATACTAAAGAAAAATATAGTTACTGGTGCTGTTATTAACGAAACAAAACAGAACAAGAAAACAAAAGTGCTGGATATGATTGAGTATTTTTTATTCGCCACAAACAATGCGCACACTTAATGAAAAAGGAAGAACTCTAGCGAAGCTTTGATTTCAAGTTTCAGTTACCCCCATCAATTAATTTTTTGAAGTTGTCTCCGAATTTTTTAAGACCCTCTGCTGCTTCCTGGGCTGGCATCCGCGTCTCTTCCTCCGGTGGAATAACATAAACGTCCTTTTCTGAAGGTTTAAACATAGAGTTGGGATTCTTTTTGTCCAAGACACTGAATCCATACTCAAGTTCTCTCGCACTCTTCAACATAGGCATTTTTCTGACCATTTCTTCCAGCTGAACCTGCTCTTTGTACAAAGCTTGGCCAATATTGTTTGTCAGTGATTTCAGAGCCATCTGCAAGAAGTAATGAGAAAAATGATAATAGAAAAGAGAAAGACACACATCTTTCGATAAATTACTGTCTAAACCTTTCACTAAGGTATTAGCAGTTGAACCTCCCGTGACTACGTTGAGAGGAAACCACGTTTTCAACCCTTTTTTTGACCGGACATAAATTACAAATTGTTCATTATCTGGATCAATCGGCGGTAAGAATTGTTCTCTGCATTTGCATAAAGTCATTCTTTCGAAAGTTTAAGTCAAAATTATTCTTACACAGAACCTCCTTGCTTTGGGTTCGAACCTCTTCGATTTTGTTGCTTTCCTTTTGCGAATACCTGACAAAAATATCACATATGAAACTCAACAACTCATAGGTGACGAAAGAACCTGAAAGTGGAGACGCTTGGGAGGTGTTTTCTGCTGCTTGAGGCAACTTTTCCAGCTATTGTGTGGCGCAAAGCGGGAACTAACATGAATGTGGATCGTTTGATACATAGTACTCTTGTGATTGAAGTTCTGAATAATTTTTATTAGTTAGTGAAGTGCGTATAAATTGTTTCGTTACAAAGACAGAATTTTCTACGGGCATTTGAAAAGTAAAAAAAAATTGTTTACTTTTCACATCATTTTTTACGATTGCACACCAACACGGTAAACTTCTAGTCAACTGCGTGTTCTAAATAACTCATTCCAACAAGGAAATATAGCACAAAAATACTGCTATAATACTCTTCAGAACCGGCTTTGCGTGGTTCTCATATTCTAACCACACTATAGGTGTTCAAGAGAGCCTTATTAAGTCCTTCATTCGTATACACGGCTTCAGTACCGCGATAAATCTTGGCACATCCGTTTTTTATGAATTTTATAAGTTCTAATAACCAAGTGAATAGGTACACCTTTCACACATTTTAAAGGTGAGTATGTAAAACACAGATAATGTGTCCTTCCTCCTTCACCGTGCCAGTCAATTTATCATGATTCCATATTATAGAGTTTTGAGTTTAGAAAGATATTCATGACCGATCCTACAACTTTTTTATTTGGTGAAAGTGACGCTCCTTCGGGACAAGTTTCTCGTGAAAGCGAGTCGGAGAACAAAATATACAGTGAGGTGAGGCAATTACGTTATTTTTCGATCGTCTGCGAACAATCCCTATAGTTGTATGGTAATATTTCCACCAAAAGTGAGAAGGTACGATTTTTTAAACCTTGAAGTAAGAAAGAACTAATAAAAAATAATAAAGGATAATATAGTAGGGTCGAAAGGCTCAGGGCTTATTCCATTACCAAAGGCACCTCCAGGAAAACCCAAGGTTCAAGATAGTATTCCACCTGCTCAGCTGCCAGATGGAAGATGGAACACGTTCAATGGGCAACCACCACTTGCTCGCTTCAACTCAAGAGGTCAGCGCATTCTACCTGGTGGGTCTGGGGGATCACGATTTATTCCGCCAGAAGAGTACAAAGAGTTCTTACATTTAGGACACGGGGGTATCTTTGACCTAGATCTAAATAATGTAGACATGCTGCCATGGAGAGTTCGCGGAGTAGAACAAGATGCATACTTTAACTATGGTTTTAACGAGAGAAACTGGCGGGAATATACCACTGAGATCAGGAGAGCACGGATTGATGCTCATCTAAAAAACCAAATTGAAATAGTCTCAGGAGTGAATTTTGATTCTGAGTTGCCCGACGAAGTCCGTCAAGCACTGACAAACTCTAGCATAACTGATCAAGAAAACTCGAAAATAGCTCAAAGAGCCTTTCCTGACAATGAACTATCTCAAATCAATTCAGTCCCAGGTATTCAAAACAGCGAGGAATTAGCAGTTCTGAACCATATGCCTGAGTCAGAGCATTATGGGAAATACAATGGAATATTTTCGACAAATTATTCTGAATATATAACTAGTGATACGATTAATTTACCTCAAATCCAAGATGAAGCGAGGAGGCTGCAAGAACAGTATACCAAAGATGCAATATTTTTAGAAGCAGCTTCTCAAAAGATGCACCGCGAGTTGAGACAAAAAATAAAAGTTTTAAAAAACATATTGACTAGTCAAAGTATGTAACCCTAAATACGAATCGAGCATTTTTAAAAAGATACAACATCCAACATAATGAAAGCCGTTTCACATTCGGTTAGCTTTTTTATGTCGGCAGAAGTAAAGCAACACTTATATACCGTACTTTCAGTACGAGTTGTACCAGGTACCCGGTATAAAAGCATAATTGCATAAAGACAAATAAATATAAAAATTGAGTTTTTGATTAAAAAACTTCGCACGGACAAAAAAATGACTGCTGGATATTACAAGTTAATGATGGCGGCTACATTAACATTGGCGACGAGTTCACAAGGCCTCTTGACTACTGCATCTAAGTCAAATGGAGAATACAGATACAATTTCGCCACTGTACCATTTTTAGCTGAAGTATTGAAACTGGTTGGTTTTCTTTTCTTGAGAAGTTTTTTTATTCTTTTCCTAGGTTGTTTCAAGTTTACTACTACACCGTCAGTTTTTGATAGATCCGAAAGGCACGCACATAACGCGCGATTGGAAGAGTGCTCTTTTATATCCTATACCGAGCATCATTTACTTGATTCATAACAATGTCCAGTTTTTGACCCTTCAATATGTAGATCCTTCTACTTACCAAATCCTAGGAAATTTGAAAATAGTTACTACTGGTCTACTTTTTCGAATTATACTAAAGCGTCACCTCAATAGACTACAGTGGATAGCATTAGCTCTGCTGATGATAGGCGCTACAATAAGCCAAATCAGTTGTGATAAAGGCTCTACTTTAGCGGCGCCATTGATGGGTTATGTTCTTGGGATTATTTCTGCATGTCTCAGTGCTTTAGCAGGTGTCTACACTGAGAAGCTCATGAAAATGAATAATGATAATTTGTATTGGCAGAATATTCAACTCTATGGTTTTGGTGTGATTTTCAATGGTTTAAGATTATTTTTTGATGATGTTAATGTTGGATATTCGAATGGAATATCTTTATGGCCGAGAGTTGTGACTCGTGGATATAACATCATAACTTGGTTTGTAGTTTTTAATCTTGCATTCACTGGACTTCTAGTGAGCTGGATTATGAAATATGCCGATACAATTGTTAAAGTATACAGTACCTCAATGGCGATGCTCGTTACTATGTTGTTTAGTATAATCTTATTCGACATATCTCCAAATTTACAGCTATTACTTGGTATTCTCACTTCCTCGATATCATTACGTTTGTACTATTTTGATACAGCGGAGTTACATCCAGATATTACTAATAAAAATTCAAAGCTTCGTGATCGAATTTGATGGAGTAAAATACTGTGGGCACTTAGGTGACTCTTAACTTTGCTTCTCTTGGCATTTTTCATACTCATTTATGAGGCTCTCTAATACCTCCTTTGAGTCATCAAACTCAGTAAAATTTTCCTGTGCACTTGATTATATGATGTAGGGAAAAATGATAAAGCATACTCGAAACATATCATATTTCTCATATTGATCAAGGAACGCTTTTCTACGCATAAGCTTGTCGTAGTGACTTAGGCAGCTTTTAAATAGGTGACGAATACTAGAGCAAAATATTTCATTGTAAAAGTTGTAAAAGAACACAAAAATTCTACCATGTGTTATTTGCCAGCATCATTCCACTCACACGATGTGATGTTTGGACGTACGGTGACTTTCTGGACACGACAACCTAGCAGAAGAATGTTGTTCATCGTGCGCAAATATGTAAAAATACAATAAACCTGGATATTTGCTGGACCCCAATCAATAAAATTTATCAGTCTCTTCTCCCGAATTCTTTGTAGACTCTTATGAACCTAAAATAAGAAATATAAGCAAGGTCTTTCCCAAAAACTCTTCTGAATTAATCAAACTAAAATAAGCAAAAAAAATTTGGTCGCAAAGCGAAAATGATTTGTATACTCCCACGACAGAAATATTAAACTAAATTCTTCATAAATAGTTTTCAAGCATTACCTGAAATGCATCTACATTTCCCTGAATCACGTTTAAGATTGATATATATTTACTCTGTATTCAGAAAGTTTAGTTGTATGACAGTCATGAAAAATATATAGAGGAAACCTCTTCAAATTCTTGTTCTCTGATATTTGATGATACCATAATATTTTTTGCCTGCAATAATCGTCTCATGACATCTAGCACCGTGGTCTTGCGTGTCCTATAAATGCTCTAAGAAATGATGTTAATCGTAGACAAAGTTGTTCTCACGCGTTCAACCCGTGTGCATACGAGCTCAGCGGAGTGTACCCTGTCATCAAAAAATGACATCGTGGTGTAGGTACCAGTGACTAAGGTTTTAAAAATAAAAATCTTTCATGGAAGCAATATTAAAAAAACTTTCCGCAACTAAACTGACCAGGTCATTATTCATGTATCCAGGATATCTCAGCGTAGTCGTGCTCGCCGCCATTACAGAAGAGACCAGGGAGTTCGTGTGCGAAAATGTAGGATTATCAATTTTCATTTTTTCCTCCGCAATTCGATTTAATGCAGTATTATCGAGAACAACCACGCTGTCACTGTTCAAAATCAATCTTTTCAAAGTTAAAAGAGAATTGTAGGGTTGCACAACTACATCTACAAAGCATTCAACACGGAGAGTCTATATTGATAAGAGTAATATTACCGCTAATTTCATTCTGATTGGGGAAAATACTGTATGTTTGAACCAGTTTTTTGCCATATCGATCACCGAGGGCCTAAAAAAATGTTCAATTTGAACAAAAGAACTATCTTCTATGAACCTCAAGGATATAAGAACCCAGCCCTGAACCTGTACCGCCAGCTATTGAGTGGCACATCACGAATCCTTCCAGGCTGTCGCTACCATCTGCTTCTCTATCTATCATATCCATAATCTCATTCTGAGGAATAACGAAAGTACGTGAGTTTCAGAAAGTTACAAAAAGGAAATATACCTCTACACTTGCTCCCTGTGAATATCCGCTTGCCCAATTATTACCTGCTCCTCCACCTTGCTGCGACACGTACATATTTTCATTATTAAAAAGCCTCTTATGATCCGAATTCTTTATCCCATTTATCACACGTGGTTCAAGATCTAGTAACTGAAAAATATTTTAAAGTAAGAAACTTTCCTAGAGGAAAAAACTAACCAGAGCACGCGGAATGTAGTGGTTGTCATCAGCCTGATAGAAAAATACATCTTTCCTATCTATCCCCGGAGAAGATTCAGCGACTTCATTGAAGGAGCCCGATTTGCTGATTCCATGCTCAGAGCACAACTTTATACGCGATTCTTCAGTTTAATAATTTAAGAAAAAGAAGATTAAAACGGTCTACCTTGCTCCAAAATTCGGTGCCGATCTGATTTCCACACTGTCCAACCTGTAAAGTAATTATCTCTCTAAAACAATGAATTTTAGAGTGAAACGTGATAAGACGGAATTTAAAGAAAATAAGATAGGTGTTAAACCTTGGCATTGTATAAACTTTGTGTACGTTTGCGCTGAGTTAAGTTCGACACTTCCTCTTTTTTGAAAAAATTTCCCGTCTTTCGATTGAAACCTCTACTCCCTCAACCAGTGTAGTACTATATACGCTAAACATGTTCCTAGGTATGCCACTTGGAGTTCTACACCCCCATATGATATTGACAAAAAATTAAAAAGAGAACCATATAAAAATTCTAAAAACAAGAAAAAACTTTGTTTTATGTCTGAACAAGAAAAAACTTTGTTTTATGTCTGAAAATAAAATGCCAGATTGAACGGATTCATTAAGGGAAAGTCAGAGGGATATAAAGAATTATAGATGTTTGGAACTCAAGATCTCAAGTTGGAATATTGAATTTATGGAATAATTTATAAGAAAGTTTCTCGCATCTTTGTTTGATATCATAGTATCTCGAAAAACGTTAACACTGAATAAGGAGTAAAAGTTTTACATTTCGTTTGATTGAATGTATCGCTGCTCGCCACGAGTGAATACTATTGGCGCTACCGGTGGTTGCCGAGACTCACCACGAAGACATAGACATTTCTGGTCCAGAAGAAGCTGTTGCAATAATGAGTCAGAAAGGCGAGTTACTCTGATAAAAGAAATACTTGCGGTCGAAATCAATTCTGATAACTTTGAGCAGTTCGGACAGGTATACCGATATACATTTTTTACTTCTCTTCCTTTTCACATGATATTTGAAGGTTGTATCGTGGCAATACGATGGAAAAGGTTTCTCAACAGACGTACGCAGCCTCTTTTTTAAAGTTCCTTAACTCACGCAGGCACGATTTTGTACAGGAACTTCAACTGGAGATAAATCGTGGGACTCCGAGATATTATATATTCAGAAAAGAAGAAAGAACGCTAAACTTCCATAAAATTACGTATCACGAGCAAGTCACGCAGTGCTTAGCATCGGTTCAAAATTCTCCGTGGTAAAAATCAAAAGAAAGGAACAAGAGAAACTATTACTAAATATCTGATTATTGCAGGTACATAGTCGTTGCTAAAGCTAACTTTCGCATAGATAATCCTCCATCACTGAATGATCTTGTGGCTTTCAAAGTTACTGGTATTACAATTAATGACAATTCCTTTTAATTTCTTATTTCTAACTCAAGGGGGAACTATTGTAAAGCTTAATATGGGGACTTGGCATGCGGGACCACTCTTTCAGGTAAATGTGGTTACTTTCATTAAAATGAATAGGAAAAGGAAACTGATTATTTACTGTAGGATATTGATACGATGGATTTCTTTAGTTTAGAGCTGAGTGATACGAATATTATCGATCATAATACATATGATTACTCACCTCAATATATTTCTTTTGAGATAGTAGATAAATGAAAAATAAAGAAAAAAGGAGACTTTTTTAGTCATGTAAAGTAGCTCTAAAAAAAGTCAATATTGAATCCTAAGCGTCGCTTGGAGCTCACCAATAGACATTTTGGAATATTCATGCATTTATTCACGCATTTTTCAACTTAGTTCTGACGCTGTAGATAACTTTTTGCTCCTGTGAGTGGTGCTAGCAATAATATCCCAATTCCACACGCACAAATTAGGGAAAGGAAAAAGGCATCCCACCCATATTGTTGCACAAGAAGCGAAAGAGGCACACCAGCATTTGCAGCACCTAGATAAGCTATCCATCCTAGAAAGCCCTCACTAGCACCTACCGAACGTCGCCCGACGATTTCAGCTCCACATAAGCCAATGAGCATTTGAGGACCATACAGGAAAAAGCCAATCATAAATACGATCAGTGCTTGCAAAAACGGCATACCTGCAGGGATGGCCCTGAATGATAATAGCATGAAAGCCACTCCGACAAGGTATCCGATCACAATTTGGATACGCTTGCCGACAGCTCCACCATTCGAACTCGCTATATACCAATCACTTATTCTACCCGCCAATAGACTTCCAACAAGGCCACCGAGCTCAAGCCCAGATACACGTACTGCTGCTGCACCAGCATCTATAACACCCTTCTCTTTTATTAAATAAAAAACTGACCAAGATGTAATTCCTTGTCTAACAATATAAACACAAAAATATGTGAACGCAAGTCCCCATATAAAAGGATTTGAAAGGACATTGTGAAGTAAATTCTCCCATAAATTAATTTTTTGTTCCACTTGTTGATTTTTTTCCTCCTCGTCGTTTCTTATATTTTCAACAGGCTCAAAGCCTTTGGCTTCTGGAGAGTCTTTAAGAGTGAGAATAATCACAGCACCAACAAATACTGCAACAAAACCGGGTGCCCAGAGCCCCCAGCTCCACCCATATGTACGAGCAGCGGTCCCAGCCAAGATAGGTGCAGTAAAGCCTCCCAAATTATGGGCAATATTCCACATACCCCAATAAGTTCCTCTTTCCTTGGAGGCAAACCAGGAGGTGAGGATTTTTGCACAGCTTGGTGCACCAAAACCTTGCAAAATACCATTCATAGCCCATAGCACACAAAACACGGGCAATATTGAACTAGCACCAAACATAATGTTCACAAAACCTGTGGCAACTAAACCACCGCCAAGCATAATGCTCGGGGATAAAGCGTCCCCAACTACCCCACTAATAAATTTACTACATCCGTAACAGAGGGGAAAAATGGAGGTAATCACTCCAATTGAAGTGATATCCAATCCGAGGCTTGCCGTAGCAACCATTGCCGGAGCAGTAAATGTAAGGCTATTCCTTGTTAAATAGTAACAAGAGTAGCCAATAAGTATGCTCAGGAAGACACCCATTCTCACACGTAAGAACTGCGGACTATATTCCTTTAGTTCGAGTGAACTTTCATCATCAGCTGCAGTGACGAACACATGACCTTTGCCATAACAAGTCGCACTGCAGATATTTTGTCGCTCGTTCATTGTTTTCACACAAGTGTAATCTATCTCTCGTGTGAGTAACTTCTTATACACTTTGTTGAAATTTTGAGTGATCAGACTTGGAGAGCTACGCTCACATCGACAAAGAGCTGTAACACGTTTACGTTTATGATAGCGGGAGCTAGTTGTTTTTCCAAAGTACGATTCAGTACTACAAGCGTAGTGACAATTCTTACTCATGATCGCTGAAAATCGGCTTTTGCCTACACTCGAATGACCGTTTTTTGTGCGAAATGGTGTAATTTGTTTCATGCGGGATGCCCTCCCTCCTCCCTTTACCCTCAACGCATTAGCATTTAGGGTCTTTTTTTTTAAAGTGTTACCCAGCAGTGTAGAGAACAAGCACGACACCATTTTCACCTGGGTTGGGAAAGAAATCAAAGCTAAAATTAAAAATTAATCCTGATTTTTTCTTCCTCGGCTTCTTTGAAAAGTCAAAATTTCCCTCGCTTTTCCTCTGTTGACGCAAGTAGATAAGTAGGATTCGGGGAAGTGTGTTCCGCGCGCTGCACGTGAGAAAAAGCATTGAAAGTTCGAAATCATACCTCACTAAGTTAGAAATAATGTTGACGTGTTCTATGTCGGGGATGAAAATAGCAGCGCTGAGAGACTTAGACTATTCAGCGTCCTCTAATAAAAAAGCATCGAGGCGTCAGCATATCCAAAATGGAAAGCTGAAATTTAAACGTAGCGTGACGACAAGAGTTTCACAAAACGATGCTTTGTCCGAATTAGAGGAAGGCCAGATACCGGGGATTGCTGGATATGGGGCCATATCTTCAAAGCCCACCACTCCTCTCTTGGATACAATTAATTTTCCAAGCCATCTCAAGAACTTGAGCGCAGATCAGTTGGAACAGGTCGCGAAAGAACTCAGAGCGGACTTGATTTATAACGTGTCTCAAACTGGTGGTCATTTGGGATCAAGTCTCGGTGTCATAGAGCTCACAGTCGCGTTAAATTACGTTTTTGATCAACCAACTGATAAGATCATATGGGATGTCGGTCATCAAGCTTATCCTCACAAGATTCTCACTGGACGCAGAGATCGCATGAATACGATAAGACAAACGGATGGTTTATCCCCGTTCACAAAACGAAGCGAGAGTCCATTTGACTGTTTTGGCGCAGGTCACAGTAGTACATCAATATCTGCTGGTTTGGGTATGGCAGTAGCTCGTGATATGCAGGGCAAATCGAACCAAGTTATTGCTGTCATTGGAGACGGTGCGATAACAGGTGGGATGGCTTATGAAGCGATGAACAATGCAGGCTATCTTGATACAAACATGATCATTATATTAAATGACAATCAACAAGTATCGTTACCGACACAGTACAATAGTTTAAATCAAGATCCAGTGGGAGCTTTATCTTCAACTTTTGCTAGGTTGCAGTCCTCGAAACCTCTTCGCGAGCTCCGAGAGTCTGCGAAAGCGATAACAAAGCAAATGCCAACTCCCGTGCAGGAAGTCACTGCGAAGGTTGACGAATATGCCAGAGGTATGATTAGTGGTTCAGGTGCTACCTTATTCGAGGAGCTTGGGTTGTATTACATCGGAACTGTGGACGGACATAATCTTAATGATTTAGTTGCAATTTTGCAAGAAGTTAAGGAAACAAAGAGTGTCGGTCCTGTCCTTATTCATGTGGTGACAGAAAAAGGTCGCGGATATTCGTTCGCTGAATCAGCTCAAGATAAATATCACGGAGTATCGAAATTCGACTTAGCTTCGGGCGAGCAAAAGAAGGCGAGTACAACTATTCCAACTTATACTCAAGTCTTCGCAGACGCAATGGTAGGTGAAGCTATGCTTGATGACAGTATCGTGGCAGTACATGCTGCAATGGGAGGGGGAACAGGAATAAACCATTTCGAAAAATATTTTGCAGAGCGTACATTTGACGTTGGTATTGCAGAACAACATGCCGTTACTTTCGCTGCCGGCTTAGCTGCGGAAGGATTGAAACCCATGTGCACAATTTATTCAACTTTTTTACAGCGAGGATTTGATCAGGTTGTTCATGATGTTGCACTCCAGAAGTTACCTGTGCGTTTTGCCATGGATCGTGCCGGTTTAGTAGGTGCTGATGGTCCTACGCACGCAGGTGCATATGATATCACCTTTATGGCTTGTCTCCCTGACATGGTAGTGATGGCACCCAGGAATGAAGCAGAACTATGCCATATGATAGCTACTTCTTTTGCGATTGACGATTGTCCATCTTGTTTTCGGTATCCACGCGGCCCTGGTATTGGTCTGGATTTAGAATTGGAAGGAGTTAAAGTCGGCAATCCAGGGTATAAAGGTGTTCCTTTGGAAGTTGGAAAAGGCCAGGTGTTGCGCGAGGGCACACACGCATGTTTGTTAGGATATGGAACCCCAACGAACAACTGTTTAAAAGCAGCCAAACTGCTTGAAGAGTACGGCATTAGCGTAACAGTTGCTGATGCAAGATTTTGCAAACCTTTGGACGAAAAGTTGATTCGTCGCTTGGCAAAAGAACATCCAATTTTGGTCACTGTAGAGGAAGGCTCGGTAGGAGGTTTCGCCTCACACGTGCTTCAATTTCTGGCTCTTGATGGATTATTGGATGGTAACTTGAAAGTGCGGCCACTGTTACTCCCCGATGTTCCCATTGAGCATGGTTCTGATCAATTTCAACTCGAGCAAGCGGGTTTGACTCCAGCTCATATCGCATCAACTGTTTTATCTCTCCAAGGGAAGACGGCGGAATCTTTACAAATTCTAGCAAAATAAGTAGAGATTGAATGAAGTTTTTTCTGACCTGCTTAAAGAACTACTTTTTGAAACTTATATTCTGATCAATATACTTGCTGCCCCAACCTATTCCGTACCCCCAGCCGAAGCCTATGCCTATTCCGCACCCTCCTCCAAAGCCTAACCCAAGAACGCTTAAGTTGCTTCCTTTCAAAGAAAATGTAAGTTGAGGAAAAGAAAAGTCAAGCTCGAAAAGATACCTCCGAAACCCCAACCCAGACCGAAACCACAACCAATGCCGGCACCTGTAATAAAAATGTTCCTGAACGTAAAGAAGTAAAGAAATCTAAAACTCAAACCTAGTCCGACGCCATTGCCTACGATTTTTCTGTCTGAAACTCCCATTACAACAAAAAGCTCGAGAGAGTTGCAATCTTGTAAAATTCGCTAAACAAGCTGCTTGAATTAACAAGCTGCAAAATTGGCAAGAAAAAAATTGAATGCGAGTCTTGGTTTTTATTTCCCGCTCAGCGCCCACGGTGCACTGATGGGCCGCGGGGGAGGAGGTCCAGGGTGTTTTCACAGGAGATATTGAAAAATGAAAATTCTAAAAGCTAAAAAAAACTGTTACGTGTCGCTCCGTATATATCCTCGCGAAATTTATTTTTTTCAAATACTGGGTATCATATGATATGATATTGACTGAGGATGAGAATAGGTGAACATCTGAACATGGGAACAAAGCTGAAAGTTTTTGTAGCAGTTCCACTCATCTGTTCGTTAAAAGAAATGAAGTTCGTTAGATTTATTTTTAAAGCACGTCAAGAATTGTTTCGAATACCGAAAAAACGTAAAGAATGCGAATGTTCATGAGTAGTTATACCTCTCTTGGTGTTTTTGAAACCATCCTTTGAAGCTTAGAAAGACACAGTCCCTCTTCCGCAAAATGCTTCCTTCCGCGGAGCCAGAGTTTTTCAAATTCTTTATGGACATAAAAAAGATTGGGATATTTAAAACTCTAAAACACAACTTAAAATTAATTCCGATGAGTTTTGGATCATGTGAGCAATACAGGGAGAGCTTTTATCCTGCGCTATTGGAAGAAACTGTAGAAAGCATTGAGGCTGTTTTGTTTGAAAATATCGGTTAGTTCATCTTGTAAATTTTCAAAAGAATTTCAATAAATATTTTGGTATAGCTCAAGATTTACAGCATCTTTGCAAAGTAATAAAAGTGCGAAGGGAGAATGCCATTTTTACAATATACATTCAGATCGAGGACGAAGCTAAATTGAAAGACTTTCAAACAGGAATGATAATCCTGATCTCAAATGGAAAATTCTGTACTACATTTCATAAAATAAAGAGCGAGTCTTATTGCACTGGCATAATAACATCTTCTGATCCTTTGAAATGTCAAGTTACAGTTGTAGTTTCTCAAGAGCACGGGGAGGAATCTTTGATTAGTCATTTTAGCAACTTGTTATCCGAAAATGCCTATTTTTGTGTTTGGGCAGTGTTATCGGAAAAGTTTACTTCAGGATTTTACTGCTACATGGCTCTTCATGCTTTCGAAGAAATACATGAGGTATGATTTGTTATCTTAATCTTGAGATCCTTCAAATCTATCAATATTCTTATATAAGGTTTTGAAAAAAGCAATCCTAAGTCCACATAAACTTTATTATGAGCAAAATATTGCTCTTAAGGAAATCGGTCACTATTTGGACAGTTGTTCCTATGCCCAAAGTTTTGATCTACTGTACAATGAGATTCAGAAAAAGACCATTAAATGGGCGATTGACCGCTCAATGGGTACTATAGATGAGGATATTCTAGCAGAACCATTCACTATTGTACGAGGACCACCTGGCACAGGCAAAACACATACTTTGGTAAACTCTTTGAACCTCTATTTTTTACTTTTACTTTTACTTTTTAAATTTTAGTTTGGTATTCTGAATACTCTACATTTAATTCTTTTCCAGAGATATTATGGAAGTGTTACTGCTCTCATAGAAGGAAGAAATGTGGGAAGGTCAACGAATTCACAGCAAGGGAAATTGAAGAATCATGATGCGTGCAGAGATATTGAAAAAATATTCGTGAAACCTCGTATTCTAGTATGTGCCCCAAGTAATGCTGCGGTTGACAACATTTGTGAGAAAGTTTTGAAAGTGGGCTTTAAGCAGACAAATAATATGCCTTATCGACCAGGTATTATTCGATTGGGAGCATTTGATGCTCTCATTTCAGATGATATAAAATCTATTCTTATTCAAACAAAAATTAAAGCCCTTCTTTCCTTATCAGAAATAGAATGGAATAAACTTTACTCTCAATTTTATTTCAATGTGCTTGCAATAAACCAGCAGATTGAGAACATCAATCTTACGGGAACAATTACTCATAGCATAGACATGTATATCCAGTCTATTGAAATTCGTGATCGTTGTATAGCTGAATTAGCTCGACTTGAACTTGTGAACACCAAGCGTACTCCGGGGCTAAATCCAGGTAGGAAAAATGAGAGTACAGAACTATATATAGAGCTAGAGACATCATTTTTGGATGAAGCAGAGATAGTTTTTACAACTTTAACATTATGTGGACGTCATACTTTGAAGAAGAACTCGAAAGTATTCGATGTATTGTTGATAGATGAGGCAGCACAGGCGAATGAACTTGCTACTTTGATACCGCTAACTCTTGGAGTGAAGCACTGTATCCTAATTGGGGATAACTTTCAACTTCCATCAACTATAATTTCTGAACGTGCTAAAACTGCGAAATTTGGCAGATCTCTCTTTCAGAGGCTGCTTGAAAATGACTTTGATTTCATCTCTCTTTCCATTCAGTACAGAATGTTGCCTGAAATTCGCCATTTCCCTTCTCGTTTCTTTTATGATGGAATTCTGACTGATGATCCGTCCATGTCGAACAAGGGAGTAATGAATAAGATGTGGCCGAGCGAGCCTTATCTACTTTTTGATACTGGAGATACCTTTGAAACACGTAGTAATCGAGGTTCTGTTGTCAACTTATTTGAAGTTTCTTTGATTTTCTCTCTGCTAAAATGTTTCACATCTATGAATCCGGGAAGAACTCTACAGAGTATTGCTGTTATAACCCCATATAAGGAACAAAAAGATCTTATAGAACAGACTTTGAGAAAAACTTTTGGAAGAAGTACTTCAGTCCCGTGTGTCAGTACAATTGATGGTTTTCAGGGCAAAGAATGCGAGTTCGTTATCATATCATGTGTACGTGCAACAAACAATATTGGATTCCTTTCAGACGCTCAGCGTCTCAATGTAGCTATTACTCGTGCAAAGAAGCGATGCTGGATCTTGGGCAATTTAAATTCGTTGTGTAGAGATAAGATTTGGAGACATGTTGTAGAGGATGCTGTCTCGAGATTTAGCATAATTCAAGGTCGTGAGTCCCATGCAGTTTTACAGAGCTTTTCCACCCCCTCAAACGCTTTTTAGAAACGCACATCTCAATAAAGTACTAGGTACAAAAAAGTCTCTGTATTAATGGCAAACAAAATCCAACGCATACTTGTTTTTGCTTATATTCCAACTCTCCATATGGTGTAAATCTGACACTTGACCTAAAACGTGTGTCAAGCTTGATAGTGGTAGTGCCGAGAGAACTTCGCATCGAGTGAGGCAGATTCTATGAAGCCAACTAAGAGTAATTGTCAAGTGTTTACTCCCAGCCAGACAAGATTGAAGCACTTCCAAAAGTAACACAAGGTGTTCTTGAGATAACATTTTGATAACATTTCCTACACTTCTCTGCGGAATACTATACAAAATCGATTGCAATACGCGAAAGTCTAATTTGAGCCCGAGTGCAGTTGATACAGCTTCATAATATGAACCTGTTGCTATCATCTCAATCACATTGTTGCATTTACTCTGTTTAGCTACTTCAAACAAAGCTTTCCGAAAATTCTCTTCTGCAAATAAATATAGACCATTTGAGGTAGAAGCAGCCCAGCATTGCTTCACTGGGGAGCACTTGGCTGAAAATATGAGTTGAGAAGTGCTGCTGCATAAATTTTCCATTTGAATCCAATTCCCCGCAGCGAAACGTCTTAAGAGTGTGTAACCCTTACTTTCGAACGTATACATATGAAAATAAGAGCAAGCCAAAAGTAGTTCACCATCCATATTATAAGCGAGTGTGTGTATATTTGTATCATAATGATCTTCTTGAGTTCCATTTATGTCTTGGGATGCATCAAATGAAGAAATTATTTCCATTGTCCTCGAGCAAATAATAGAGACGTTCCCATCAATACTTGAAACGGCCAAATGTGAATTGTAAGAATTCAAATCGAGACAGGTAACATCACTTAAAAGTGAAATCACTTCCGTTTCTTTTTTTCTCCCATCATAAATATCCCAAAATCGAATACTTTTGTCCCATGAACCAGAAATTAATGTAGAGTTTGAGTGGTTGAAATGTAGACCTGAGACTGGTGCTACATGCCCAACAAACACATCAAGAAGCCTTCCTGATTTTAGCGACCATAGAAATATCTTACTGGTGTCACACGTCCCGGCACATATCATATCGCCGCTACTATCGACAGCGAGGCAACTATATTGTCCAGATTCATCCCCAACAAGAATTCTGAAGTTACGATGACGAATAAGGTCAAAAGCTCGAACTGTTCCATCAAGACTTGCAGAAATGACGATATGATTTGCAGTTGTAAAAGTAACTGCCGTTACTGGCATTAAATGGTCAGAGAATGTCGAAACGCAATCTCCAGAATTATGATTCCAAACCTTCACATTACAATCTGCCGACCCAGTAGCAATCAAAGAACCATCTCTCGAAAAAGCACAAGTTCGGATATTTTGCTGATGGCCCTCATAGGTGAATATCATCAACTCCTTCTTCCATTCCCATAGAGATATTCGTCCATTTCGGTCAGAACCAAACAATATGACTTCACCATTGCCACTAAAATTGCAAGAACTTAGGCTAAGATGATCGAGTGCAATTTTCTGAAGCTGCATGTGGAGGTGAATATCATAAAGTAGGAAAAAGCTGCCAAAACCAACAACTAAAAGTGCGTTCTTTCTATTGAAGCATGAAGATGATGCGAGCGAAACGGAATTTAATTTTTTAACTTCTTCCATTCTCCATTTTCCCTTTATTTTTTGCCACGTTCCCAACGTTCCGTTCCTTGTAACACAATAGGTAGTTGACATGTCATTACTCATATGGGTGTCTATTATATATTCCTTTTGGCCAATCAGAACTTCAGCTTTATCCTCGCCAGCTTGATTTCGCAGTTCAAAAATTCTACAAGTGTAATCTTCACAGCCTAAAACAATGCAACTATCATCTGAACTCCAGCTTAGGCTACGATTATTTTCTGTATGAAAAAACGGAATTGCAAAAGTTTTGAATAGACTGACTTTCTGAAAACTCAACCCAACAAGTTGCAATGACCAAATGTCAACTTTACCTTGTTTGACTACAGCAAAAAACTTAGATCCGGTGCTAAATTTAGCATCAAGAACACGCTCCCTGGTGCTTATTTTCGTGATCGTCGTTTTCTTTTGAAGGTTCAGAATAAAAATACTACCAAGGAAATCCACAATCAAGAGGAATTTACCACAAGAGCTCGTGGACAAAATTGAAATATTTGTAGAGTTCGAAGTTTGCAACACTTCTGAGCGTAAATTCACGTGATCATATATGGAAATATACTTTCCTACACTGAAATAAAGCAGGCCATTGTTCAACAAGATGTTACCACCACTGTACTTTGCTCCTATAATCTTTTCAACACGTTGAATCATTTACTCGTTTTTTTGTGTCCTTTTCTTTTGCTCTCTTTCTTCGAGGTTATGTCAATGGGCAGATACAAGGTTTCTACTTTAAAGTCGAAAATTGATCGGATTGGGGCGCATTGAGTGCTGAAATTTTAGTAAGTAAAACAAATAGCGTTGAGATGTGTTTGTGCCGTTTTTTACCTCACAGAAAAGGTATGTTGAGGGGAGGAGATAACAGACAATTTTTTCTAATAAGATATTCGAAGGATGAAATTTTTAGAATTTTTCATGGTTCGGTTTACACACCCCCGATTTCGGAATTTTGAGAAATTTCGAAATTTAGACGAAAATTTCATATTTTGGGGTCATTTTTTTTGGTTTACACCGTGGCCTCATATTTTCCAGAAAAAACAAAAATAAAATAAACTGAAAGAACTGCACAGTACATCGATCGTTTCACTTTGCTTGCATCAAAACGCATACGAATATTTGACATCCTCCCTCAATTCTCGCAACGGAATGGATGAAGCGCATCTACTCAGTCTTACTTCCAATATCGGGATAAGACAGAATAATGTATACGTAAAAGATTCCCAATGTCTCGGTATTTTATTTGAATTTTTGTTGTACGAAACCTTCTCATCAAGTTTTTGCTCGAAGAAACTCTACAAGATCTAATACGGTTTCTACGTCGCGATTCAACGAGTGAGAGATATGTGATGCTTCAGCTCTCAGCATGGAATATCATGCATAAAGATCTCATTCCACTTATACTTACTTACAGTCAGGAACGGAATCTGGTCTACCACGCAGGTGAGTTCACAAAATCGTTCATTTGTCAATATGTTCTCACCTTTCTTTGAAGTGAAACTGATAGCATTCTTGACATTGCCCACTGAAAAGAGTGCAACTAATGTGCAGGAGCAAAATAGGGCCCATCTTAACGAGTTGAATGCTCTTATCGAAAATGAACACATATTTGCGATAGTCTTAGGCTTAATAATAGAACCACTGCAGCAACTAGAGTCAATTGGAGGAGCAAATTTCAAAAATAGCGAGTCAAAATCTCTTCAGCTGGTTTTAACATTTTATCGGAACTTGTTAATAATCGCAGAAGAAGAAAATAACACTCGAGTTAAGAGGATTCTTTCCTCCTGTCTCTTGAGATATGGCTTTTTGGATGTTTTACTAGTATTGGTGCAGAATCATAAGAAAATTCTCAGTCATGAAGACATGGCTCTAACTATCGAGATTCTGCAGCTATTATTTCGAGGCATCCCACCGCAGGTAATTATTGCAGAATTGGATGGTGCTAAAGATATTAGTGAAGATAAAAATAAGACCGCAGATTTAAAGATAGCTTTGAACTTTAAATTTCAGTCACATAGGTTTAAAGGGAAATTTGAACAGGTAAGTATGCTTCACCAAAACAAATTGATGAAAGGTACAATGACATCACAATACAATCAACGTGCAACTCACAAAGAAACGTCATATTTACTTGACGATGGTGCATCATGTTTTTGGAACATTCTACTAGAATCTACACATTTTGGATCGTTCATATATCATGCATGGAGAGATATCGTGAGAACAAGTGGGGATCTTGACCAAAGAGCTACAGAATGGCAAACGAGATGTTATAATCTGTTACAGTTCTCAACTTGTGGTTTACAAATTCTCTCAAAATTACTCTATCACAGCAGTGAACGCAAAATGCAGACAAGTATACAAGCAGTAGCAGACATTTTTGAATCTTCATTCATTCACTGGTTAAGAATGGAGTGGATAGCCTTAGAACAAAAAAAAGATTATTACGGAGCGAATTTAGTTTGTGGCGCAATTGTAGAAATACTATCAATCATTCAAAAGTTATCTGTTTTTGGCACTCAAGTTGAGAAGGACGTGAGTAATTTTCTCATTCGTGAATTATTCTTTAAGACAAAATCTGAGAGTCTTTTGGAACAAACTTGCAGTTCTTTAAAAAAAAATACGAACAAGTTTCCTTCAACATATTTGGTTTCACTTATTTGTATCTTAAATTCTTCTATGAAGATTTTGAAGATACAGCAGGGTTATCATACATCTGATAAACTTCGAGATATTTGGAATATACATGACGATTCTATAATTCAACACCATGTGCAAATACTCAAGAATGAAAATCAAGCAGAGGCAGTTCTGGATTCAGTTTGTAACTACCTGCAAAATTTAGTCAATGCAGGTCACGTAGAAAAGTTGTTCACGTTCCGACATCTCGTTTGTCTACATGGATTTACTGTGACTTCAAAACTCAATCCGAATTTCAGGGCTGGCCCAACCGCAGAGTTGAAAAAAATCTGTCGTTTCGTGTTAAATTGCTTTCTTGCATCCCTTGTTAAGCAGGATCAGAAATGTGATAGACAGAAAATGTTCCTACAGATTCCTGTTTCATAATTTGAGCTTTCGATGAGGGACGATGCAAATAGGCTACGATGTAAATAAAACTTATAAATATATTTATGAGAATATAAACTGTTTGACAAGAGATATAAAGAAATCTGAGCTCAGGTTTATTTTGTGAATAAGTCGACAAGTCCAATTGCATTTTCATTCGCTTCTTCAATAGACCAGTAGTCTTGCGGAACACTCTCAATGTGATTATCTACAATTGAATTCAGACGTATTTTCTTTAGTTTACCCAGTTCTAGAGGAGGATCTGCTGCAACTTCAGAAGGTACTAAGAAAACCTCAATTTTACCCATAATACAGCTTAAGAAGAAGTGAAAATGTCTTTTGGAGTAATCCTTATCATCCTCAGGATCAGGTATTTCAAGGGCAGTTCCGCAGGGAGATCTCACGGCAACAAGAGTAGAGTGCCTCAGACTTGCAACACTTCTAACATCTTCTTTAAGAAGAAACAAATATCCCTAAAGTGAAAAGTTTAATTAGACGTTGAGTCGAAAATAGACCAACCGTTTTACTGCAAACAAGCGAATGTAGAAGAATTTTAAGTTTCTTTACGTGCTGTTCCAAATGCTCTTCCTAACAACTAAATTGAAATAAATTGCATACAATCGTTGATACGTACGATTTCTGATATCAAACTAAATTGAGGGGTGTACTGAATGTATTCAGTCCTCGTGGTGTCACGAACCCAACTCACGCTATTTTTTGATATTTTCTTTATCAAGCCAATTCCTTCCAACACGTTTGTTATGTCGTAAATTCTTCTTTTCTTCACTTGCAGTGTGGTCACCGCATGATTAAGGTCCATGTTTCCAACATTACTAGTTAGAAGTTGCACGAATTTGTTTGTTAACAAGCCAAGTGAGCTAAACGCTTTCAATTTTTAGAAGAAAATTAGATTTCTATGCAAAAAACAAGTACCTGTCACAGCGACAAGATGAGAATACAGGTTCGCAGTTTGACATTTGTGTCAGTTTCTTACTGCCCTAATTTGAGGAACAATATTCTTTCGACTAGTGCCTTGCTGAACCTCCAAGAAGGTACAAGTATCAAGATTTCAAGATCCAAGAGATACACACGTACAGACTGACATAATATACCGCTGTGGAGCACCCGCGTATTTTTGATACCGCGGAATAAACCGAAACACAAAAGAACCCAAAGGAAACACAAAGAAGGTTTTTTGTATTGCACAGAGTGACAAAGGGGCCACACAAAAAGACACTATAGAGACTAGACACAATTAGACACTTCAGTACACTAAGGAAACAATTTACACACAAACCACAATTCACAAAAAGAGCATGCAAGAAAAAATAAAAAAAATACGATGCAAATAACTTTTTTTAAAACGATGTGGGTTTAGGGTAATACGAGTATGAGAAAAACGGAACGGTAGCTCGTGTTCCCATAATAAGAACAAGACGAACTCAAGACGAACTCAAGACGAACTCAAACCTTTCATCGTGTTCTCCAAAGTCTAAACCCTAGCTACATATAAGTAATACTTCATAACAGACTTCAAAGATTATAGATATCCTTCGAGGGCTTAAACGAAGTCAAGAAAAAAGACCACCGAAAAATTTGACTAAAATGGAAAAAGAAGCTTACACATTGTATATAAATAACTTGAACGAGAGGGTAAATGAAACAGGTAAAATTTCGTGTCCTTCAATTCAGCGAGTTGCATGTTACTAATATAGTATATATAGAACTTAGAAAATCACTATATGCGGCATTTTCTCACCTCGGCAGAATTGAAAAAATTTCCACGGCAACTTCCTATAGGGCACGGGGACAAGCCTGGATAGCTTTTGGTGATAATTTAGTTGCATCAGAGGCACTCGCAACGATGCAAAATTTTTTGCTTTACAGTAAACCGATGGTATTGTTGCTTTCTTCTGCTTTATTTTTTCGACAATGTCATACTATTCTATCAGAAACTGGCTTTTGCAAATTCTACGAAAGCTCAGAGTAGCAAAATCAGCACGCAGAGCTCCCCACTTCAAAACTCGAAAGATAAAAAGAATGAGTCTAAAGGTATTGTGGAAAAGGTCCCAAGGGAGAACACCTCATCTACTAGGAAAGATGCTGAAAGTCCAAGCAGCACCTTGCTTGTTGAAGGTTTGCCAGGTAAGTTGAGCTATACTTTAAAAAAAATACACCTAACAGTCAAATGCACAGGTGCGACTACAGAGCAAATGCTGTCTATTCTTTTCAAGCAGTTTGTTGGGTTTGTTGAAATAAGAATAGATAAGGAGAAACCGGGTGTTGCTTTTGCGAGGTTCGGTACTGCTAATGAGGCAGGTAGTGCCCTAGTCGGTCTCCAAGGATTTCGAATAAATGCAACAAGTAGAATGCAGCTTTCACTAGCTAAAGAAGCATCTGGTTAAAAAATTGGCTTATCTATTTTTGAATAATCGAAGATAATATTGCGTGCACTCTATGAGCACAGGGCGTTCTATAATAGCAAAGTATACCTACCTCAACCATAGTTACATTTTCATCGTTTAAGCATTTTTTTCAAATGCTATAACTTGATCTCCTCCTGAGGAGTTTTAGGGGCTCTTTCTTCCTTTTTTTAATTTTCTTCTCCATTTTTTTTTGGTTATTTCTGTGCGGCACCGACGTGCGGCCAACTTTTTTCGGTCAGTTGCCCCTATAAAACTTGGTGATCATAAAAAAAGGCACATCAAAAAAAAACGCTTCTTTTCCAAATTCTCTCAGAAAAAAAGAATTCTGGTTTCTGGTCTATCAGTCCTATTGGAATTCACCAATGGATCCAATTGCACCTTCAATAACCTTTTTCGATAAAGAAGGTAAAGGAAGAGTCAATTACATCGGTAATCTTGTTCCTGAAAAGGTATTCTACCCAACTCCAGGATTATGGTTTAGTAATCAAAATGATGAGGTTTGCTCTCTTTTTCTTAATACAAAATCCTCTGAAGCCATGTAAAAAAGGTACAGCTCGCATTATTTCAAGCGTTTGAGAAGCAACCATATCCAACGGATGAAGAGATAGAAGAGTTATCTCGCTCGGTAGATGCCCCGAGCATAAAAGTGGTAAGTGACAAAAAGAATGTGTTTTTTTCTCTGACTTTTTTCTCTTAGATTCATTCCTTCTATCGCAACATGCAGCAATACAATCAGCAACAACAGCAGCAGTGATGCAGTGTGCAAGAAAACACTTCAGCTGTAGAGACGGAACGTGACTCAAAATACTAGTATTGTACATAAAAGCAAGAAATTATATCAACTTCTCTGTTTTATTCTCGTATTTTAAACTTAATCTCATAGATGTTCGATTTCACCTTTATTGACACAACCAATACGGAAAACTTCAGTATGAACTTTAAATCCTATGACATACGAGTATATAACTTGTCGCTGCGGGGTTTTTTCGTTGTACGAGTACACGTACGTTCTTTATTGAGGTGAAACGTGAAAAAGAAAAAAAAAGTAGTCATTATATTTAACTAACCAAACCAAAAACCAAGCAACGGGAAAGAAACCAAGAGTTCTCTAGTTAATAACATCTCATAGCTGGTCTCAGAAGCTTTCTAGTCTTCAGGTCTTGCATGCTTCCTAGAAGTTACTACGTGAGATAATTATCAAATATCTTGTAGCTATGCGATTAACTAAAGAGATTAAATTGCACTGCTAAAGTCGTTAAGGGTTCTAGCTACTCAACTTCCGTGAAAGTCGTATTGTGGTTGCTGAAGGTAACCACAGGAAGCATGCGAAAAAGAAGGTTATCATCGTTATCGACTTCCCTTAAAATAGGGGATTTCCTCGTAGGCACTATAATTGGAAAACGAGGAGATAAATATATAATAAATGTCGGGAATACACATCATGTATACTTGTCACCTATGAGACTTATATTTCCAAAGCACTTACTGCCGACTGGTAGCCTCGTTTATGGTAAAGTTATTTCCACCGCCTCAAAATCTGGAATTGAGATTTCATGCAAACTATTCGAGGAGAAAATGGTAACATCAGGAATTTCTGGTTCCACTTATCAAATCCCAGAAATACTTATGCATCGCTTACTCTCGCCTGTGTATGATATTCTCTTCAATGAAAGATATTTCAAAAATGTCCAGTTCGAGTTAACAGTTGGGGAAAATGGAGTGCTGTGGATAAATGGGAAGGTGCCTCTTCACAAAATATTTTTGCAACTTTAAATTATATTATTTCCAACGTGTGCGGTGGGTCTGTGAGACATGAATTAATAATTTAAAAGAAGATGTCTTCATATAATATTCAGTGTACGAGACCTCGCGAAAGTATTAAAGCGTCTCAGTTTATTATTTAGTAAAAATCAGTCATATTCTCCGGCCCTTGTGAAGTGCTGATTATGATAAATGCGTTCAACTGTATGATGGAAATATGGTTGAATTCTAGGCAACCTAGGCATCGTTGAAGCGAATAGAAGGCAATAAAAATAAGATCTGGACTGTTCTGGATAGTTGGACAGTATATATGATAATTTAAATACAGTGCATACCACCGCAGTATTACAGTATTCACATTTCTATGAAAATTTTATGAGTGATGTGTATGGTACATTGCAGTTTTAACTTGAGGGTATTTATGCGTATTGTGGTGTAGCTTCTTCACTTGTATTTCTTCTATTGTATCAAACTGTATTAAAACTGAAATATTGCTTGACTTAACAATTCGTCATTCCATTTTTCGAGGATCGTGGTCACTTTCACTACCACTTTACTACAACCTTTCCTCACTATGTTCACTTACTCCGTCGCCTCTGTCTAAGAAAACAAACGAATAGAAGAACCTGTAATTAGTCTGATTACATTTCTGGTTCCTCGTTCGTGTATAAGCGTATACCATTACAGATACACATATTCAGAAGTTTTCTCTGTTGAAATTTTAAAAGTTTGCGAGAGCTGCGGAAAGAAAGTGCAAGATTATCGAGCAGTTATTCTACTAATACCAAGCGTTCCTGCGCATCTAAACCCATTCTAGGCTGAGGTGATCTCAAGAACTAGTTATGGACCATTTAAGCAACCTTCATGAAAAGAAAACAAATTTCACATTCTCTGTAGAGGCTTTTCTTCTCTAAAAACTTGAAAATCACAAATATGAAAAATATAGAAGCTTTTGAATATGAACTTTTCAAAGTTGAACCCTGGAAAGCCAACGTTACGTGTGCAAGAATCAATATTCATGCGAAATCATACGCATCGATCGAAGAGTATCAGGAAAAATTCGCTCCTGTTCTAATGGCAGAGACATGTGAAGCGATCCGTGCCAATTATAAACGTGCTGTGGGTACGAAATTCTACCAATACTTTCTCCATTAAAATTAACATGGTTTTATAGCTGATAAGAAACAGTTTCAATTCATCATAAAAGACTTCCAAAGCCTCCATGGAGATATCAGGGCTGAATTTGAATTAGCATTGCCTACTGAACGAAGTACCATAGCCACAAGCTTTCATGAGGGCTCTGTTGTGTTGTTTAGTACAGAACTGTTTTCAAACGAGAAGCATTTTTTAGATGAAAGTAGTATTTCATCTCAATTTCATATTGCAGGACTTTTTATCTCTTATGACGAAGGAAAAAAGACTATGACTGTTCGCTTTCCGTCTTTAAAGAGTCGTCGACCGAACTTTTTCGAAAAGGAAAACAATAGCAAAGCGGAAGTGGATATGCGATGGGCAGAGTCACGTCTACGTAATTTGTCGAAGGAGAAGCAAGTGTTATGGGCTATATCAGGAGGGAAAATCTCGAGCTCGCTCGTAGCTTATAAGAGCCTGTACAACATGAATAAAATTTCGAAGGTACATGATTGATTTGATCGAATAAATTTGCACTGATATTCTTTTTTTACTTTACTTCAAGAACTTAATTAATTCTATTTTGAAACCAACTTCAAAATGTACGAGTGGAAAAAAAGAGTTACCAACCCTGCAAACTGTCTTTAATTGTGACGAGAGAATTTCTACATATCTGGAAAAGACATACAATGAACCGCAAGCATTGGCCATAAAATCAACTTTAGTTGATATTTCGGAAAGCTTGAAGCAATCAGAGGCGTGTTTTCCCTTTACTTTAATTCAAGGCCCTCCAGGTACAGGGAAAACATATACTGCAGTAAGTTATGTATTTATTTTATCAAAAACATTTTATTAACGCTGTGAATTAAAAAGAAAGGGATATTGAATATGATTCATCTACATATATTTCAAAAGTATTTTCAATTCACCCATGCAACGGTTTCTGAACTTTTAAAGGAAAGAAATGGAGATTCTGAATCGAGCACGACTAAGCTATATTCAGATTATGTGAATGCAACTATGAGAAAACCACATATATTGTTTTGTGCTCCAAGTAACGCTACTGTGGACAGTATGATCATAAAAATATTGAAGGACAGCTTTGTGCAACTAGATTGTTCGCATTATTACCCCTCAATGGTAAGGGTGTCTGCAGATGATGCTGTAATACAGGAAAGTGTTCAAATCATAGCTTCGAAAAGCAAAGTCTCTGCACTTCTTAGTATGACAGTTTCTCAATGGCATAATTTATATGGCCAGGTTTCTCATGAAATAGCCACCACAAACAATCAGATCGAGATCATATTTGGAAGCGAATTTCTTAAAACTACTGTTGCTTCAAAAATAGAATTGGAAGGAATTGCGGAAATAATACGCTTGAAAGAATGTAGAGATCGCCTGGTCGCTGATATTTCGCGTTTAGAAAGGATTCGTTCGTATATTATGGAAAAAGAAAAAAAAAATGATGATGTAGACACTACTGCAGAAATGAGAATGTGCGGAGAGCTTGAAGCATCATTTGTAGATGAAGCTGAAATCGTTTTTGGAACACTCTCTTCGAGTGGACGAAAGATATTTGAAAATCTCACTCATGAATTTGATCTTGTTTTGGTGGATGAAGCAGCCCAATCGACGGAGCTTGAGCTATTGGTAGCGTTATTTCATGGAGTGAAGCATTGTGTTCTGCTTGGTGATCCGCAGCAACTTCAATCTGTAGTTGTATCAGAGAGCGCGCGAAAGCACGGGTATCAACGCTCACTTTTTCAGAGGCTCGTTGAGTCTGGTGTGGAATACTTTCTTCTTTCCATACAGTACAGAATGCATCCTGATATTCGCAAATTTCCATCCATGTATTTTTATCAAAATAGACTAAAAGATGCCTCGAGAATTAAGTACAGGAATTTTCATTCTTGTCTACATTTTTGGCCTTTGTATACATACAACATCTTCAACATCTGCGAAGGAATAGAGTTCCATGGCACGAAAGGCTCTCTTATGAACTTCTCAGAAAGCATCGTCATACTGTGCCTATTAAAATATTTGATGAACATTTCGTCATGTAATGGGGATAACAACTATACCATGACAATATTATCACCCTACAGTGGACAGTGCTCTTTTTTGAGTAACGTAATGAAACCTTTCTTGGGAGCGTTTTCGTCAAGAAAGGTCAGAGTAAGTACTATTGATGGCTTCCAAGGACAAGAAAGTGATATAGTGATGTTATCATGCGTGAGGGGGTGCAAGAATAGTGTTGGTTTTCTTTCAGATGAGCGTAGAATGAATGTGGGACTAACACGTGCTAGAGACTCACTCTGGATCCTGGGAAACTTCGAGACGCTTCAGATGGAGAGTGCATGGAAATCTTTACTCAATGATGCTATACAGCGCAAAAGCCAGGTACTTTCTGACGAAATTCGTTGCTTTTCGCGATGCCTTCTTTCTTTCGAAGCTTTTCGACGAGTCTTGATTATGTAGTGAATATAAGGGAATATTCTCTTTCTATCCAAAGTTACAAATAGATGAATAAATAACTATACTTGTTGTGTTGCCTTACTGCTACACCACGATGCTTCCGAATCTTTCTCGTGCCTATTATTCATTTCTTTTGCTAATTCTATACTAGCATCCGCTGCTACCTTTTCAGGGCAAAACAAATAGCAATATGCAAACTGTATTCGAAAGATCAGCGGCAAAATTGGTCCTAATACTATATCTACTACACTACGTATAGGAAGTAGTGGTGTGAGAATTTTGATTGCTTCACTATTGAGTCTCCCAAGCCCTTGAATGATTGCCGTACGAACGATGCGCTTTCTATAGAAGACCTGCAATAATTTAGGAATTTCAGTTCTGAATTTTGCTTTCTTTAGTATCTCCACCAATAAATAGCTATCTTCGAATGCAATACCACAACCCTGCCCAATATTAGGCATGGTCGCATGGCAAGAATCACCCACTAATACAATGTTATCAGATGCCCAACTTTTAAGCACGCTTGGGGGACGATCCCATACATCCCTTTGTTCTATTTCATCATTATTAGTTGCTTCTATGAGCTCAGTAACTTCAGAGCACCAGTTTTCAAATGCTTTCTGCAAAAAGTTTTTACAGTTGATTTTGTTTTCTGAATTTGGGGGGCTTTTCACAAAAGCATACCACTGTACAAAACCAAATTTATCAGGGCATATGACAAAGTAATTATCAGGTCCCAAAAATGCACAATATCCAGTTGTAAAGAAGTTTTTGGTTTTCAATAGGGGCAAACCACTGTACAATTTGAATCCTGTAAAAGAAGCTGACATTTTAGCATTCCGAACACCAGGTAACTCTTTGAACATTTGCGACCTTACCCTACTCCAGATACCATCAGCACCGACCAATAAATCAGCTTTTAGTTGACGGCCATCTTTAAGGTTAACACACACTTGACCAGATGCAAGTGTTTTGTATGATACAAAAGTGGAAGACATTTCTAGCTGCACTTCGGCATCTTCTAACAAATTTGCAAGCAGTATTTTTTGTAAGTCAGACCTATCTATACAAACTGCAAATGGTAAGTCGAACTCTTCTGGTAAATCTGTTATTGCATCAAATTTGAACATTGGTTCACCCGAGATACCATCATTTAAACCACTTTCTGTTCCCCAAAACGGTCTGCTTACTTTATGAACTTCGTCATACAACTTCTCATCAATAGCTTTCAGCGTACCAAGTCCATTTGGAGCCAATTGTATAGGACCTCCCAGTGGAAGATATGATCTAGCCTTCTCGACGACAGTAACTTTCATGCCAGCGTTACGCAAGCTTATAGCAGTTAACAAACCGGCAAGTCCTCCACCAGCAACGACGACATTGAGAGGATTATCAGGTGTAATGATGTCACCAACACTAGATTTTGTTGAACTACTTTTCACTATTTTCTTCAGCTGCTTTCTCACTGAACGCGTTCTTTGACGTTGCAAGTAGAGCACATCTGCCGCAACTGAACGGAACATCATTTTTCAAGGTACTTTAAGATTGAAATGGGAGAAGAATTAAAGAAAGTTAAATCAAAACCTCCAAAAACTTCTGACTTTGATATTCTGCACTTGAGCGAGCACTTGGATTGTTATATTGTTCATAATTTAAGGTGTTACACGCGCCTACTTCTTGTAGAAGATCTTTTTTTTTCTCACAGCGGCTTTTTTGCGGCCCCTGTCTGCCCAAAAAGAGAAAAAACTAAATTTCACCTCTATTTATCCAAACTTGTCTAGGAAAACGCTGAGATCACCACAATACGACATTAAAGCTGGGCCAAATCAAGAATTCAAAGTCTCAGTAATGTTTTCGCATGCTGTTTCATCTACTTCCGCACCATTAATATCCTTCTCTGGTTTCGCAGGTACGAAACAACGCGTTTGATTTTTTGCGCTAAAGTCTCTCTCATCCTTCACCTCCTGATCGCGCTACGAAATTCGAGATGAAGTGCGACCGCATGGTTTTTTCTTGCTAAATCTTGTATTCACAACGTATGGATTACGTCGAGTTTTCCGACAAATATGGTATCATCCATTCCGATTTTACGCTTTTTTTTCAACTTTTCCAAA
>Ga0255753_1001080_pt1 | contig 33779 bp, 28 predicted proteins | sample 041ome_10_FD_179953 | JGI IMG/M metagenome (GOLD analysis project Ga0255753, IMG submission 179953) | Coastal salt marsh microbial communities from the Groves Creek Marsh, Skidaway Island, Georgia - 041412US metaG (version 2) | ecosystem: Environmental > Aquatic > Marine > Intertidal zone > Salt... | reverse complement strand
CCAGACTGATTTTATTGATGTAGATAGAATTGAAGTTATCAGAGGGCCACAAGGCACCTTATTTGGTCAAAACTCAACTGGTGGAGCTATTAATGTTATTAGTAAAAAACCATCAATAGATGAATATTTAGGTAAATCTGACATTACTTTTGGCAATTATGGGCTAACAAAATTTCGCACATCTAACAATATTCCTCTAGGCTCAAATATTGCCAGCAGAGTTTCTTTTGCCATCACTGAGAGAGATGGATTTACTGATAACATTTTTACTGGACAAGACTTGGATGATGCAAGCAGCGTTAGTTTCCGTGGTGATCTGCTTATTGATCTAGATGAGAGCTCAAGCTTACGATTGTTTGGACAATTTTTTGAGGTTGATAGAAATGGTTCAGCCATGCGAGGCATTGATGATCCTACTCCAAACATAAGAAAATTATCTCAAGACACTTTATCGAAACATGAACTAACGTCCTCTGTTTTTGCTGCAATTTATGAATCTGATTTAGGGTTTGCATCTCTCAAAGCCATGGCCAGCATCCAAGAGGATGATATTTTGGTTGTAAGGGATAATGATAGACATAACTATGGCGACTTTGTTAAATCTATTCCTGGATTACCTCCAGTCCAAGAGACTTGTATACAAATCTTCCCGCAGCCTGAAGAGTGCAAATATGCGCGCTATCAAAGAGCTGAATTCAACCCTGAAACTTCTGTTGTAGATACAACTACATTTGAAATTAATTTAATTTCCAATGAACCAATTTTAAATGGAAAGCTTGATTGGACAATAGGTGCTTTTTACATGGAGCATGAAATTGAAAATACTATCCGTGGTTATAGAGATAATGACCTAACTGGTCAATTAAGATATTTATGTGGAGAATCATTTGCCAATTCAGCATATTGCTATACACATGATTATGGTATCCCCGGCAGGTTTGATGTTTTTGGAGCTGACTGGGATTTTGTGACTGATGCGCGCCCAACCCGAGAATCATATTCATTTTATGGTCAGGGAACATATAGCATCAGCGGTGAGTTTCGTTTTGTTGCTGGTATGAGATATTCAGAAGATACATTTGAAACCAATGTGACTAACTTTTTTAATGTAGAGACCTTTACAGAAAAGGGTACTTCGGATGAGACAACTGGGAAGATAACGGGTGAATTAGACTTGTCTGATTCAGCAATGGCGTACCTATCTTTTGCAAGAGGTTTCAAGCCTGGTGGTAGCAATTTAACTTTTGGTTTCACAGAGGCTGAAGATGCTGCTGCTGGAAGACCCATAGCACCTGCATTAGTATTTCCTACATTTGAGGCTGAGACAGTTGATTCAATTGAGTTTGGCTTGAAAACAGATTTAATGGACGGAAGGGCACGTGCAAATATTGCAGTCTTCTCATATACCTATGAAAACCTTCAATTTCAGGCTACTGATCCTGATCCATATAGGGGTGGGGTAGCAAACATCCCTGAATCAGAAATGTCAGGACTTGAGGTTGAGTTTAAAGGACTGTTAAACGATTCATTGGTCTTAGATATGAATTTATCATTCCTTGATTCCGAGGTTACTTCAGATTATATGGTTTTAGATAATGTTGACGCGTATCAGTATTTCTTTGGTCAAGAGGATCTTCGATATGGTTTAAGGGAAAATGTTAAGGGTAATGAATTAGCAAAAAGTCCAGAGTTTTCAGCTGACATTAGTCTTACATATGAAACAGCGCTTGCTAATGGCAATATTTTTACTGGAATAATGCAGTATATTCATAGAGGAGACTTTCAACAAAGAGTCTCCAATAACTCTATTGTTGATGCCATTGATTCATATGATTTGCTGAATCTTACTACTAGCATTGATTTTGTAGGAGATAAGTGGGGATTGGACTTTAAAATCCTTAATGCGACAGATGAAGATGGTGTTAACTCAAGCATGACAGATGTCTTTGGTGTTGCTGCAACCGGATTAGAGCTTATTCCGCCTCGTCAATTTATGGTGCGATTAAGCATGAGCTATTAATTTGGCAGCTAATAATGAATAAATTATTTATTCAAGCAGAAGAGTTACTTAAGGATTCATTTAACCTTGCTTGGCAAGTTTTTGAAAGTGGTTACCGCCCTAATTATATAATTGGTGTTTGGAGAGGTGGAGCTCCAATTGGTATAGCTGTTCAGGAGTTTTTACATGTCCTCGGCGTGTCCTCAGATCATATTGCAATTCGCACTTCTCATTACAAAGGAATAGATGAGAGAGATAGTCAGGTTCAAATTTATGGTCTTAATTATGTTATCAAACAGGTTGAATCAGAAGATTCACTTTTAATAGTTGATGATGTTCACGATACAGGCATATCCATTCAGAAAATAATATTAGATCTTCAAACTGCTTGTAAAAAAAATACACCTGAAATTAAGGTTGCTACCCCATACTTCAAACCAAAGAAAAATAAAACAGATAAAAAACCTGACTTTTACATTCATGAAACTGAGAAATGGCTCGTTTTTCCCCATGAGCTTGAGGGTTTATCTATAGATGAAATTATTGAGTTTAAACCTGAGCTTTACGATCTTGCTGAAAAAATCAAACCATTTATATCATAAGAAAGATTTATATAGTTTCCTTTATAATATAAATTCATTAATTCACTATTAAGCATGAATAATTTCAATAATCTCTCTTTAGAGAAGAAAAATATTGATACGATCTTGGTGTTGGACTTCGGTTCTCAATACACTCAACTCATTGCTAGAAGAATAAGAGATTTAAATGTGTTTTCGGTAATACTTCCTTGGGATGTTTCAACTGAAAAAATTAGATCCGTTAATCCTAAGGGAGTAATTTTATCTGGAGGCCCAGAATCTGTTACCGCATCTAATACTCCAAGAATCCCTGAAATTATTTTTGAATTAGATGTGCCTATCTTAGGTATTTGTTACGGGATGCAAACTCTAGCAGAGCAATTTGGGGGGCAAGTGTCTTCCTCAAAAAATAAAGAATTTGGCCATGCTCAAATTTTCTTGGAAAAATCATCTTTGCTTTTTGATGGGTTCAGTTCTGGATCTTCAATTGATGTGTGGATGAGTCATGGAGATCATGTATCAACTCTACCAGATGAATTTAATTTAATTGCTTCAACTGCATCAGCTCCAATAGCTGTCATAGAGCATGTCCAAAAACCTATTTATGCGTTGCAGTTCCATCCCGAGGTCACCCACACTAAACAGGGCAATACAGTATTAGAAAATTTTACATTCAAGATATGTAAGTGTGCAGCTAAATGGAAAATGGAAAATCTTATTGAGCAACGAATAAATGAGATTAAAGATAAAGTAGGAGATCAAAAGGTATTACTTGGTTTATCAGGAGGAGTAGATTCTTCTGTTACGGCGATGCTATTAGATCAAGCGATTGGAAAAAATTTAATTTGTGTTTTTGTTGATAATGGATTGCTTCGAAAAAATGAAGCTGAAGATGTTAAAAATCTATTTAAAAAGAAGATGAATTTAAATTTATTAGTCGTTGATGCAAAAAAAGTTTTTTATAGACATCTAAAAGGCGTTTCAGATCCAGAGCAGAAAAGAAAAATTATTGGGAGAACTTTTATTGATATTTTTGATAATGAGGCAGCTAAATTAAAAGATGAGATTAATTTTTTAGCCCAGGGCACAATTTATCCTGATGTTATTGAATCATCTGAATCAGAATCCAAAGAGGCTAGAGTTATTAAATCTCATCACAATGTTGGAGGTCTTCCTGATGATATGAAGATGGAATTGGTCGAGCCTTTGCGTGATTTATTTAAAGATGAGGTTAGAAAAATGGGATCTGAACTTGGCTTACCAATAGAAATGTTAAATCGACATCCATTTCCAGGCCCAGGATTAGGAGTCAGAATTCTTGGTGAGATTTCTCAAGAAAAAGTTTTAATTCTTCAAAATGCTGATGCAATTTTCATTGAGGAATTAATTAAAGCAGGCTTATATGATCAAGTAAGCCAAGCATTTTGTGCATTTCTTCCAATTAAATCAGTAGGAGTTGTCGGGGATGAGAGGAGATATGCAGATGTAATAGCCATCAGAGCAGTTGAGACAGTAGATTTTATGACTGCTACCTGGGCAAGACTTCCATATGATTTCTTGGCACATGTTTCAAATCGAATTGTGAATGAAATGGAGAGTGTTAGTAGAGTAGTTTATGACATTTCTAGCAAACCACCAGCAACTATTGAGTGGGAATAGTGACAGGCTGAAACCCCCATTCTTACAGTCTTTCTACTGTTGTAAACTTGTTGTAAAGACGCATTCCTTCGTCTTTGTTGTAAACATTGTTGTAAAGTCCTGCAACTATTGCAGATGAATAAGAGGGATTCTCTTTACAAGAAATAAGAGAATCATAACTAATGATCGTAGGTCGAATCTAGCAAATAAAACCCATTCTAAAAAAGTAAAAATTTATGAGTAGTTTAATTTATAATATAATTCTTTAAATTATCCTTATGCAAAGCGTCACAACAATAGGAAATGCTACCTTAATTGCATATGATGATAATCTCCCTGTTTTGACTACAGATCCATGGTTCGGTGATGAAGATGATGCATACTTTGGTAGTTGGACTTTAAGCCATGAAATACCTGTTGAGTTTAAAAAGGATATACTAGAATCACAATATCTCTGGTTTTCACATGGTCATCCTGACCATCTAAACCCTAATTCTCTTAAAAGATTTAAAGGTAAAAATTTTCTGTTGCCTGATCATGTTGGCTCCAGAATTTATGACGATTTAATAAAAAAAGACTTTAGTATACAAATATTGCCAGACAGAAAATGGATTGATTTGACAAAAAATATACATGTAATGTGTATAACAACCATCCTTCAAGATGCAATTTTATTAGTAAGTATTGGTAAAAAATTATTTATAAACTTAAATGATGCAGGCACCAGGGGGTGTACAAAATTTATTAGAAACGAAGCAAAGAAATTCTCAGATGTATATTTATTGAGTTTATCTGGATATGGTGATGCAGATATGATTAATTGCTATGATCAACAAGGAACATTTATTATTCCTCCTGCAAAAAATAATACTCTTGTTGGAGAGCAATTGAGCTTAACTGCTAAATCAGTATGTGCTAATCATGTCATTCCATTTAGCTCACATCATCAATACCAAAGAGCTGACTCTATTTGGGCGCAAGAGTATGTGACTCCTCTTCATGCATACAGCAAAGGTCTTCATGAGAACATAAATTTCATACCACCTTTTGTAAAAATTAATTGTGAATCTGGTCATTTTCAAGAGATTCATCCAAAAGAAATTAATCCTACAATCTTTCAACCTGAACAATTTGGAGATAATTGGTCAGACGAATTAACTGCTGAGGATTTTTCTGCTCTCAAAAAGTATTTTCTTGAAAAAGAAGTAATTAAAAAAAGCTTTGGTTTTGTCAATTTTGTTGTAGGTAAAAAGCATTATTCAATTACATTAAATAAATCATTAAAAAAAAGAGGCATTCAATTTGAGGTGCCCAGATTTAGTTTAATGCAGGCTATAAATTATGAAATTTTTGATGATTTACTGATTGGTAACTTTATGCGCACAACATTTTTTGGGCTTAATTCTTTATATGATTATGAATTTAATCAATTGCTTACCAAGTATGCTGATAATGGAAAAGCAAAAACGGAAGAAGAAGTTTCTAAATATATCGATGAATATAAAAAAAGAGTAGGCAGACAATTTATTTTTGATTCGTTGTTAGATAAATCAGCAAGCCTATTGAATAGATTTTTAAGCAATAGAGAATCTAGAGCAAGAAGGTTAATAAAATCAATTTACTATAAAATTAAATAATTTATATGAGTATATATCTTCTAATGCTTCTAACAATTGAGTAAAAAGCTAATGCAAGAAAATTTTTCTCTTCCCGATGATTTAAGGAACGATACATTTATTTCATTTCTAGATATGTCTCGCTGGATGGCAGCAGCCATAGTTTTTCTCTCTCATTTAAGAAATCCTCTTTTTTTAAGTTACGGAGATGTTGCTGCAGATGATAGAAATCTTCTTGTGCAAGGATGGTATTTTGTAACTGGCTGGTTTCCAGAGGGTGTGATTGTTTTTTTTGTATTAAGCGGACTTTTGGTTGGAGGCTCAGGAGTTGTTAAACTTCAAAGTAAGATTTTCTCATTAAAAAACTATTCTATTGATAGGGTAAGTCGATTATATGTAGCATTGATACCAGCCCTAATTTTAGGCATTGTTATGGACAAAGTTGGAATTATTTATTTTTCGGAGACGGGTTTTTGGGATCACTCACATCCGATGATAAATCAAAAAATTGATAGCGAACCTTTTCAAGAAAAGATAAGTTTTAATATTTTAATAAGTAATATTTTGATGTTGCAACATTATTTTTCACCTACCTTGGGAAGTAATGATCCTCTTTGGACGATATCTTCAGAATTTTGGTTTTATTTTATGTTTGGCGTTTTTACATTATTCGCGAATAAGAAAAATATTATTAAAGGTATTGCATTAGTAATTTGCGTTCTAGCTTTTTATTTTTTAGGGATAAAGTTCTTAATTCTTTTTGGTTATTGGGTAATTGGGGTGCTGGCCGGTATATATAATAAAAGAATATTATTAAGCCCATTAGTATCAGCAGCAATTTTTTTTCTTATTCTAATCATATCAAGGGCCTACTTAGGTGGTACTACGCCTAGTAGCTCATTGATTATTTTAAAAAATTATTTTGTTGCAGCTGCCTTTGCAGTCTTGATTCTTTCAATAAGACGGAGGGATATCTTATTTTTTAAAAGAACTAAAAGTTTTAATAAATTTTTTGCTGATTTTTCTTATAGCCTTTATTTAATACATTTCCCATCCATGCTTTTCTTCCTTGCTCTACTGTCATACTTTGGAGTTTTTTCTGGCATCCAATCTGGATATAGGCCAACTAGTCTAGAAGGTATTGGCATATATTTCTTAGTAATTATATTAGTCTATTTCAGTGCTTATATTTTTTCTATATTTACTGAAAAGAAGACTCATATAGTCAAATCTAATCTTAAGAAAACTTTAGAAAAATTTTAGCAATTATTGCTACTTAATAATTAAACAGTGATAGTTATTTAAGACATTAGCAAGAGATTCTAGATGAGAAGCGGCACATCATCAAAGTGGCGCAATGAGGAAATATATTTTAGCTCAGCAAAACGATTCAATTAGAAGAGCTATATTAAAGGCTTGTTTTTTAGTATCTATAAGCAAATAATGAAATGGCAGGCTTAGGTTATAATAGTTTCAGCAATTCACTTTTGGAAGACAATGTTACAATCTTTTCTAATTTCATCAAAAGATTTCAGATCACTTAGTTTTATTTACAAAATATAATCAAATATAAACTGAAAAGCTGGTATTGGTCTTAAGAAAAAAATTCCATAGGGACCTGTAAAAACAAAAATAGAAAGTACAAAGCCATCAATTTTCTTAAAGGATATCTTATTTTCACTAGCTAAAAAAATGAAAGCAACAAAGCAAAGCTTTATTGAAAGTCCAACCCATCTATATAGATCATTTGCAAACAAAAATAGTATTAATGGAAGCAGCATCATTAATATAGCTAAGATTTTTTTATAAAAAGTCATGTTTACCCTTTTGTAAAAAATAATCATTAAACAGATTAAATAAAAAAAGGGGATAAAAGCGATAAACAAACCCCAAGCAGATAGCTCATTTAAATATCTTGTATTTAATTCATGCGCCATAGAAATATTTAAATTTGCGGAAGAGGAAACTTCATAAAATCCACTCCACAATGGATGTTTGTAGGAGGCTCGGCCGAGCTGATCCTGTATGAGCGATTCAAATTCAATTTGAGAAATTTCTAATGTGCCAAATAAAATAATTGCTAAACAAATCAGAATGCTCAAGATCAATACTATGACTGGTTTAAAAAAGATAATGAGGCTCTTTCCAGATATTTGTTGCAGAGACAAATATTTAAAAAAAATGAAAAAGGGAATGAAGCTAATAAACATTTCATGAATTAACAAAGAAGTAGTAATTAAGATCAAAATTATGTAAGTGTTGCTAAGAAAAAAAAATATAATGATTAGAAATAGAAACAATAAAATATCGAGGTTTCCAGTTGTATAACCAAATTGCATCAATAGACCTGGTGAAAAAATCATCCCAAATAGGAAAAGGGTGCCATGATCTGCAATTTTTGACCGTGTGATAACTACAGCTAGCAGTATAAAAACTGCAATTAATAAAATTAGATAAATAAAATATGCAAGAAAATAGGGATCTTTGATCAAAGTTGTAATTTTAGTAACTTCAAGAATAGTCCCAAATAGTGCTCTTCTTGAAAATCCAAAGTCACTCCAATCAATAAAGTAGTGCCATATTCTACCAAATGACTCTTCACCTAAAGGAGTAAATATTCCTCTAAACAAAAATATAGATGTTAAAAAAAAAGAAATAATTAAGAAGGAGTAAGTAAGGCTATTTTTTTTATTAGATATCATTTAAATAGACAATCTTTTGAAAATAAATTCTGGAATTGATGATATTAATTTCATTATTATTGCCCATGGAAATATGTAGACTGTTTTTGATTTCTTGAGATTTTTATAAATGACATTGGCAATCATTTCTGGGCTTGAAGTAATTGCAGTAGGTAGCTTCATATGAGAAGTCATTTTGGTCTTTGCAAATCCTGGCAAAACTGTCAAAACGTTGATATTTGATTTATGCAGTCTATTTCGTAGTCCAGATAAAAAAGCAGTTAATCCTGATTTTGCAGATCCATAGATATAATTTGATGCTCTTCCTCTATCTCCTGCAACTGAAGATATCCCAATAATTGAACCAGAGCCTCTAATCTCAAATAGATTTGCAATTTCACCCAATAATAATGAGGGTCCTTCATAATTTGTTCTCATTACTAACATTGAGTCATAAAAACTTTTCTCATCATCTGTTTGATTTCCTAAAATACCTACTGCACAAAAAGCGACATTAGGAAGACAGTCTAGTGAATCAATAAAATCTGTAAAAGTTTCATTTTTTAAAATATCAAGCTCATAAGTAGATGCATTGATTTTATATCTAATCTTAAAATCGTTGGCCGCCACATCTAATTCTGAAGAATTCCTTGCTGCTAATTGAAGGTTGTATCCTTCTGATGCAAATTTTTTTGCAACTGCACATGCAATATCAGATTTAGCACCAATAATTAATATTGTTTTATTGTTACTCATAATTTTAATCTTATCGATTGTTCAGATTTGATTGCAATATTTCTATACTTCAAGAATTCTTCTTTATTGAAATCGTTATTAAACTGAGAAGAATTCATGATAGCGTCTTTAGCAAGATAAAAACTTCCTCCCAAACTATTTACTATATCTGTTAATTCTTTTCCTACTTTAATGTTCTTTTGAGAAGCTTTAAAATCTAATGCAAGAGTTAGTCCTTCTTTTGGAAAAGAAAGATGGTCGTTACCTGAACCAAAGTCTTTTAATACTGCAAGGAAAGTGCCAGAAGATTTACTTTGAATCGTTGATAGTATTTTTGTATAACCTTGCTCTGAAAGTTCTCTAGGTAATACACATTGGAACTGAAAAAAACCATTCTTTCCATACATTCGATTCCAGTCTCCAATACTATCTAGAGGATAAAAATAAGTATCCCAATCTACATAAGAGGATTGTTTATTTTTATTAAGATTAAAATAAAGTTTATTGAATGCTGAAACTGTGAAATTATTCAATAAGAAACTAGGAGCATCGAAAGGAAAAGTAATTTTTTTATTTTTTCTTTTTGGATAGTTCGTAGGTTTTGCCTCAACTTCACTTTTTTGTGCATGTTCTCCCAACATAAGAATTGAACGACCAAATGATTTGCTTTTTGCAAGACAATCTATCCACGCCACTGAATAGGTTGCTTCTTTATGATCATAAAAAGATTGCAACGTTTCGTTGAGATTATTGTTCACAACCTTTTGTTGTTTTATCCAACCAGATTCAACCTTTTTAAGCTGGATAGAGCATCTGACAATCACTCCAGTCAATCCCATTCCCCCAATAGTCCAATGAAAGAGTTCAGAATTTTCACCAGGAGAACACCTAACAACTTCATTGTTATTGTCGAATACTTCTATCCAATTTACAAAGTTTCCAAATGAACCATCTTTATGGTGGTTTTTACCATGGACATCGCATGCAATTGCACCACCTAAAGTAACAAATTTAGTTCCTGGAGTGACATATGGGAACCATCCTCTTGGTAAAAAGGTATCAATTATATCTGCAATTAATACTCCTGATTCTGCTACTAACTCACCACTCTCCTGATTCCATTGAAGAAATCTGTTCATACGTGTCATCGTAACAGTCAAATTCTTATTGATTGCAGAGTCCCCGTAAGACCTTCCATTTCCTCTTGGAATATATGACTCACTGTGTCGAAGAATTTCAAGAAGTTCTGATTCCGATTGAGGAGTCAATTCCTTGGTTTTAATCTTTGGGTATCTACCCCATCCACTTAATTCATTCATAGTTAATGTTGAAATACGTATTTTTTATCTAATTTATATTTAAAAAAGTAGCCAATAGACAAACCTATTACAGCACCTAGTTCTCGTGCAAAAGTTTTTGCATAGACAAAATAGAAAACACTCTCAGTGCCCCAAAAGATAGCCGTGGTAAAAACTCCATTAAGTGTATACAGAGTAAATTTTTTTGAATTATTTTTTATTGAATGATCAAAATCTTTAAAAATATAATTCTTATCTAAAATGTATTTGGTAATCAAACCTGTTAGCGTTCCCAAAAGAAGAGCAACAAAGTAATAATCTATAAAAACTGATTCAAGAAAAACTCTTTGAGTTAAGAGGTTTACAAAGATTGCAACTATGCAAAATAAAACGTATCTAAAAAGCAAAGTCATATAATTTTGGAAAGTAAGAAGATAATAATGAATCCAACTAGAGAGATATAACTCGTTTTTGATTTTAAGGCATATTTCACTGGATCCTCGTCAATTTGACCCCTCTCGACTTTAAATAGTGTTTCAAGAACCCAATAAAGCAAAATAATTGGAATAAACCAAAGAATTTGTGTCTGATTATAAAGAGTGAGTGCCTGCTGAGATTCAATATATAGACAAATTACTAAAATAGAGATAAGTCCTGAGAAATAACTTAAATTAGTAACGAATGATTTATCCGAAATCTGATAACCCCTTCCTGATATCACTTCAGTATTTAATTTATTTAATTCTACCCATCTCTTAATCGATGCCAAAAATAGAAAGAAGAAAACTGAAAAAGTTAGCAACCAATTGGATATAGTAATTTCTACTAATGCTCCTCCAGTTATTACCCGCAATAGATAAAGAGATGACAGAGTCAAAATGTCAAGAATAACTAATTTTTTAAGATATTTTGAGTAGGTAAATGTTGCAACTGCATACAAAAATAATAATAGTTGAAATGCTTGTGGGAGTGAAATTGAAATCAATATTGCAGCAGCAATGAGGAAAATAAAAATAAAAAATCCCTGATTAATGGATAAGGAGCCTGAGGCAAATGCCCTGTTTTTCTTCGAATGATGCACCCTATCATTTTCAATATCAAAAAGGTCGTTGAGAATATAAAAAGCAGAGGCAATAAAGGAAAATGCAAAGAACCCACTCACAAGAACTTCAAGTAAATCAACAAATGGTTTTAAAGATAGAATTGCAGGAATAAAAATTAATAGATTTTTTACCCACTGATGAACTCTGATAGTTTTAATGACTTCAAAGAATAAGTTGCTCTTTTTACTGGCAATAATTTCAATTGAGTCATTAATTTTTATTACTGCTTTCAACAAGCTTTTTGAAGGATTAACGAGATAACACTTTTTAGCATTTTCCCAGATAACCAAATCTGCAAAAGAATCTCCGATATATGTGAAACTTTCCCCTTCAGTTAAATCTTTGATTTTTTTTAGTTTAATTTCAGATTTAAGATTTTCATTATCAGTCCCATACCAAGCATCAAAACATTTTAAATGATATGCAATGCGTTCAATGACATCTTGATGAGATGCTGAAATTAAAATTACCTTTTCTTCAGGATAGATTTCTTTCCACTTATTGATTGCATCAAGCACTTGCTGGTTATAAGGCAAGTTTTCTATTGAAATATGTGACTTATTAGATAAAAATTTCTTAAGACCCACTTTACCTTTTGTTATTAAGACTCCTATGCATAAAATAGGCGCAAATATATTTTGAGAAAAATACCTTACGAATGACTCCAGCAAGAAGTCAGATTTAATCAAGGTTTTATCTAGATCTACAAAAAGCATATTAAAACGTGTGTAACCAATTAATTTTAATCAAGACTAAATCTCCTTTTGTTAATTGCCTTTTGCTTCGTGTTTAGCGGGTAATTATATACGAATGCTTTATGATAGAATTTTTTAATAACATTTATAATACGATACAAATCATGAAATTTTATATACGGAAACTATTAAATTTAATTATAGTAGCTCCCATAAGATATATATTGATATCTATAAAAAAAAATAAAGCTTTGCGAGATCAAACAATCCACAGCATTTTGTGGAATGAAGCTATAGAGAATTCAGCCCATTATGTAAAAAATTTTTTAAACGAAGTGATGCTTTTTGATGATAAGCAAGCCCTATGGGACTTAACAATTAAAAAAATTGAAGCTTTGAGAGATTGTGTTATTTTAGAATTTGGTTGTTACAAGGGCACCTCTATTAATTATTTTGCAACAAGGCTGCCAAATAATAAATTTTACGGCTTTGACTCTTTTAAGGGGCTTTCCAGCAATTGGTATGGTCATCACTCACCTGTTGGTACATTTGATCTAAAATCAACCTTGCCGAAAGTTACCAAAAATGTTGATTTAATTACTGGATGGTTTGATAAGTCGTTACCAGTTTTTTTTAAAAATAACACCAATTTAGATGTTTTATTTATGCATATTGATTGTGATACTTATGATTCCACATGCACAGTTCTTATGAATACAAAAAATCTTTTAAAGCCAGGAGTCTTAATTTTATTTGATGATTATTTAGCATATCCAAACTGGGAAAATGGAGAATTTTTAGCATGGAAAGAATTTTGCCATCAGCACTCCATCAAATATAGATATATAGCTTTTGCAACTGAACAAGCCCTAATAGAAATAATCTAGAGTTTAATTTTTGGGACGGCTAAAATTAATTGAAAGCCGGGAAAATTTTTATGAGGTAGGAAATCTGACCTTTGAATAATTAGCTTTTCTCCAAAAATGAATCTCATCATACCTCCAATTAACTTAAAGAATATGTTTGAAAATAAATTGAAATTAGGCTGAATTAAGTAAATGACATACTCAATTTGCTCAAGGAAGTTATTTATTTCCAGTGTTTTTTCTTTGCTGATTTCTATATTGTGCTCAAATATTAGCAAAGGCCTATTTTTCATAATTAAGTTCCTTGCGCCATCCATTACCTCAAGCTCATGACCTTCAACATCTATTTTTATCATTGAAATTTCTTCATTAGAAAAATCCTGTAAATCATCTAATCTGAAACATTTAATCTCATGAACGGGTAAGCCAACTTTATCAATGTCTTCTTTTACAATCGAGGAAACTATCGTAGAGTCACCTATATTATGATTAGACTCATTTAAAAATTGCTTTTCATTTCTATTAGAGATACCAATATTATAAATATTTATATTCTGGATGTTTCTTGTATTAAATTTTAGTAATTCATAGGTATTTGGATTGGGTTCATAAGAAAATACTTTGTTAGAAATATTGCTAAAGAACAAGGAGTGATTACCAATATTGGCTCCTACATCTATGCATGTAGAAAATTTGCTAAGATTGAATTTATCTTTTAGAAAAGACATTACTGCATTTAATAAGTCCTCCTCGTAGATTCCAAAATTATTTATTTCAAGGCCAATATGGTCAAAAGAAAAAACAGCAATTCTTGGATTTCCGCGTTTTATATTTTTTTTGGCAAAGCTATGGTTAATCCTATTTATTATTTTTCTTAGTGGTTTAGAAAATCGATATCTAGATGGGTACTTATAGGTGTCAGGCATTAAGTTCTCATATTTTTCAAAATGTAAAAAATCTAAATTATTAAATCCATACTATATTTTACCCCTCATAGGATTTATATTGTTTATTTCAATCAAAATTTAATTTAAATATAAAGAATATGGAGAATATTGTTATTGTTTCTCAAGCTTTTCACCATCTTGAAAAGTGCGTCTTATTAAAAAATAAGATATTGAAAGATTCTATAATTTTTAATTTTCATCAAGATAAGGCAAAGCTATCCTCTCTAAAAAGGCTTTTTAATCACCAATATATTAAACATTTTGAAACTCCTGAAAAAATAGACTTTAATGATATCCAAAACATCAAGGCATTTGTTTTCTTGTCTTTTTCCCCTCACTTATCTTTTATTAAATTTATTTATCAAATTAGAAAGGCTGGTAAAAAAATTATCTTTTTTCAAGATAACCATCAATTCTCAATCCACCAAGGTAGTGTAAATTCAATAATTTTTTCACCACATTTAATTGTCACTGCATCTGAAAGCGAAAAAAAATACCTTATTGATAATGAATTACATCCTAGGTCTAATATAGTGTCTGAAGGATGGCTATTTAATAGGCAATTTGATGAATCAAAATCCATCAACAAAGATTTAAAAGAAAAAAAACTCTTAATCGTCTTTACTGCACCAATTGAAATTACTTTAGGTTCAAGTGAAACGCAAGCAAAGAGGGTAGATATTCTCTTATGGGTAAGGAAAAATTTTTCTGATTATCAAATCATAATAAAACTTCATCCTCACGAGGATAATTATCAATTTATGTCACAAATTAAAAATCTGGGACTATCCCTATCAATACTCGCATCACAAAGTTCGATTAGTCAGGCAATCGAATCAGCAGAAATTATTGTCTCCTCTAACGAATCTCAGGCGCCATTAGATGTTTTATCTCAAGACATTAATAAAAGACTTTTAATTTATTTTTATAAAAAAGAGAATTTCATTAAAAATAAAGCTTCTATTTATAATGCTGATCTAGGAAAGTCTAGAATTCAAATTGGTGAAATAGACAGTTCAAATAAAAAACAAATTTGTGATTTTTATCTAGGACTTAATAAAAATGCTTATAGAGAAATTGAAACACACATAACTAATTTAATTTTAGATAATAGTAGCTCAGATTCTGATTCAATGTTAGAGATATACCTTTGGTTATATATCTATGGACATAAAAAACTTATCTTAAGTTTTCTTGAGAACCAACAATCAAAAAGATATAAAAATTTACAATGCTTGTTGTTGAATAAAGATTTTAATTTAATTCAGCTTAAAGAAGATTTTATTGAAAATACCTCAAGGGATCCGCTGAGCATCATTTTGGTAAGATATTACTTATCTAAAAGTGATATTGTAAAGACTGAACTTGATTACATTGTTAGGTATTTTTTTAAGGAATCCCTTTTTCAATATTTTTTCAGGGACTTGATCAGATTGAACAATCTTGTAACTTACAAGATTTCAGATTCATATTTTCAATCTAACTATAAAAACCTTATTGAAAACATAAAATACATGTATATTTCAAAATTTAAACCTTCTAAAATTTTCTTTTCATTATTAGAAAAGATATATGATCTCAAAATATTTTCTATAAGCTCAGTGTGTTTTTATATTTCTGATAGAATTTTAAGAATCTAGCAATTGAATTATATTTATTGTTATATTGATTTTAATTATGAGAAGAATTGATGGTACCCTTAGTAACAAACTTTGCACTTAAAAGGTTTTCTAAAACGTTTATTTGCCCAAGTAGGCTGAGAAATTAAACTCAATTAATTAAAAATTTAACATGATAAATCCACGAAGAATTATCAATATTCTTTCAAAAGAGCATTTACAACTGCTGCCATTTATCGTGTTGGCTATGTTAATCGGGGCTGGGTTTGAGGTAGTAGGCTTAAGCCTTGTAATTCCACTATTAGATATGATTACTAATCCAGCACAAAGTAAATTCGTGGAACTAATCTCATCTTATTACCCAATTCTAAGTAATCGCCAAATTATAATTTTTACAATATTATTTTTTGCATTAATTTATGCTTTAAAGGGTCTTTATCTTGCAATCTTAGCTCGAATTATTAGTAACTTTGTATTTGGAATTAAAGTCAGTATTAATGAAAAGCTAATGCAATATTATATCAATGCGCCATATGAGTTTCATCTTAAAAATAACTCTAGCTCTCTTATTCGTAATATTACAGTTGAAGCGCGGACTCTGGTATTTCATACACTCATTCCTTTTTTAGTGCTCATCACAGAAAGTCTTGTAATCCTGGCATTTATGATTTTTCTATTTTACTTGGAGCCAACAGGTACTTTAATCATAATATTTTTATTGCTCTTATTCGGTCTATTATTTCAGGGACTAATTAAAAATTTTATGGAAGAAATTGGGTCAGCGCGGCAACGTGCAGATGGATTAATTATCCAAAAAGCACAGGAGTCTATTGGAGGAATTAAAGATGTTAAAGTGCTGCTAAAAGAGAATGCTTTTATGCGGCATTTCTCAGAAGAGAATTTATTATCAGCTAACGCAGATGCTCAGCATTTTACTTGGTCTCAATTTCCAAGAATTTACCTTGAAATAATTGGTGTGTTTACGCTATCTGTCTTATTGCTCTTACTTACAATGAAATCAGCTAACTCAGCTCAGATAATTCCTACTTTTGGTATTTTTGCCCTAGCTTCATTTCGTCTACTGCCAAGCGTGAATCGAATTATGATCTCAGTGAATGGTTTAAGTTATTCATCTTCAGCTCTTGACATAGTTGAGCAACAGCTTAATGATGCCAGCTTGATTTCTACTCATGCAATCAAAGAAAACGAGGTTAGAAATTCTTTTCCATTTACTGAAAGGATTGATATCCAAGACATTACACATAGCTATGATGACGCGGATACTCTTTCGCTAAACAAAATTTCTATTTCAATTAAAAAAGGCGAGAGCATTGGAATCATTGGAAAAAGTGGTGCTGGAAAAAGCACTTTTGTAGATGTGATTTTAGGCCTGCTCACACCAACGTCAGGGATAATAACTGTTGATGGTAATAATATTTTTGAAAATCTTAAAGGTTGGCAACAAATAGTTGGCTATGTTCAGCAAGATGTGTTTCTTCTTGATGACAGCATCCTCAAGAATATCGCATTTGGAATACATGATGATGATATTGATTTTAAAAGATTGAATCAAGCCATCAAAGAAGCACAGCTTGATGATTTTGTTAATACACTTTCAGAAGGCCTAAATACTAAGCTTGGGGAGCGTGGTCTTCGTTTATCTGGTGGGCAGAAACAAAGAATTGGTATTGCACGTGCTCTTTATCATGAATCATCTATTCTTGTCTTTGACGAGGCTACTAGTGCGCTTGATAGCGAAACTGAAACTGAAATTATTGAAGCAATCTCAAATTTAAAGGGCAACAAGACGATTATTATTATAGCGCATAGAGTTTCCACGCTTAAAAGCTGCGATCAAATCCTGGAGTTATGCGAAGGCTCGATTGTGAAAACTTTTCAAGGCATTGAACTAGAAAAGTTAGTCAAATAACCTCATGAATGATTTATGCTGAGCCTAATTATTAGCTATTATTGCATCTTAAATAAAATTTTATAATTCAAATGAATCAAGACATTAGTGTTGTTATACCTGCATATTTTCATTCGGATGAATTTAAGCTGACTTTTGCCAATTTACTTAATCAGACAAAGCCCGCTCATGAAATTATAGTCATAGATTCATCCACAGATGATTTGATTCAAGACTATATTAATGGTGTTAAAGATATATATGAAACTGAGATTGTCTATGTTAGACCAAGAAAAAGACTATTCCCAGGCGCAGCAAGAAACCTTGGAGCATCTCTTGCAAAGTGTCACTGGATAGCATTTTTAGATTCAAAGACAGTCCCCAACCCTGATTGGTTAAAATCAGCCATAGATACGGCAATATCACATAAGGTTAATTTGGTATTTGGTAAAACAATATATCAAGCTTGTAGCACCTTTCAATTTCTTGTAATAGCTTCAACCTATGGATATGATCCAATTATTACTCTTCCAGGCACTTTAATCTCGAGAGAAAAATTTCTATCAACTGAGGGCTTTAATGATGTTGTTAGATCTGGAGAAGATGTGCAATGGAGAGCTAATGTTTCCAAAAATTTTTTGCACTCCTATATCAATGACGAATTTGCTTTAAGCTATTCTTCGACTCCAAAAAATTTATATAAAGCTTTAAAAAAATTTTTTACCTACCAAATGCACTGTGCATTGGTAGATATTCAGGTTAATGCAAGATCAGTATTTTTAGCGGTATTTTTAATTCTCGTTACTCTTATAGTTCCCAGATGGAATACATTCTTACCTGGATGGGATGAACATCCTTTATATATTCCTGATATCACGAAATTATATATTTTATCTATCTCATTTATAGTAATGCTCTTAATGATTTTCAATAGATCCTTTATTTCTTTTAAAAGCAACTCACCAATCTCAAGGGCATTAAATTTTACAATTCTAATTCTTGCTCTGACGATAGCATTGAGATGGAATCATGTTGTAGCTGGGTTTGTAGAAAGTTCTAGTCTTTATATACCTCATATAACCAAAATTTTTCTTTCGATGATCGGTATTGGAGCTTTATGTTTCAGGGGTATTTATTTCCCTCTAAGACACGGCATAATGCTAAAAGATATTTTTCCATTTCAATGGATCAGAATAGGTATTGTAGGCAGCGTCTTGGATATAATTAAAGCCCCTGGTTATATAATAGGCGCCATCTGGAAAATATTAAAATTTTAGCTTCAGCGGTTTATTATGGAGGAAAATATGGAGATATCAGAAGCAGTTAATAAGCGATCATCAATTCGAGCATTTTTAGATACTCCTATCGATAATAGCACTATTGAAGAGCTTTTATCTCAAGCTGCCAGATCCCCAAGTGGAGGCAATCTTCAGCCATGGAGAATTTTTGTCATTAACAAGCAAAGTATGAATGATTTTTTAGCTTTTCAAGCATCTTGGAATAAACCAGAAGTGCCAAGCTATGATATTTATCCTGCTAACTTAAAAGAACCTTACAGGACCTCAAGATATGAGCTCGGAGAGGAAATGTACAAAATATTAGGAATAAGCAGAGATGATAAAGCTGGCAGGATGGATCAGGTGATGCGTAACTTTAAATTTTTTAATGCCCCGGCAGCAATTTTTTGCTTTGTAGATAAGCAGATGGGACCGCCACAATGGTCTGATTTGGGCATGTTTTTGCAAACCTTTATGTTGTTAGCTGTTGGCAAAGGTTTGGATACGTGTGCTCAAGAGGCATGGTCAATTAAAAATACTAGTGTGAGTGAATATGTTGGCGCCAATGAAGAAGAGATACTATTTTGTGGAGTGGCACTAGGCTATGGTGATAAAGATGCAAAAATTAATCAACTAAAATCTAAAAGACGCCCACTAGATGAATGGGCTAAATTTTTATAATTCATATGAAGGAAGATAGTAAAGTTTTAAAATATATGAATTTAGCACTTTCTCAAGCCATGAAAGCAAATAATGCTAACGAAGTCCCAGTCGGAGCTATCGTGATACGAGATGACAAGGTTATAGGATATGGTTTTAATCGTGTAATCCAAAAGCAATCAGTTTCAGCTCATGCAGAAATTGAGGCTATTGATTCTGCAAGTAAATTCTTAAATAACTATCGACTAAATGACTGTGATTTATTTGTGACCCTTGAGCCATGTCATATGTGCGCAAAAGCTATCGTTGATGCAAGAATAAAGAGATTATACTTTGGAGCTAATGAGCCTAAATCTGGTGCAATAGAATCTATTGATCAATTTTTAGACAGAGATCATCTTAATCATAAAGTTATGTTTAGTGGTGGCCATATGCAAGAGAAATGCTCTGATCTTCTCAAAAAATTTTTTCAATCTAAAAGAAAGCAAAAAATTCTTTAAAAATTATTTTAACTCTAGCCAAATTGGGCAATGGTCCGATGGCTTTTCCATTGCTCTGGCAAAATAATCTATGCCAGCATCAACTATATAACGCTCTATATTTTCCGATAATAATATGTGATCAATGCGCAAACCTTTTTTAGGGTCATCATCAAACATCCTTGAGCGGTAATCAAACCAGGAATATATAGATCCTTCCTTAGGATTTAGCTTTCTCCATGAATCCACAAAACCCAAGTTTTTTATTTTATTCCACATCTCAATTTCTTCTGGAAGAAAAGCGGTTTTACCATCGCGTAACCACCTTTTTACATTTTGCTCACCTATACCAATATCCAAGTCTGATGGAGCAACATTAAAATCTCCCATTACAATTAGATTTTCTTCAGTTTTTTTTAGTTTTTTAATATGTTTTTCTAAATCATTATAAAACTTTATTTTTTTAGGAAATTTGGTTTCATGTGATCTATTCTCTCCTTGAGGAAAGTACCCATTCATGATGGTAATTTTTTGTCTTTTCCATTTAAATGTAGCTTGTATAAATCTTTTTTGATCCCCCTCTGAATCCCCTGCAAAACCTTTTTGTACATTCTCTGGTTTCTGCTTGCTAAGAATTGCTACGCCATAGTGGCCTTTTTGTCCCCAAAATTCTGGGTGATATCCAATTTTTTGAATTTCTTCAATTGGAAATTCTGGATCATTTACCTTAGTCTCTTGAATGCCAATTACATCAGGATCAAAGGTATCTCTAAGATGAATGAGTTGGTGGAGGCGAGCCCTTATACTGTTTATATTAAAAGATATAATTTTCATAGTTATGATGCTTTGGATAGGTAAATTTTTTGATTAAATATTGTATAGTCTGAAAGTATTTGCATGCCTTCATTTAGAAGATAGTCATTATCAACATCTATTGTAGAATCCATCTCACCTTCTTCAGTTTCTTTTGCATCATTGAAATCCTTCATGGCCTCGAAGGAACTAAAAGTCTCTAAATTAAGAGAGGCACGTCTCTTGTTTTCTGTCTCTAAAGCCCATGACTGCCTTTCTTCTTTTTCAATTCTTCTATTGGTTAGGTTCAAAGAGATCTCTTTTTTATTTCTTTGGATCTCATATCTTTTTCTTACATCAAGGATGTATTGTAAGTTAGGACTTTGATTTACTCTTGTTAAATGCTCATCATTTAATTGAGAGATTAAAGATGACTCCATATAAAATTTTTTGAAACGCACTGGTTTAATTTCATCCCATGGAAGAGCTGTGTCGAATGAACTTTCACCAATTTCTTCAATATCCCACGTGCTTGGTAATGTAATATCGGGATGTATGCCTTTGCTTTGCATTCCAGCCCCAGTAATTCTATAAAACTTCGATTCAGTAATTTTAATTTGCCCTAAGCTCAAATTATCTAACTTTTGGACGGTCCCTTTGCCGAATGTTTTTTGCCCAATTATTATACCTCTCTGGTAATCTTGAATAGCACCCGCAAAAATTTCTGATGCAGAAGCAGAGTATCTATCAACCATAACTGCCATTGGCTTTTTCCAGGCTTGCTTAGCCCTAGCATCTCCCCAAGGTCTTACGCTGCCATTGCTCTCCTTGACCTGCAATGTTGCTCCAGAGGATACAAACAATCCAGTTAATTTATTTGCCTCATAAAGGGAGCCACCGGAATTACCTCTGAGATCAATTAAGACAGCATCAACTCTTTGATCAGTAAATTCTCTCAGAATAGTTTCAACATCTTTTGAGCTGCTTCTAAAATTAGGATCTCTATTTTGCCATGCTTTAAAATCTATATAAAAAGTAGGCAAATCTATTATGCCAATTTTTATTGTTTGTAAATTTCTTTGGATTTCAATTATCTTGGATTTTGCTGCTTGTTCCTCCAGCTTCACTTCCTCACGTGTAATTGTTACAAATTTCCTTTCACTAAAATCCTCTGTTTTTCCCGGAATAAGCTCTAACTCAACTTGAGTGCCAGCTTTACCTCGAATTAATTGAACCACTTCATCTATTCTCCATCCCACAACATCTGTTGGAGCTGAATTTGATTCTTCAACTTGAGATATCTTTACTATTTTGTCATCTGGGTAAATTTTTCCTGTTTTTTCTGCTGGACCCCCAGGCACAATGCTCACTATAGTTGGGTAATCATCCTCTGTTGTAAGCAAAGCTCCGATTCCCTCAAGTTTTAGACTCATTGTCATTTCAAAATCCTCAGCTGATTTAGGAGAGAAGTATGAAGAATGTGGATCAAAATAAGACGTCAAATTATTCATAGAAATTGAAAAGATATCTTCTTCATTTCTTTGAGAGATTCTGCGGAGTCTATTTTTATATCTTTTCTTAATAGTTTCCGTTGCTTCGTCTAATTCTTTATCAGCGAGCATGGATGTTAAAACATCATTTTTCGATAGCCTTCTCCATAATTTCTTGAGCTCTAATTTGTTCTTTTGCCATTTTTTCTGATCGTCGTTAATTAAGATAATCTCTTCTTTTGTAAAATCAAAATTCTTTTTAGTAACTTCTTTGAGCTGATAGTTAGTTGCTTCAATCAACCGGTTAAAGTATAAGTTTATAAATGCAAACTTAGACTTTAAGTCTATAGAGCAAAGAGAAGATTTTGAATATTTTTTTTGAAAATTAGTTGGATTATCAAATTGAGAAAATCTTCTTTTAAATGAGGCGATTTCATTTTCTGTGAAATATATTTTCTGTGAATCCAGTTGACTTAACAATTTATTAAATATTTCAGCATTAACAGAGTTCAAGTCCATGTCATTAAAAAAATGTTCGCTGACCATCTTATGATAAACTTCTTGGCACAGCTCCTGTTTTTCATCCGATGCCTGAATATTAATTTTTGCCTCAACGCTTATACTAAAGAATACTATTAGTATTAAGCTCGAAGCTTTTTTATGTTTATTCAAGATAGTTAATTTAAAATATTTATATAAATGAACGCTAACTATATAGAATTTTACTTTGACTGTTCAAGCCCTTGGACATATTTAGCATTTACTGAAATTTTATCATTATCTAGCAGGCTTGACTTAGAAATAGATTGGAAGCCTGTGCTTGTGGGCGGAGTTTTTAATGCTGTCAATCAAGATGTATATGAGTTTAGAAAAAAACCTAATCCTTTAAAACTTAATTACTCAAATGATGACTTGTACTTATGGTCAAAGTCTAGAGGAATTAGTATTAACTTTCCAAAAGTATTTCCAGTGAATTCCGTTAAGGCTATGCGCGGATGTCTCTATGCTCAAAAAGAAAGCAAGTTAGTTGAGTTTGCAAGCAATACATTTAAAGCGTACTGGAGTGACGGTATAGATATTAGCAATCAGGATATGTTGTTAAATATAGTTAAAGACTCGCATTTAAATGAAAGTAAATTCATTGAGTATATAAACTCTCAGCAATGCAAAGATTTACTTAAAGAAAATACTGAAAACTTGATAAAAAAAGGCGGTTTTGGATCACCAACTTTTTACTATAATAACTATATGTTTTTTGGTAATGATAGATTAGAGTTATTTGAAAAATTATTTAAGAAAGGTTTTTTAAGATAATATCTAAGAGGTCGTACTTATTTTTTTAAAACTAAATATTTTAAGAAAGTATTTTGAAGATATATATATGCACAAATGAAGATCAGTTAATAGCAGCAAAAGTTGCTAAAAACTCCATTATTAGACATTCCAAATATTCTGAGGATGATGTTAAGCTTATTCATGCATCTGAGGTTAAGAAGCTAAATTATTTTTTTTCGAAACCTTATCTTAGAAAAGGCAGAATGAAGGTGTTTGATGAAAATGATATGCAGTCTTTTGCTTTGTTGAGATTCTATATTCCTGAATTAATGAACTACCAAGGAAGGGCGCTCGTATTAGATCCAGATATTTTTCAAGTACAAAAAGGTATTGAGCAATTAGAAAGCTTTAATTTAGATTCAATTTCAATTTATGCAAGAAGAGCTCTGCGAAAAAATTCATGGGGCTCAAGTGTCATGTTACTATCTTGTGAAAAACTTAAACATTGGTCATTAGAATCATTTATACAAAAATTGCATCAGGGTAAAATTGATTACGATGATTTGATAAATCTCAGGCTTGAAAATTCAATATCTCCTTTGCAAACAAAATGGAATGAATTTGATAATCTAAGACCAGATACTATCCTGCTGCACCTAACAGAGAGACTTACCCAGCCCTGGAGAGCTGGATTGAAACTAAATTCAACTATAGAGCCTTTATTTAAATATTTCCCAAGAGCTCCTATTTATAAGATATTTGGAAAGGATTTAACAATTGGTAAGGAGCACCCTCTTAATAAGGTAAGCGAATTTTTCTTTAATGAATTATTGATATGCATTAACAATAAAATAATAAGTAAACAAGAAATCGAGAATGCAATTGATAACAAATATCTTAGGCCTGATATATTTCAAAAACTTTGATTATATGTTGGCTGAGCAAATAAATTCTTCATAATAATTATGCAATTTGAAATTGCATAGGCTCTTCTCGAATAAGCTCTGGTGATCCCAAAATGCCTATTTACACATTTGCACTTAAACTAGTAATGCAACCAAGCAAGCCTATAAAACCCATTACGCCATGAATCTGGGTTGGCTTTTTTGCAATTCCCTTCACCAATTTCAAAGGTATGTAAAGACGTATTTTTTTAGTATAAAAAAATTTATTATAGCCATTATAGTAATGGTTATTACTCCAGAAATATTTTGATTTAAGCCCATAGTTATGAATAGAGAAACTAAACCAATCGAGCATAAATAAATCAATATATAATTAAAAATATATTTCATAAAATTTTTTTTATTTGAAAATCCAAATACATTAATGGAGAAAGTCAGATAATTAAAACCAATTCCCAGAATAGTGCTAAAAGCTAAGGCAGAAGGATAATTAAAACCAATTATAGTAAATATTAGATATACCAGGATACCAAATATAGTATTTAAGACTCCTGTCAATAGATAGCGTATGTATATTTTTTGAATTGACATTTTTAATTCTGGAAATATATATTGAGAGTCTTTGCAGGGTATCTCTTTGAATAATCGCTATTTTAATATTATATGAAGTTACTTGATATAATTTATTTTATTTTCTTTTGAGTTAACAAAAAATGAGTCTTAACAAAATCTTTCAAGTCTCTATTATTGCTCTTTCTACGCTATCAATTTTTTTATGCTTTCTTGCAGTTTATTATCATCCATTCACCGGAGACGATTTTTTCAATCAAAATGCTGTTCTCAAGGGCTCTTTCATTGATTATATTGCCTCAAGCTATTTTGGTTGGAGCGGACGTTTATTTAGCTTTCTTGTTCCGGGAGTATTCTTTTTAAATGAAAGTATGTGGATTTTATATAAATTCCTAGTGTTACCTTGTTTTTTGTTAATGTCCAGCTGTTCTTTTTATCTTGCTACTAAACAACTTCCATGGGCTTCTAATTTATCAGCTATAAATTTTTTAATTTTTACAGCAGTTTTATGGTTGGGTCTTCCTGTGGTTGGGATAACCGTAGTATGGCTTTCTGGGTCAATTTATTTGTGGATGTCAACTATTACGCTTCTTTTTCTTAGCTTTATTTATAAAATCAGGACAGACTTGCTTGAAAATTCGCAGGTAAGAATTTCACTTGTTGCCACCATTCTTTTGTTTATATTAGCTTTCTTTGCTGGTGCCACTGACTTGCAATATATACAAACTATATTTTTATTATTATTGTTTTGGGCATATCAGATATATAAAGCAAATAAGATAGACTCTCTTGGGTTTAGTGAGTATTTCATATTATTGGGATTTTTTTTAGGAGTTATTGTCTTTTTTTCTGCTCCTGGAAATTTTGCTAGATTAGAACATTCAGAATCTTTATCTCTATTATCAAATTTAAAGCAATTTTTGGTATTTGTTCTTGGATCTTATTTTGGAGTTGGTGTTGGTGATTTGGGTAAGTCTCTATGGATAGGACTGTTATTAATCTTATCGCTAAACTCTTTGAAAATTAATAAGGTAAAATTTGTTAAATCTTTACCATGGTTCTTTTTAAGTGTCGTAACTCTTTTGCCGTTTTTGCCCTTGATATATTTTGCTGCCCCAAGAGTAACTTTTTTTACAATTATTTTGCTTGTCATTGGTGTGCAATCATTGGTTCATGAAAAAAATAAAGAGTCTGCTAAAACCTTTAAGCAGTTTACTGCAATCATACTTCTTTTCTTAATTGCTATTGATGGTTTTGTTGGAATGGCAGCAAATAGATCGCTTGGCTATGAAGTGTCTAGACGTATGGAAATAATTACAAAGGAAATTTCACTGGGAAATAAGCAAATTACAGTACCACACATATCCACCATTCCATCACGACTAACTTATATTCTAACACCTCAGCAAGATGAGCAATATTTACAAAGCATGGCTAGTCTTTATAAAATAGAATCCATAACTCTTGATGGTAGTAAAGGTGCTCCAAAACCGAGGTCATTACAGTCACTTAAAACTCTCAAAAGGAGTTTATGATTATTTTTTAAAGCCGTAAGCCATCAAATTACCTACATTAATGCTAACTTTTATTTCAGAGAGACCTAAGAACGAAAGAAGCTTTAATAAAGGTTTTTTATATTGATCTGGTAAAGGAAGTAATTTTGCCCAATAAGATAGCCTATATTTATTCTTAAAACTTCTTATTACAATTCTTTCAAAGTGAGAGTTCTTTAATAACTGCAGCATGCTTTTTTTTGAGAATATCTGAAGGTGTTCGATATCTATGATTGGTGATTTCTTTCCAAGCAATCTATTGATCCAAGCATCACTATCATGCACAACAAATGCTACTGCACCCCCTGATTTCAAAAGATTATGTGATTGATTAGCTATCTCCAAAGGGTCAACAATATGTTCCAATGTCATAAAACAACATATTAGCTCATAAGAATTATTTTTAAGCAAACTTGGGTCAAAGGCACCAGGATATATCCATTCCTGCCTGTATTTTGGGGCGGCCTCAATAGCAGATAGGGAAGGCTCTATGCCTTTAACATTCTTAAAACCTTGTTTTTTTAGTTCCTCTAAAAATGTTCCTGTGCCTGCTCCAATCTCTAGAGCATTTTGTTTGCTCTTCAGGCTTTTAAAAAGGTCTGAAAATGCAAACCCATATGCATCAGAAGCATCTTCTGCTTCTATTGATGAATCAAATGATGCCACATGATAATTTGCTGAAAGATTGGACTGCGTTGGAGGATATCCAGTGAAGATTAGATCACATTTATTACATCTAGATAGCTCATAATTCATCAACTCTGGATTTTTTCTTGAAGCATAGCTAAAAGTATTTATTCTAGTCTCATCAATATTTTCTTTTAAAAAAAAGGAAGTGCTTTCATAGCTACTTTTGCAAATAGGGCATGATCTTGAAAAATTTTTTTTTAGAATTGAGTGGCTATTTTTCATGCGTGCCATTAATTGGCTTACCTCTAATAATAATTTTGTCTCTTATAAATCTCGGTCTTGCCTTTGTCTCCTCTAAAATTTTACCAATATATTCACCCAAGATACCAATTCCTAATATGGACATTGACCCAAAAAATAGAACCAGTAAGCCAAGGAAAGTAATTCCTTCTGGAACGCTGTTAGGATCATAGAACCTTATAAACACAATATAGCTCCCAAGTAACAAAGTACACAATGCGCAAAAACTTCCAAATAAAGTAAGAAGGTGAAGTGGTAGCGTTGAAAACGAAAATATTGCTTTTTTTGCCCAGCCAATATTCTTTGTCCAGTTATTTGTACTAGTGCCATATTTTCTCTGCGGCCTATTGAAATCAACACCAGTTTGCTTGAATCCTATAAATGCTCTTATGCCTCTTAGAAAAAAATCTTTTTCACCACACTTGATAATCCAATTAAACGCTTTTTTGTCAATGAGAGAAAAGTTACTTGCATTTTTAGGTATATCAATGTTGCTTAACCCATTAAAAATTGAATAAAAAAGTCTGTAAAAATTTTCAATAAAAAATGGCATCTCTCTTTTAACAATTCTTCCATATACAATATTTGATCCATTGCGCCATTCTCTAATAAAATCAGGAATTAATTCTGGAGGATCTTGAAGATCTCCATCTAAAAGAACGCAAGCCTCTTTATTTGCTAATTCCATTCCACTTAGAAAAGCAGACTGTGAACCAAAGTTTCTAGAATGAAGAACTCCAATCACTCTTGGATCTTTTGCAGAAATTCCTTCTATTATTCTCTGCGAGTCGTCAGGAGAGCAGTCATTTACAAAAATAATCTCATAATCTATTTCCTCTTTATAAAAAACTTTTACAAGTCGATTATACATTTCTTGAATAGCCATCTCGTCCTTATAGCAAGCGATGATTGCTGTAATTGATTGCTTTTGCTTGACCCCATCTTTTTTTGAGAAGCTAGAAATTTTATTAATTCCAACAAACTCTTTCCACCAAGCTTCAGTTTGAAGCAAACCATCTTCAAGCGAAGTAAATGGTTCCCAGTCAATTAACTTTTTTGCTTTTGAGATATCTGCAAACCAACTTTCAGTATCCCATTCCCTTGAAATGGTTTTGCTAAACTCTGGATTGTTAGAGATTGAGAAAATATTCTTTGCTAAGTTCGCTAGTTCAAGAAGTGTAGTTTGTTTTCCAGATCCAATATTAATCGATTCACCATATAAAGGTTGCTTTATATTAATTGCTGATTTGATAAAAGCATCAACAACATCATCAATATAAATAAAGTCTCTTGGTGTATTTTGATCAGCAAACGTAGGAAGTTTCTTTTTGGCTGCTGCAAAACATAAATTAGGAATGAGTCTAGAGCTATCCTCATAGGGGCCGTATGTAGAATAAATTCGAAGATTTACAATGGGGAAGTTTCTTACTTTACCGAAATATTCAATAGCCCCACTTGCCGCAGCTTTACTGATGGCATAATGACTATTAGGAACTAAATTTTCATTTTCATTGGGTTGCGATGAATTTAATCCGTATTCTGAAGATGATCCAGCATGGATATATGAATGAATATCTAATTCGCAAATAATCTCAAGCAGATTGATAAAACTTGTGTAATTTGTCATATGAATCAACTTATAGTCAGATTCAAAAGAGTATGCTCCAAATGACGAACAATCAAAAATAGTCTTTGGATTCACTCTTTTAAAAGTATCGATAATATTGTCTTCAAAAAGAATATTAGTATGAATCACTGAAGAGCTTGGTATGTCTTTGAGCCTCCATCCAGATCCAGAAAATGATGTGCCAAAGACATCATCTCTATCTAATAGAAGCTTTCTTAAGATATTTGAGCCAATAAAACCACTTGCACCAATTATCAATATTGGACCCTTAAGAAGATGAACATTATTTATTTTTTGCATCATTAATTGGTGAAAATTTTAAAAATAGTTTCTTTATCAAGACTGCTTTGTCTTCTGTGAAAGTCTTGGGAGCCAAAATCTGATGAAGCATGGCCAAATGCATGATGGTGAGTATATTTTTTCAAACTGATTCCTTTATTAGCAATTGCATGACTTAGCATCATACCAAGACCCCCTTGAGCTACATGTTCTTCGAAAACATACAATTTTTCATTGTTAACATTTTTAAAAAAATCGTCAGGGATATTATTTATATTTAAGTTACATACTGCCCACAAGGATGGACGATTTTCTTTTGGAATTTTCAATACAGCGTCCCAGATCACCCCCACAAGTGGACCAAGGGCAACAATTATTCCATTATTACCATTTTCAATTTTTCTCCAAGGTTTGTATGGAGAAGGTTTCTTTCCTTCTGGAATTTCTTCAATACCAAGTCTTAGATATGAGGGTTTGGCAATATTGCTTAAAATTTTATTTAGATCATTATCAAATGCAGGGACCAATACCTCAACCCCAAGTGCACTCATTACTGCACAATCCTCAATAGCATGATGAGTTGGACCTTGGTATCCATATGCATAACCACCACCATTTCCAATCAAACACACTGGTAATTTGTTTAAAACAACATCATTTCTAATTTGCTCAAAAGGCCTGGCAAATATAAAAGGAGCAATGCTATATGCAAAAACCCTTAAGTTATTCTTTGCCATTCCAGCAGCAACTCCAATCATGTTTTGCTCTGAAACACCACAATTTATAAACCTCAATCCAAAGGCTTCTCTTACAGGTTCTAATGACATAAACCCTAGATCACCTGTAAGAAATATATTGTTTGTATTTTTACCAATGGAGATCATCTCTTCAGCGAAAACTTTTCTCATTTTTCTGTTATTCTTTTTACAGCTTCTGTGTATTGTTTTTTATTTAGTGGCAAATAATGGCATTCAAGCTGGTCCTCATTGTGCAAGTCCTTTCCTTTAATTGTGTTAAATATAATTATATTGAATTTATTTTTTTTAATTTTTGTGAGGGATGTCAATATATCAATTGGATTATGCCCATCTACATTTTGAACTTCAGCCTCAAAGGACGAAAGTCTAGAAGTAAGGTCAGAAAAAGATACAACCTCATTTGTAGTTCCAAAGCCCTGTAAACGATTTTGATCAATCATTAGAATAAGATTATCTAATTTATTATGAACAGAAAATATCACTCCTTCCCAAGTTGACCCTTCTTGGAATTCACCATCTGAGCATAAACAGAGCACCTTACCTTTTTCTTTTTTAATTTTTTTACTCAAAGCCAAGCCAGCTGATAATGAAAGACCATGTCCGAGTGATCCAGTTGGGAATAATAATCCTGGAATCCCACTTCCGCTGGGGTGACCAGGAAGCAATGTTCCATCTTTTGCAAAAGTTTTGAGTGTTGATTCAGATATTTTGCCCATGCTCCATAATGTTAAATATAAAGCTCCAGCTGAGTGACCTTTGGATAAGATAAATTGATCATCTTCTTCTAAAGCATGGTGGTGAATGGTCATCAAAGCATCAATACAAGAAAGATTTGATCCAAGGTGGCCTACTTGGGCATCATAGTGCATTTTTAGAAGTCTAAGTTTAGTTTCTTCTAATGTTTTATAAAAACTGGGATTAATTTTCATTTAATGCAATTATAATCGCATTCATTAAAAGTTACTTGCCTAAATAATTAATTAAGAGACTACAAAATTTGATAACCTTTCGTATGCCTCGATAAAATCCTCTTTAAATTCTTGTACAACATCACTTGCTGAGATTGTTTGATTCATCAATCCCACGCCTTGACCAACCCAGTAAGTCGAGAGTTCTTTTGGCCTTCATGCCCACTTTCTGCTAATTTATTAACTTTTGCCAAAGCTGGTTCAGCTACCATAGGTTGAAGAGGTAATGGAAGTGGCTCTGGAGCTCCGTCTGCTTCCCAAGCCTTTGTCTATTCAGATACAAGCTGTCTTGAGTGTTTTCCTGTTCTACTTCTTGATCTCGTTGTTTGACTTGAAGTTGCAGCCATCATTTTTTCTTAGCTGGTAATGAATGTATATTTATATTGCCGTCTGAGGCAGATAAAATGGAATATATGTTAAAATTTATTTCTTTTATCATGAGTAAAAATTTACTAAAAAATTATAAATTTTTTTAATTAGAATTTAAAACAGCAATCTTAAGTTTTTTTAAATACAATACTTCTTTTATAATGAAGACTTTAAACTTTTAAATGATAGATATTGAAAACAAAAGAGTAATTTATTCATATGAAACAGAAGCATTTCCGTTTCAAGATATTTTCTCATCTCTTTTTGATATTGACTCCCATCAGCTAGAAGATCTGCATGATCATCTTCCAAAGGAACTTCTGCCTTCTAGTGTAGTGTCTGTTAATAATGACCAAAATCAAGAAATTTATAAAGTTCTTTATTCTATTGATCCTGCATACAACTTGAAAAAAAAGACGAGCAATGGTGTATTCCTAGATTTGTATGAAAAATTTGTCCATCATATTTCAAAAAATATCTTCAAAGAAAATTTAATTTATCAAAAGAAGCCAACTCTCAGAGTGAGCTTTCCAGGCAATAAAGCTGTTGGAGATTGGCATAGAGATAGAGACTATAATCATGCTCCAGAAGAGATTAATATTTGGGTTCCAGTAACACGAGCAATTGAAACAAATACAATATGGACTGAGAGCTCTTTTGACTTAGAGGATTACACGCCTGTTAACCAAAAATTTGGAGAATTACTTATATTTGATTCCGGCCTCAAACATGGCAATGTGCTAAATGAAGAAAACAAAACTAGAGTTAGTTTTGATTTTCGGGTAATTCCAGAGAGCGTATACAAAGAAAATCAATCTAAGTCATATTCACAAAATATTTCCTTTAAATTAGGAGAGTACTTTTCAAAAACTTCCAATGAATTCTAAAGATTACAACAAAAGCCAACTCTGGAAAATTAATTTAAAAAAAAATTTTCATAATTTTAATCTACAGAATTTTCGTGAGGTAGGGGGCCCCAATAAAAAGTTAGGTTCTTGGGATCCAATGGAAAGTTCTTTGAGATACTTTAAATCACTTCTTTATGCATTTGCTGATCATCTTGATACAACAATCAGAGAAAATTTAAAAACTTTAGAATCTTCAGATTCAAAAAATAGAGGAGCCGGAGTTAATTTCTACCTTGAAAAAGTTAATAAAATGAATCTAGGTAACCCAGTCACTATAAATTTTTATGGCCAAGAACTATCTATTGACTATGTATTATCAGTCGAGGAAATGTATTTTTTGGACGCAACTCTTAAGAATTCCAAAACAGTGTTAGAGATTGGTGCAGGGTTTGGGAGGCTTGCTCATTCAGTTCTTGAAAATTTCGATAATATTGATGAGTATATTATTTGTGATCTTCCCGAAATGCTTGCTGTTAGTGAAAATTTTTTATCTACAGTTTTAACCAAAGAAAACTTCTCAAAAATTAGTTTTTTTCCAAATGATCAATTTAAATTTATTAGTAATGCAGACCTGTGTATTAATATTGATTCTTTTCAAGAAATGTCCTCAGAAGTTGTAGAAAACTACATAACAGGTATTTCTTCTTATGCAAAATATTTTTACTCTAAGAATGCTATTTGTAAATACAACCCAAGCTTAATAGGAGTTCAAATTAATGATTCTGGTGAATACAATTCTGCTATGGAGCAGGGGTTGTGTACTGATGAATTTGATATTTATAAATCTAGCGATTTGATTAAAGCACAAGAAATATATCTTGAAAAGTATTGCCCTAATAATTTCAATTTACTCAAAGATAAGCAATCGTTCGGTCAGTATCTTTTTTATCATTCAGCATTATTTCAGCGCAACTGATTAATAAAGCTCAATTCCTTGAAAAAGTTAAATTTTTACTATTTTGGTAAGCTTAAATAATAAAATGATGCCCAAAATTAAAATAGACTGCTCCATGATTACTCGTGATCCAGCTGAGGCTTCTGAAGTAAGCAAAAATCTTGAGAGCCTCGAATACGATGGTGCATATACATTTGAGGGTCCGCATGAGCCATTTCTTCCTCTTGCAGCAGCTGCTCTAGCAACAGAAAAATTAGAACTTTCAACCTCAATAGCTGTAGCATTTTCTAGAAACCCAATGACTTTGGCTAATATAGGGTACGATCTGCAGTTGATGTCCAAAGGGAGGTTCACTCT
>Ga0255753_1001056_pt1 | contig 34207 bp, 31 predicted proteins | sample 041ome_10_FD_179953 | JGI IMG/M metagenome (GOLD analysis project Ga0255753, IMG submission 179953) | Coastal salt marsh microbial communities from the Groves Creek Marsh, Skidaway Island, Georgia - 041412US metaG (version 2) | ecosystem: Environmental > Aquatic > Marine > Intertidal zone > Salt... | reverse complement strand
AGGATCAACAGAACGACACAGGCGCCTGCGATTATTGGGACAACGCGGTGCGCCATTCCTCAATCGCGATATCACGCAGATCCGCTGCGGTGTTTTCATCGTGGAACACGGCCTTGGCCGGTGCTGGTAAATCTGCAAAAGCCGCGGGCCATTGTGATGCGGGCTGCGCCGCAGGATAGGACCAGTTTGTCATCGGGATCAGCGATTGAAACGCATCAGACATCACAAATGCCATGAATTGATCAGCCAATTCTGGTTGGTCGGTGCCTGCGACCTTGGCGACCAATTCGAAATAAGCGTAATGCCCTTCGTCAAAAATTGCGGCCTTTTTGGTTGCGTCGCCTTCTGCGACAATATGATAGGCGGGGGATGTGTTGAACGACAGCACAACATCGGCCTCCCCATCGGTAAAGAGACCATACGCCTCGGACCAACCCTTGGTCACGGTTAGGATATGCGGCGCCAAACGGGCCCAGAAATCCGCCGCCTTGTCACCATAGACCGCCTTGACCCACAGCACCAATGCCAATCCTGAAATCGAGGATCGCGGATCTTGTATCACGATCTTTTGTCCGTCGGGAAGTTTGGTCAGGTCTTCGAAACTGTTCAACGGTGTTGTGACTGTGGTGTCGTTGTAAATGAATGACACATAAGACCAATCAAAAGGCAAAAACACGTCATCCGTCCACGCAATCGGCAGGTCTAGGTCGGTGTTGTTTTGCCCATGGGGCGCAAACAATCCTGTGGATCGCGCCTTTTTGGTGACATCGGTGTTCAAACCGATCACGATATCCGCGTCTGTTGATGGGCCTTCCAGCATCAAGCGCGGTAACAAATCCCCCGCCGAAAACCGCAGATCACAGGCACAAGTTTGTTCAAACGCTGCCTCAATCGACGGGCCAGGACCCCATTCAGAGGTAAAGTAGTCAGGCGCATAGACTGACAGCACGGGTGTTTCTGCAAGTGCCTGTGTTGCCACCAACAGGCCCGCAGCAAGTGTGAAGTGTTTCATAGTCTCTCCATTTTGCATGCGGAGAGTAAGTATCAGGATGAACCGACCTTCCCTCCGCCGGTTTTAACCGGATCAGGTTCAACGGGTCCGCAATCGCGTCTCAGCCATGGTTAGGCACCCCGAGGTGAGGCAGACATTAGCTGATTTGTTCGAAAGTGCAAGCGGTCATAATTTGTCACGACAGTGCATCGCAAACATTGGGCGAGGTAAACCTGTGACATATCTGTGAATGGACCTTTGACCGCGATGGGCATCATTTAATTTTTAACAGACCATTTGCACCGACGTTATACCGACGCTATACCGACGCAATACAGATACTGATCGGAGCGCTGACATGAGCCTTAATTCCTTTGGACACCTATTTCGCGTCACCACGTGGGGTGAAAGCCATGGGCCCGCATTAGGTGCCACTGTGGACGGTTGCCCACCCAACGTCCCTGTGGATGCGGCGCAGTTGCAGCACTGGTTGGATAAACGCAAACCTGGTCAGAATAAATTCACCACGCAGCGGCGCGAACCTGATGAGGTGGAAATTCTGTCTGGCGTCTTTGAGGGTAAATCAACCGGCACGCCCATTCAGCTGATGATCCGCAATACAGATCAACGGTCCAAGGATTATGGCAATATCTCAGAAACCTTCCGTCCTGGTCATGCCGATATCACCTATTGGCAGAAATACGGCATCCGCGATTATCGCGGCGGTGGACGGTCTTCGGCCCGTGAAACCGCGGCGCGTGTGGCGGCGGGCGGTATCGCGCGCGCGGCGATCAAGACCCTTGCCCCGACTGTTGAAATCACTGGCTATATGACCCAAATCGGGCCGCATAAGATTGACCGTTCCAAATTCGATTGGGATCAGATCGATCAAAACGAATTCTGGACCCCCGATGCACAGGCCGCCAAAGATTGGGCCGCTTATTTGGACGACATTCGCAAGGCACATAATTCCGTTGGCGCTGTGATTGAAGTCGTGGCCAAAGGCGTTCCCGCAGGGCTAGGCGCACCGATTTATGGCAAGTTAGACACTGATTTAGCGGCTGCAATGATGTCGATTAACGCGGTCAAGGGTGTCGAAATTGGCGAAGGCATGAATGCCGCTTCGCTCATGGGATCAGAAAACGCCGATGAAATTTTCATGGGTAATGATGGACACCCCGTGTATTCATCAAACCATGCGGGCGGCATTTTGGGCGGTATTTCGACAGGCCAAAATGTGGTTGTGCGCTTTGCGGTGAAACCCACATCCTCAATCCTAACGCCGCGGCAATCGATCACCAAATCGGGTGAACCGATTGAGGTTGTGACCAAGGGCCGTCACGACCCGTGTGTGGGCATCCGCGCCGTCCCTGTGGGCGAGGCGATGATGGCCTGTGTCATTCTGGATCATCTGTTGTTACATCGCGGTCAGATCGGCGAAAATCAGGGAAAGATTGGCTGACGGCCCAAGCAACGACACCTGTTGCAGATGAGTATTTTTGCAAAAGTGAAATCAGGTGGTGTGCAAAAGTCGGCCGACAAGCTGCGGCAGGTCCGCATAGGTGTCAAAAGGCATGGCACCTTTGAAGTATTCTAATCCGTGCTTTCGATACCCTTGTGTAAAGAGGGCAAAAGGAACATTTGCGTTTAGAGCGGTCTCATAATCGACTTCGCTATCGCCGACAAAGATCACCTGATCAGCGGTCAAATCATCCATTGCTTTGAACAGCATTTCTGGGTCTGGCTTGCGCGTCGCCAAGCTGTCGCCACACACGAGCGTATCGAACTGATTTGTGATGTCGAACGCATCCAAGACGGCGAGGGTTGGTTTCAGTGGTTTGTTTGTGCACAGGCCAATCTTATGGCCGTCCGCGCGCAGGGTGGCCAAAGCGTCGATGGCCCCATCATAAAGGGTGGTCAGGGACGATGCGTTGGTCGAATAGTGTTTCAACGCGGTTTGCGTCATGTCTGCATGGTGTGACATGTCGATTGAGGAATGCCGCAACACGCGTTCAACCAAGGTGGGCAGGCCGTTTCCGACAAATGAAACCACCGTTTGCAGATCCAGCGGATCATATTCGTGATCGTGTAACATCCGATTGATTGCGGCGTGAATGTCACGAGCGCTGTCAATCAAAGTACCATCAAGGTCAAATATGATCGCCGCCATTGTTGTGCCTATGATCCGTTCGCTGCATTGCGAATGGCGGTGATGTTATCACCATAGACCGATGGATTATCGACCGAACCACCACGGAACACGGCCGATCCTGCGACCAAGACATCGGCCCCTGCCGCCGCCATCTGTGGTGCGGTCGTTGGATCCATGCCGCCATCAATTTCGATATGGATCGGACGGTCACCGATCATGGCGCGCAGTTTGCGTACCTTGCCGGTCATGTCGATGTATTTCTGCCCGCCAAAGCCGGGGTTCACCGTCATCACACAGATCAGATCGCACAGGTCCAAAAGATGTTCGACGCTGTCTGCGGGTGTGCCTGGATTCAGGGCAACGCCTGCCTTCATCCCTGCGCCGCGAATGGCCTGAAGCGTACGGTGAATATGGGGACCCGCTTCGATATGGGCGGTCAGGATGTCGGCCCCTGCATCCGCATACGCGTCAATATAGGGATCGACAGGCGCGATCATCAAATGCACATCCATCACGGTTTTGACATGGGGGCGAAACGCTTTGACCGCGGGCGGGCCGAAGGTCAGGTTCGGCACAAAATGGCCATCCATCACATCCACATGGACCCAATCTGCGCCTTGCGCCTCAATCGCGCGGATTTCTGCGCCGAAATTCGCAAAATCGGCAGAAAGGATTGAGGGGGCGATTTTGATGCTTCGGTCAAAGGACATGGGTTTGCTCCGATCAGGGGTGTTTTGCGCTGTTTAGTGTGCAGGTTGGTGTTTGTCCAAGATTATTTATTGGTCCAGTTTTGGATCAGATCCATCGCCTCGTCCGCTGTTTCGACAAAACGAAACAGCTTTAGGTCGTCGTCAGAAATGGTGCCAGCATCGGCCAAGGCATCCCAGTTTATGATAGAATGCCAAAACGCATTGCCAAACAGCAAAATCGGAACGGGCGTCATGCGGCCAGTTTGGATCAGGGTCAGAGTTTCGAACAATTCATCCAAGGTTCCAAACCCACCGGGAAAGACACAGATCGCCTTGGCGCGCATGAGGAAATGCATCTTGCGGATGGCGAAATAGTGGAAGTTAAAACAAAGGTTTGGCGTGACGTATTTGTTCGGGGCTTGTTCATGGGGCAGCACGATGTTGAGCCCGATTGAAATACCGCCTGCATCGGCGGCACCGCGGTTTCCGGCCTCCATCACGCCGGGGCCGCCGCCGGTGGTGACGACCATGTCACGACCGCCGCTTGCAATGCTTAACTCGGTGATTTTCTGTGCCAAAATACGGGCCTCTTCATAGTATTTTGACAAATCTGCCAATGTCTTGGTCCGCGCGGATCCGATATTTTCGGGCGCAGGAATGCGCGCGCCGCCAAACATTACCACGGTGGATTGGATCGCGTGTTCATCCATGACGATTTGGGGTTTTAAAAGCTCAAGCTGAAATCGAACGGGTCGCAGATCATCGCGCAGCAGGAAATCTTGGTCCGCAAATGCAAGCTTGTACGCATCAGCCCGCGTCTGCGGAGTGTCAGGAATACCTTGCGCGGTTGAATGGTCGTTTGCAGCGTCTGGAAAAATACGTTTTGACATTGGATCCCCTTTTGTTGTTGTGTCCACCAAATCAGTCAACTGACCAAAGTGCAACCAAATAGGGATCTCATGACAGAGTGGACACAACACATACGTGCAGCGGCCCAAGCGTTGAAACCGCACGTCAGGGAAACGTCGGTATTGCGTCGGTATCACGTCGGTGCATCCGTCGGTATTGAATTGAAATTCGAACACATGCAGCACATGGGAAATTTCAAGGTTCGGGGTGCGATGAACACCTTGTTGCACGGTGACATTCCGCCCGCTGGCGTTGTTGCGGCAAGTGGCGGCAACCATGGTGCTGCGGTGGCGTTTGCCGCGAAAAATCTGGGGGTGCCTGCGCATATTTTTGTGCCTGAATTGGCAGGACCGACCAAGATTGATCTGATCAAATCGACGGGTGCGGATTTGACAGTTGTTGCGGGACAGTATGTGAACGCTCTTGATGCGGCGATGGCCTATGCAAAGGACACGGGCGCGATGCAAATTCATGCCTATGATGCGCCTCAGACGGTGGTTGGGCAGGGGACGCTGTTTGCGGAATGGCAGGAACAGGGGCTTGAGGCCGATACACTTTTGATCGCGGTTGGGGGCGGTGGATTGATTGCGGGGGCTTTGGCGTGGTTTGGTGCGTCGAAAAAGATCGTCGCCGTTGAACCCGAAACCTGTGCAACGCTGAATGGGGCGCTGTTGGCGGGGGCCCCTGTGGATGTGCCCGTGTCGGGCGTCGCAGTCAATGCGCTGGGCGCAAAACGGATTGGGTCGATTTGTTTCGGCCTTGCCACCCAGTATAACACGCCAAGCGTCTTGGTGAGTGATGACGATATACTTCGTGCCCAAGCAACCCTCTGGCAGGATCTGCGACAATATGTTGAACCCGCAGGCGCGACCGCACTGGCCGCATTAACAAGCGGGGCCTATATCCCTGCACTGGGTGAAAAGGTTGCGGTTTTGGTCTGTGGTGCCAATCCCAACGACCTGCCAAAGATCACAATGCTCTAATGCGTTATTGTGCCTTTGGCCCAGACTATATATACAGTCGCAAAATTTGATCTGCACAAGGGAACGAAACACATGTCCAATGCACACTTAGAAAATGCTATCGAAGCCGCGTGGGAAGCCCGTGACACAATCACTCCTGCCACCACAGGTGAAACACGTGACGCGATTGAAGATACGTTGAACGCTTTGGACAGTGGATCTTTGCGTGTGGCCGAAAAGATGGCAAACGGTGATTGGCATGTGAACCAATGGGCGAAAAAGGCCGTTCTGTTGGGGTTCCGCATTAAAGATATGGAAATTCACGCAGGTGGCCCACAAAACGGTGGTTGGTGGGACAAGGTTGACAGCAAATTTGCCGGTTGGGGTGAAAACCAATGGCGTGCGGCCGGGTTCCGCGCGGTACCAAACTGTATCGTTCGCAAATCAGCCTATATCGCAAAGGGCGTTGTTTTGATGCCGTCTTTTGTAAACCTTGGCGCTTATGTTGACGAAGGCACGATGGTTGACACATGGGCAACCGTGGGCAGCTGTGCGCAAATCGGTAAAAACGTTCACCTGTCTGGTGGCGTCGGCATCGGTGGCGTGTTGGAACCCATGCAAGCAGGCCCAACCATTATCGAAGACAACTGTTTCATCGGGGCGCGGTCCGAGGTTGTCGAAGGCTGTATCGTTCGTGAAGGATCGGTTTTGGGCATGGGTGTGTACATCGGCAAATCGACCAAGATCGTCGATCGTGAAACGGGCGAAGTCATGTATGGCGAAGTGCCACCCTATTCCGTTGTTGTATCAGGCTCTATGCCATCGAAAAACGGGGTTAACCTGTACTGCGCGGTCATCGTAAAACGCGTTGATGCGCAGACCCGCAGCAAGACAGGCATCAACGAATTGCTCCGCGATTAATTCGTAGGATATCGTGATCCAAAGCCGCGCGTTTTGCGCGGCTTTTTTTATGGGTTAATCGTTGTCCGCAACGCCAGCACCAGCACCAGAGAGACGCGATGCTTCGGTCGCAGGAACATAGGTTTCATGTGCAAACCGCGTCAGTGCATCAAGCGTTTCTTGTGTCGTGTAAACGCGGGTCTTTGGGATGTGGGGGTGTATTGATACCGGATCGTTTGCGATCTGTACCATGACATCGGCCTGTGACAGCCTTGCGATGGTGGCGATGTCGTCGGATCCTAGGGTTCCTGCGCCATCGACGAAAATGGGGTCACCATTGACCATAACGCACAGCGGTTTGCCCAAAATCTGCGCTGCACGTGCGACGAAGGGCAGGGTAAAAACAGGCTCTAACACAGTGGAAAACGCGGTCTTTTGTGCGATTGGTCCCCTGTCGAGTTTTGCGAAATCTTGGATCTGGATTCCGATCAACAACGGGTTGTTCTGCGCGTTTTGCAATGTGCGCAACAGATGGGACAAACCATCCAAACCATATTTGCATAGGGCTGTGGTGGCAAAAGCGGCGTCTTCGGCTTCGCCCCATGAATACCCGACGCCACGGGCGGCCTTTGTGGCCAATGCCGTTGCTTCGGAAAAAGAAAGATTGATCATATCAGCACGCCCAGAATTTTCGACGACGATAGAGATCTTGGGATAGCTGTCAACAACACAAAAGCCCCAGCAGTGCGCTGGGGCTTTAAAGTTTAGGGGTAAGTGTGATTTACATCGCGTGCTGCACTCTGTTCGCTTTGATCTGGCGCGGGGGGAAACCCTTGCCATAACAGGTCCGTCTGGATGCGGAAAATCGACCCTATTGCGGATGATTTCGGGTCTGGATCGGGATTATACTGGATCTGTCCGTGGACCACATCGCATCGGATTTGTGTTCCAAGAACCTGTGTTGCTGCCGTGGATGCGGGCGGTTCGGAACCTAGAGGTGACGTGTGATATTTCATCCGACACTGCGCTGGGCGCGCTGGAACAGGTTGGGTTGGCCGCGTGCGCCGATCTTTATCCGTCACAAATGTCGCTTGGACAACAGCGCCGGTTGGCGCTTGCGCGGGCCTTTGCGATCAAGCCGCAGTTATTGTTGTTGGATGAAGCGTTTGTATCGCTTGATGAAAAGCTCGCAGATGAGATGATGGGCGTTTTCGAAGCGTTGCGTTCCGATATGCCGGTGTCGACGATTTTGGTGACCCATGACATGACCGAAGCGCGGCGCTTGGCCGACCGCATCATCACATTGGCAACAGATGGCTAAGCCATCATCGCCATCGCCGCAGTTTGCATATCAGGACCAATAGGATACTGAGAACCCAAGAATTGCGTCATCACGCAACCTGTAATGTCACGCGCCGGATCAACCCAGAAATAGGTCGCGGCAGCCCCGCTCCACCCAAATTCGCCAAGCGTCGTTGGATATGTCGCAACGCCCACATCTGTCATCACACGACCAAGCAAGTTCCAGCTGTATCCCGCGAAAGGTTCATCATTGATCCGCATATGTTCCTTTCCAAATCGAACCCGTGGCGTGGTCGCAAGGTCAAGAAGCGCAGGCGATAACAACGTTTCCCCTTCGGGCGTTTGGCCGGTGCGCAACATATTTGCAAAGGACATGTAATCGTCCAAAGTCGAATAGAGCCCATGACCGCCGCGGCGGAAATCTGCATCATCTGTGGGATGGCTGGTTCCCAGATCCGCGGGTGTTAATACATGGGGGGCAGGTTGCAACCGTGGCAGTGCCGACAATGACCGTGATCCATAAATTGACATCAAACGGTCATGCCCATCAAGAGGAAGCGAAAATCCCGTATCTTGCATATCAAGGGGGTCAAAAATCAGCCGCTGCAAAAGATCATCAATCCGTTCACCCGTTGCGCATTCGATGATATGCGCCAAGACGTCGATCGAGACCGAATATTTCCAATTCGACCCCGGATGAAAGACCAAGGGCAGTTCAGCCAATGCACCCATCATATCGGACAGATCGCGATATCCTGCTTCTATAATCTGGGAATTGCGATAATGCGCACTGATGGGGCAGCCCAGCGTGAAATCATACGAAAACCCCGCCTGATGGGTCAAAAGATGTTCGATGGTTATCAGGGCTGTTGCGGGTTCGATATGCCCGTTGTGATCGATGACCTTCATCGATTTAAACCGCGCATCAAGGTTCTGTATCGGCGTGTTCAATCGAAACACCCCGCGCTGGATCAGCATCATGGCAAGGAATGACACGATTGGTTTTGTCATCGAATAGATGCGATAAATCGCATTCTGCGGAATGGGGCGACCGCTGTCCAAATCTTGGACGCCTGCACAACCATGAAAGAGCGGCTTGCCACCGTGATCGACGCGCCATTCGATGCCTGCAAACAGGCTGTTATCAACGTAATTTTCGGCGGTTTGTGTCAATAGATCTGTCATTGGGATCCCCGTTTTTTGTCACAGTTCCGCAAAATAACCGCGCTGTAAAGAGTAAAGTCATAGTGTCATCGCATCGAACAGATGCGGGCGAGCGATAGGGGGGCTTTGCACTTGAATCTGTGAATGAACTTCGGCAATATGGTATACCAAATACTGGGCGGAACACTATGACACAGCGGATCACAGGGCACACACGATTTATCGCGCATTTGGGGATGCCGACCCACAGCTTTAAGGCACCGATGATTTATAATCCCTATTTTGCGTCGCAGGGGATTGATGTCGTGGTCATGCCGATGGGATGTGCGGCGGATGATTTTGCACAGTTCCTGCCGTTGTTGTTCAAGCAAACGAATATCGCCGGTGCTTTGATCACGATGCCGCACAAGGTTTCGGCCGTTGATTTGTTGGACGACATGACGCCAGCGGTCAAGATTTGCGGGGCCTGCAATGCTGTTAAACGTGACGCGCAGGGGCGTCTGGTTGGCGATATGTTCGACGGCGCGGGGTTTGTGCGTGGGGTGATGAACAAAGGGCGGAACATTCGTGGTGCATCGGCTTTGGTCATCGGAGCGGGTGGCGTTGGGTCCGCCATCGCAGCAAGTTTGGTCGCCGAAGGTGTCGCGCGGATCGGCATTTACGATATCGACGCAGACCGCGTCGCGGATTTGGGGCAAAGATTGCAGTCCTCTTATCCAAAACTGAACCTTGAGGTCGGAGTGAATGACCCAACGGGTTGGGACATCGTTGTGAATGCGACGCCCTTGGGCATGAACGCGCAGGATCCATTGCCGCTCGATGTGACCAAGCTATCATCGAACACATTTGTCGGCGAAGTCGTCATGAAAAGTGAAATGACGCCATTCTTATCTGCCGCCGCCGCCGCAGGGTGTCAGACCCAAGTTGGAACCGACATGTTGTTCGAAATGATCCCTGCCTATTTGGAATTCTTTGATCTGCCCACGACAACGGCCGATCATTTGCGTGCTGTGGCGCAGATCCAATACTAATCTGCGGCCAATAAATATCCCGATCCGCGAACAGTTTGCAGATACCGCGGTTCTTTTGGATTGACCTCAATCTTGCGGCGCAAGCGGGTGATTTGAACGTCGATGGCACGATCTTGGGCTTGGGCTTCGTCGCGGCCAAGTTCGCCAACCAAAGCCGCGCGCGACACGGGGTTGCCCACGCTTGCGGCAAAGATGCGCATCAACTGGCCTTCGGTCGCGGTTAGGCGGATCAAGTCATTCCCGTTCCACAATTCCCCACGTTCTATATCATAGCGCACAGGACCAAGGCGTAAAACCGTTGGCATTTCGGGCTGCGTCACAGGTTCGGGCGTTCGGCGCAAAATCGCATTGATCCGCAACAGCAATTCTTTGGGTTCAAACGGTTTGGCTAGATAATCATCTGCGCCTGCCTCAAGCCCTGTGATGCGGTCTTCTGTTTCGCCTTTTGCGGTTAACACGAGTACGGGGGTATCGCGATCACTGCGAATCCATTTGGTCAGGGAAACGCCGTCTTCCCCTGGCATCATCACATCCAAAACGATCAAATCGAAATCAAGCCCCGCCAAGACGCGACGGGCATGTTCGCTGTCACGCGCTGCACTGACCAAAAAACCATGTCGGATCAGGAACTGTTTTAACAGATCCCGAATGCGTTCGTCGTCATCAACGATAAGTAAATGTGCGCTCATGCCTGATTATTCCTGTCTCAGCCCAAGATACGCGCGTCGCATCTCGGGGTCCATCATCGCTTCTAGCACTGTGCGAAAACCTGCCACCGCGTCAGGCCCTGCGTGACGATAGGCAGCGCGCATGCGATTGCGCTGGGCATCAGAGAGTTGTTGTTCTAACGCGCGACCTTTGTCGGTCAGAAACAGATTGCGTTCGCGTTTGTCTTGTTGGCCAACATGGACCACGACCAACCCGTCTTCGATCAATGTGCGCAAAACACGGTTCAGCGATTGCTTGGTCACGCCTAGAATTTTCAATAGGTTATTGACCGTCGTTCCCGGGGCGCAGTTGATGAAATGCACCGCGCGATGATGGGCGCGGCCATAGCCTTTTTCTTCCAAGATGCGATCAGGATCGGCGGTAAATCCGCGATAGGCAAAAAACATCGCTTCGATGCCTTGGCGCAGTTGTTCATCTGTCAGATAAAGCAACGCTTCGCCCATTGTGCGATTTTGATTTTGCATGGTCCGCCTCCTTGTCCGTAATGACATTTTATGTCAGCCTTGTTGACATTCCAAGCACAAACTGATACCGAATCTTAGTTTTGGCGCAATAATATGTCCGAAGTGGACATAAATCGCGCAACTAATGAAAAAGCTATTAGGGAGACGACGATGGCTGGTGCTTATGATGATCGCGATGGCAAAATTTGGATGGATGGTAAATTGGTCGAATGGCGCGACGCGAATGTGCATATTCTGACGCACGGTTTGCACTATGCCAGCTCAGTCTTTGAAGGCGAGCGCGCGTACAATGGAAAAATTTTCAAAAGCCGCGAACATTCGGAACGTTTGCATTATTCCGCGACATGTTTGGATTTTGAAATCCCGTATTCCGTTGACGAATTAGAGGCGGCGAAAAAACAAGTTTTGGAAGCAAATGGTTTCATCGACGCCTATGTTCGTGCCGTTGCATGGCGTGGCGCAGGCGAAGACATGGGTGTCGCATCCAAGCGCAACCCAGTGCGCGTTGCAATCGCCGCGTGGGAATGGGGTAACTATTACGGCGATGCCAAGATGAAGGGCGCGAAATTGGATATCGCCAAATGGCGCCGCCCGGATCCTGCGACCATCCCAAGCCACGCAAAAGCGGCGGGCCTCTATATGATCTGCACAATGTCCAAACATGCAGCCGAAGCCAAAGGATGCTCCGACGCGATGATGTATGATTATCGCGGCTATGTTGCCGAAGCGACAGGCGCGAACATCTTCTTCGTCAAGGATGGCGAAGTGCATACGCCAAAGCCTGATTGCTTTTTGAACGGATTGACACGTCAAACGGTCATCCAGATGCTGAAAGACAAGGGTATCACCGTTCATGAACGCCACATCATGCCACATGAATTGGCAGAATTTGAACAGTGCTGGTTGACCGGCACCGCTGCCGAAGTCACGCCTGTTGGTCAAATCGGTGAATTTAAATTCACCGTTGGTGAACTGACACGTGACATTGCAGAAAGCTATGAAAATCTGGTGCGGGCATAAACCCATTTGCGGTTTTGATTTGGGCCCCTCGCGGTTGCGGGGGGCATTTTTTTACCAGCAGTTCGCGACAGTATACTGTGTGTTTGCCTAAATATCTGTTCTTGAGATTTTTAAAAAATTGGGCCAACGCCACTTGGACAGGGTTTTATAGCGCATGATCGGATCCCAAATGACTGAGCTTATCCCCGCATGGGTGAACGGCACGCTTACACCTGTTGAAAAGCTCGCCGTGCATCAACAGGGATTGCGTCATATGGCGGTGTCTGTGTTTTTAATGGCGGGGGATGATATCTTGATCCAACGCCGCGCCTTGGGGAAATATCACACACCGGGTCTGTGGGCGAACACCTGTTGCACCCATCCACACTGGGGCGAAGATCCGCTTGGCTGTGCGCATCGCCGCTTGGAACAAGAACTGGGGATCACCCAGACGCACCTCGTCTATCGAGACCGCGTTGAATATCGCGCGGATGTCGGGGGCGGGTTGACAGAACATGAGGTGGTTGATCTGTTCGTAGGCCAAGTTGAGCATGACCTGCCAATCAACTTGAACCCTGATGAGGTGATGGAAACCGATTGGATCAACCTAACAGATATGCATGCAGCGATCGCACAAAATCCGACGCACTTTACCCCGTGGTTGCGCATCTATTTGTCTGACCACGCGCACAAGATTTTCGGATAATCACGCGGAAAATCGGTCTTGGATATCTTTTAAATCGGGAATGACATCTGCCGTTCCGTGCCGCGTCACCATGATTGCGGCGGCTTTGGTGGCCAATGAAATCGCCTGTTCCATCGGCATGCCGCGATCTAATCCGGCAAGGACATAGCCTGTGAATGTGTCGCCCGCCCCTGTTGTGTCTACGACATCAACGGAAAGCGCGGGGAAATCACGTGCGTTTCCGTGATGATACCATCGACACCCCTTCGACCCAAGCGTGACAATCATATCCAAGATGCCCAAGCTGTCTGGCGTTTGTCCAACCTCTGACGCCAATTGCGCGGCTTCTATTTCGTTCAAAATAAGGAAATCCAAAAATGGCAAAACCGCGCGCACCGCGTCCGCATGAAACGGGGCGGCGGCATATGCGGTCCGAAGCCCCAGATCACGCGCGATCTTCATCGCTTCGGCCTGCCCCGATGTTTCGTTTTGGGTTAGAAAAATATCGCCTGTGTTGGCTTGGCTCAAGGCTGCGCCGATATGTGCAGACGTTATCTCTGCATTGCCACCCGGATAGATCACAATAGAATTTTCGCCATGTGCATCAACTGTAATGATCGCGTGCCCTGTGTGCTGACCCTGCGCGATATGGCGGGTATCCACACCATATTCTGTCAGGCGTTCAACCGTCCACGCGCCATCTTTCCCCACACACCCAATATGGACAACACGCGCTGCAGCCCGCGCTGCAGCAACTGACATATTCGCACCCTTGCCACCCAATCCAACGGAAAACGAAGCTGCTGCCAAGGTTTCGCCGGGGCGGGGAATGTGGGGCACATCGTAAAAGTAGTCTGCATTAATCGACCCAAGGTTATAGATCGTCATAAGTCCGCCCTTTCATCTTTGCCCAAATACTCCCCCGCCGGAGGCGTTCCGAATTATCCAACCTTACACGCGGCCAGAACAGCCATGTTCAAAATGTCCGTCGCTGTCGATACGGACGAACAGATTTGAATGGATGAATCAACGCCCGAAAGGATCGGCCCGATCACTGTCGCGCCCGCCATTTCTTGCATCAATTTGACCGAAATGCTCGCAGAATGGCGCGCAGGCACAACCAAAATATTCGCAGGCCCCGTCAAGCGTGAGAAGGGATAGTTTGCCATTGCCTTGGCATTCAATGCGACATCAACGGTCATCTCGCCTTCGTATTCGAAATCCACACCGCGCTTGTCCAACACTTTGGGCGCAATATGCATCTTTTCTGCGCGTTCGGATACCGGATAGCCAAAGGTGGAAAAGCTTACGAATGCCACGCGGGGTTCCAATCCCAAATGGCGCGCAACCCCTGCGCAGCGTTCCGCAATATTGGCCAGATCATTTTCGTTGGGCCATTCATGCACCAAGGTGTCACTGATCAGCACAATACGCCCTTTGTGTAGTACGGCCGTTACACCAACAGCGCCATGTTGGGCGTCGGCATCAAAAACGTGATTGATCAATTCTAACACATGCGCCGATTTGCGGGTTGCACCCGTAACCAATCCATCCCCATGACCATGCGCCAACATCAGCGCGGAAAACACGTGCCGATCCCGCGCAGCAAGGCGGTGAATATCTGCGCGATCATATCCTTTGCGCTGCAATCTTTTATAGAGATAGTCCTTGTATGTCTCTAGATGTTTGGTGTTTGCAGCGTTGACCACTTCGATTTCGCGCACTGCATCGGCAAGACCTTCGGCCTCAAGCTTGGCTTTGATATCGGCCTCACGACCCACGACCAAGGCTTTGCCCATGCCGGATCGTTGATATTCGACCGCAGCACGCAACACGCGCGTGTCATCACCTTCGGCAAAAATCATCCGCGCCTGCGCGGCGCGCGCACGTGAATTCAATCCCCGCAGGATTGACGCAGTTGGATCCATCCGCGATTGCAACGATGATTTGTACCCATCCATATCAATAATGGGCCGCCGCGCGGCACCTGTGTCCATCCCTGCCTTGGCTACGGCAGGCGGGATGCGGTGGATCAAACGCGGGTCAAACGGCGTTGGGATGATATAATCCCGCCCAAACGTCAGTTTGCGACCATAGGCCATGGCAACTTCGTCAGGAACATCTTCGCGGGCCAATTCCGCCAAAGCGTTCGCACAGGCAATCTTCATTTCATCGTTGATGGCGCGGGCGTGGATGTCCAAGGCGCCGCGGAACAGATAGGGAAAGCCCAACACGTTGTTGACTTGGTTCGGATAGTCGCTGCGCCCTGTTGCGACGATTGCGTCGGGGCGGACTTCATGGGCTTCTTCGGGTGTGATTTCTGGATCCGGGTTTGCCATCGCAAAGATCACAGGGTTATCAGCCATGGATCGCACCATATCTTGAGTCACAGCACCCTTGGCCGACACGCCAAGAAACACGTCTGCGTCTTTCATCGCCTCTTCCAGGGTGCGCAGATCTGTTTTGACGGCATGGGCCGATTTCCATTGGTTCATGCCTTCGGTGCGGCCTTGGTAAATCACGCCTTTGGTGTCGCACATGATACAGTTTTCGTGACGCGCGCCCATCGTTTTCAACAGTTCAAGACACGCGATCCCCGCCGCACCTGCGCCGTTTAGAACGATTTTGACGTCTTGGATCTTTTTCCCTGACAGCTCAAGCGCATTGATCAAACCTGCGGCGCAAATCACGGCGGTTCCGTGTTGGTCGTCGTGGAAAACGGGGATGTCCATTTCCTCTTTCAGACGTTGTTCGATGATGAAACACTCAGGCGCTTTGATATCTTCTAGGTTCACACCGCCAAAGGTTGGTCCCATTAAGCGTACTGCGCGGCAAAATTCGTCGGGGTCTTCTGTGTCTAATTCGATATCGATGGAATTCACGTCGGCAAAGCGCTTGAACAGAACCGATTTCCCCTCCATCACTGGCTTTGATCCTAAGGCACCCAGATTGCCCAAGCCCAAAACCGCGGTACCGTTTGATATTACGGCAACGAGGTTGCCTTTGTTCGTGTAATCATAGGCCAGCTCAGGATTGGCCGCGATTTCTTCGCAGGGCACCGCAACACCGGGGGAATAGGCCAAAGACAGATCACGTTGCGTGGTCATTGGAACCGTCGCCGAGACCTCCCATTTGCCGGGGGTGGGTTCTAGGTGAAAGGCCAATGCCTCTTCGCGGGTGATTTTCATCTTTGCCATTTGCGTGTCCTTTATTGCGCAAATCACCCTTACCGCGCAATTTTATTAGGCGCAACTGTGTCGTGTAAAAACTCTGTCTTGGTTTCATTGAAAAGCTGGGAACGAGATGATGGAAAACGGGCTGATCTGGCCGTGCACTGGCTTCTTGGCAAATGATTGGGGCTGCGTTACTAACGATGGGAGACATAGTTTTTATTACACAAGGAAACGCCCGTGACACCAATGATGGCGCAATATCTGGAGATTAAGGCACAATACCCAGATGCTTTGTTGTTCTATCGGATGGGCGATTTTTACGAACTGTTTTTTGATGATGCCGTCGCTGCATCCGAGGCTTTGGATATCGCGTTAACCAAACGCGGCAAACATGACGGCGATGATATTCCCATGTGCGGGGTGCCGCACCATGCTGCCGAAAATTACCTGCTGACCTTGATCCGCAAGGGGTTTCGCGTGGCGGTCTGTGAACAAATGGAAAGCCCTGCCGAGGCCAAGAAACGTGGATCAAAATCCGTGGTGCGCCGCGATGTTGTGCGTTTGGTCACGCCTGGAACCCTGACCGAAGACAGCCTGCTTGAGGCGCGGCGTCACAATTACCTTGCCGCGTTTTCTGTGGTTCGGGATCAGGCGGCGTTGGCGTGGGTCGATATTTCGACGGGGGCATTTCATGTAATGGCCCTTGCGACCGTACGCTTGGGACCCGAGCTTGCGCGTTTGGCCCCGTCCGAAGTGATCTTGTCCGATGCGACATTCGACGCCTATGCGCCCATCATCGAAGAAAGCGGCGCAGCCGCGACGCTATTGTCGCGCGCGTCGTTTGATAGCACGGCGGCTGAGGGGCGTATTCTGTCCCTGTTTTCGGTCAATACGATGGACGCCTTTGGCAGCTTTGATCGTGCCGAAGTGTCCGCGATGGGGGCAATTGTTGATTATCTCGACATCACGCAAAAGGGCAAATTGCCCCTTTTGGCCCGCCCAGTGAAAGAATTGGCAACGCGCGTGATGCAGATTGATGCCGCGACGCGCCGCAATCTGGAAATCACGCAATCCTTGACCGGTGGCGGGCGCAGCGGGTCTTTGTTGGGTGCTTTGGATCGGACCGTCACCGCATCAGGGGCGCGGTTGTTGGAACGCCGATTGTCGTCGCCGTCATTGGATCTGGCGTTGATCCGATCCCGTTTGGATGCGGTGCAGCTGATGTTGGATCGCGGCGATGTGGCGACGAAATTGCGTGATGCGCTGCGCAAAGTGCCCGATTTAGACCGTGCATTGTCCCGCATTTCACTCGATCGCGCGGGTCCTCGGGATTTGGCCAGCATTCGCACAGGGCTGACACAGGCCGAATTCATTGCCCAATCCATCCAAATCGAAGATGCACCGATTTTGATCACCCAATCCTTGGCAGCATTGCAGGGACATGCGGAATTGATCGACCTATTGGATGCTGCAATCGTAGCGGAGCCCCCTTTGTTGGTCCGTGATGGTGGTTTTATCGCGATGGGGTACAACGACGAACTGGATGAAACGCGGGTCTTGCGCGACGAAGGCCGCGGGATCATCGCCAAGATGCAACAGGACTATATCCAACAGACGGGGATACAGTCGCTTAAGATCAAGCATAACAATGTGCTTGGGTATTTCATCGAAACCACATCAACCCATGCAGAAAAGATGTTCGCGGCTCCGCTGTCGGAAACCTTTATCCATCGCCAAACAACCGCGAACCAAGTGCGCTTTACCACCGTTCCTTTGTCCGAGATCGAGACCAAGATTTTGAATGCAGGCTTTCGCGCGATGGAAATCGAAAAAGCACTGTTCCACTCCTTGATCACCGATATTTTGGCGGCGGCCGATGCAATTTCGTCGGTTGCATCGGCTTTGGCTGAACTGGATGTTGCGGTGTCTATGGCGCATTTGGCCAACGGCTTGGATTGGGTCCGTCCCACGGTCGATGACAGTCGTGCGTTCACCATTCGCGCAGGGCGCCATCCGGTGGTTGAGGCATCCCTCCAACGCGATGGCAAGCCGTTTATCGCGAATGACTGTGATTTGGAAGATGGTAAAATCTGGCTTTTAACTGGCCCGAACATGGCAGGTAAATCCACGTTTTTGCGGCAAAATGCGTTGATTGCGCTTTTGGCCCAAGCGGGTTCGTTTGTACCTGCACAATTTGCGCATATCGGATTGGTCAGCCAATTGTTCAGCCGCGTGGGCGCGTCCGATGATTTGGCGCGTGGGCGGTCAACCTTTATGGTTGAAATGGTGGAAACCGCCGCAATTTTGAACCAAGCCGATGATCGTGCCTTGGTCATTCTGGACGAAATCGGGCGCGGCACGGCAACCTATGACGGCCTGTCGATTGCGTGGGCGACATTGGAACATTTGCACGATGTGAATACGTCGCGTGGATTGTTTGCCACCCATTATCATGAATTAACCGCGCTTGCGGGTAAGTTGCCCAAGGTGGACAACGCCACAGTTGCCGTCAAAGAATGGCAAGGCGATGTGATTTTCTTGCACGAGGTGAAACAAGGCGCTGCCGACCGATCCTATGGTGTGCAGGTGGCCAAGCTTGCAGGGTTGCCGCCAATTGTGGTTGAACGTGCCCGCGTGGTGTTGGAACAGCTGGAAAAAGGCGACCGTGAAGGGACCTCGCAAAAATCGCGGGTGATCGATGATCTGCCGCTATTTTCGGCCACGATCACGCAACAGGTCCCTGTTGCAAAGCCTGCGGTATCACCGGCATTGGCACGTCTGTCGGAACTCAACCCTGATGATATGTCACCGCGCGATGCGCTTGACGCGCTCTATGCTTTGAAAGAGCTGACCAAATAGGGGATGATTGGGGCGCTACGCCCCAATCCGATCGTGGTTAAAGGGCGACCCAGATAAACCCGTTCGGGCCCAGTTCAATTGCACCATTGTGCATGTTGGCATTTTGGGCAAACATCACCGTTCCGTCGCGGTTAGCAGCAAATGTTGTTGCCGAATTTGACAGGTTGAACACGCACAATACCTGATCCGCGCGCGTAAAGGCCAAGATAGGTTCATCTGTGTCCAAGAATGTTGTGTTGCCTGTGCGAAGCGCTTCGTTTTCGCGGCGCAATCCCAACAAGCTGCGATAGGTTGCCATCACGGCCTGTGCGTCTGCGGTTGATGCGGCGCGTGAACGCTGGTTGGGTTTAATGGGCAACCACGGTTGCGCCGACGAAAATCCGGCGTTGTCGTCGGAATCGGACCACACCATCGGTGTACGGCATCCATCGCGGCCTTTGTCAGCGGGCCAGAACGTGATCCCTTGGGGATCGGTCAGTTCATGGTATTCCAAGACTGTTTCGGTTTGCCCTAATTCTTCGCCTTGGTACATACAGATGGATCCCTGTAGCGACAGCAATAGACCCGCCGATAGGTGTGCGATGCTGTTTTGATCATTGGCATGTGGCATCCAACGGGTCACATGGCGCACCACGTCGTGGTTGGAAAACGCCCAGCAGGGCCAACCATTTGGTGCAAGATCAAAGAAGCGTGTGATCTGCTTGCGGAAATGGGCGGCGTTGAATTCGTAGTTGAGCATTTCAAACGAATAGGCCATGTGCAGGCGTTTGCCGGTGGTATATTCGCCCATCATCTCAATCGGACGGTTGGCTTCGCCGACTTCGCCCACCATGGTGCGCGCATCATATTCATCCAAAAGCGCCCGCATCCGTTCCAAGAACGCGATGTTTTCTGGACGGTTTTTGGAATAGGTGTGAAACAGCATGTTATAGGGATTGGCGGGACGATCTTTGATTGAGTTCTTCAACGGTGGATCGCTGCGCAATTCGTTGTCGTGGTAATAGAAATTCACCGTGTCCAAACGGAATCCATCCACGCCACGATCCAACCAGAACCGCATGACGCCCAACATGTAATCTTGGACTTCTGGGTTGTGAAAGTTGAAATCAGGCTGTTTTTTCAGGAAGTTATGGAAATAGTACTGTTTGCGACGCGTGTCCCATTCCCATGCGATGCCGCCGAAAATCGACATCCAGTTGTTGGGTGCGGATCCATCCGGATTGGGATCTGCCCAAACATACCAATCTGCTTTGGGATTGTCCGTGGATTGGCGGCTTTCTTGAAAGAAAGGATGTTCGTCTGAGCTGTGCGAAATGACCTGATCGACGATCACCTTCAGACCCAATTCATGCGCGCGCGCCACCATTTCATCGAAATCTTCCAAGGTGCCGAAGGACGGATCAATGTCTTTGTAGTTTGAAATGTCATACCCCATGTCTGCCATGGGTGACGTAAAGATCGGGCTGAGCCAAATGGCATCAACGCCCAAGTCGGCAATATGGGGCAGGCGACGGGTGATGCCTTTGATGTCTCCGACACCGTCACCGTTGTCATCTTGGAAGCTGCGGGGGTAAATTTGGTAGGTGACTGAACCTTTCCACCAATTATTTTCCGTCATGTCAGGTGCCTTTTTGTTGCTTTAGCGTTCGAATCGAGCATATGGTTGTTCCGAAACGTTTCGGAGTTGCGCCATTTAGTGCCCGAAACGTTTTGGAAACGCAAGAAAATTGATTTCAGAAAACTGAAATCCACAGGGTGAACAGGAACAGTATGGCGACGCTCAAGGACTTAAGCCGGCATTTGGGGATTTCGGTCACCCAGGTCAGTCGTGCATTAAATGACCACGATGACGTCAGTGACGACACCAAGAAGCGTGTTCGTAAAGCAGCTAAGCAATTGAATTATGTTCCAAATATGTCTGCTCGCAAGCTTGTGTCGGGACGGTCCGGCGTTGTGGCTTTGGTGCAAAAGAATAACCCTGATCTGATCGAGGATCACAATTTTATTGAAACGGTCACCAACCTATCGATTGAGTTTTCCAAACGTGGAAAACAGTTTGTGTTACACATCGCGCCAGAGGATGCAGATGAAATCAGTGTCTACAAAAGACTGATTGGCGGCGGGGCATTGGACGGGTTTGTTGTGCACGACCCCGCAAACAATGACCCAAGGGTTGAATTCCTGACGCAATCCGAGGTGCCATTTGTTTTGCATGGCCGCACGCTTGGGGATGTGACCTATCCTTATTTTGATATCGACAATTTCCAAGTTGGGTATCAATTGACAAAGCATTTGTTGGATTTGGGGCATCGGCGCATCGCCTTTATCAACGGGCCCGAAGGTTTGACCTATTCCACATTTCGCACCCAAGGTTATGCGCAAGCGTTGCAAGAGTTTGGCGTTCCATTCGATCCGGATTTGATGTTTTACGGCCGGATGACAGAAGAATTGGGTTTGGTTAAAACCATTGAATGCAATAGCTTAAGCGGTAATTTTCCCTCTGCGATCGTTGCGGGTCATGTGCGCATCGCCAAGGGTATATATCAGGCGGCAGATGCATTGGGCATCAATATTCCACGTGATCTATCCGTTGTTTCGCATGATGACGTGGTGCCCAAGTTGCGTGCATCTGCGTTTTATCCGGCCCTGACCGTCACGCGCAGCCCGCTTCGGAATTCGTGGGAACCTTTGGCGCGATACCTAAGCGATTTCTTGGAAGGTGGCGCGATTGACGACCTGCAATGTGTATCCAGCTTTGATCTGGTACAGCGGCATTCGGCCATCCCACGCGGCTAATATTTCCAAAACAGTGTTGACAGACTCAATCAATGAGTGTTAGCCATATTTCCGAAACGTTTCGGTAAGCCGACTCTGTTTTCTGAATTTTTCGGGAAAGTCACTTGGGAGGAATAAGATGACTTCATTTTTCAAGACAACTGTTGCTGCATCAGCGATGGCGTTGGTTGCATCAAGCGCGTTTGCTGCTGAAATCACATACGTATCTGGCGCAGTGGGCAACGCTGTAGAAGATTTCAAAAAAATCGTCGCACCATGGGAAGCAAAAACAGGCCACACTGTTAAATTGGTTCCAATGCCTGCATCCACAACCGACCAATTCGGTCAGTACCGTCTATGGTTGGCGGCTGGCAACGGCGACATCGACCTGTACCAAACAGACGTGATCTGGGCGCCTCAGTTGGCGGATCATTTCGTTGATATGTCTGAAAAAGCAGGCGAATTGATGAAAGAGCATTTCCCATCCATCGTTGAGTCCCAAACGGTTGACGGAAAATTGGTTGCGCTGCCTTTGTTCACAGACGCACCTGCGCTGTACTACCGCAAAGACCTGCTTGAAAAGCACGGCGCATCAGTTCCAACAACATGGGAAGAGCTGACAGCAACAGCGAAAGCGGTTCAAGATGCAGAGCGCGCAGCTGGCAACAACGATATCTGGGGCTTTGTATGGCAAGGTAACGCATACGAAGGTCTGACATGTGACGCGCTTGAGTGGGTTAAATCCTCTGGTGGCGGTCAAATCGTTGAGCCCGATGGAACGATCTCGATCAACAACGAAAAAGCCGCAGCCGCACTTGAGTTGGCAGCAACATGGCCTGGCAACATCTCTCCTGAGGGCGTTTTGGCCTATCAAGAAGAAGAAGCGCGCGGCGTTTGGCAAACAGGCAACGCTGTATTCATGCGTAACTGGCCATATGCATACGGTTTGGGCAACAGCGACGATTCCGCTGTAAAAGGTTTGTTCGGTGTAACAACATTGCCAACAGGCCAAGGCCACGACACATCTGCGGCAACTTTGGGCGGCTGGAACGTTGCAGTTTCTAAATACGGCGACAACCAAGACGCAGCGATCGATCTGGCGATGTACCTAGCCGGTGCAGAAGCGCAAAAGACACGTTCTTTGATCGCGTCAAACCTGCCAACAATCGTAAGCTTGTACGAAGATGCAGACATTGCACGTGAGCAACCCATCATCCCACAATGGAAAGATGTGTTCTTGCAAGCAGTTCCACGTCCATCCGCGCCAACACGCGAAAAATATAACGAAGTGTCAACATTGTTCTTCTCTGCTGTACACTCAGTTATTTCTGGCAACGCAGCAGCAAAAGACGCGCTTGCGAACCTAGAAGACGATCTGGACGATTTGCTGAACTAATTCGTATCAGTATTCAGGCTGGGCGGCACGTATCGCCCAGCCTTTCTTTTGCGGCGCATGTTCGCGGCAACGATTGGGATACCCCTCATGTCTGACAAAAGCACCAACGCGTCCCCGATTGCGGGAAAGACGCTTAATCTTGAACAACAACGCGTCCGTTCTGCCTATATGTTCTTGGCGCCGATGCTGATTATGCTGCTGATTGTTGCGGCATGGCCGTTGTTCCGTTCAATCAGTTTTTCGTTCACCGACGCGACCGCAAACACAATTTTCAATGGCCAAAGCGAATGGATCGGTTTCGACAATTATGTCGAGAAAAAAGTTCGTTCCGATGGAACCGTCCGCTGGAAGGGTGTTCTGGTTGACAAAGATTGGTGGAACGCCGTTTGGAACACCGTTCGGTTTTCGATCGTTTCCGTCGCGTTAGAGACTGTTTTGGGGCTTATGGTTGCTTTGGTCCTGAACGCCGAATTCAAAGGGCGTGGATTTGTTCGCGCCGCTGTTTTGATCCCTTGGGCAATTCCAACCATCGTATCCGCGCGGATGTGGGGATGGATGTTGAATGACCAGTTCGGGATTATCAACGAAATTATGCTGACGCTGCACCTGATCGACAAACCGATTGCGTGGACTGCGTCCTCTGACACCGCCATGATCGCCGTGTTGATTGTGGACGTGTGGAAAACGACACCGTTTATGGCATTGTTGATCCTTGCCGGTTTGCAAATGATCCCGCGAGATATGTACGAAAGCGCGCGCATTGACGGCATTCATCCGTTGCGGGTGTTTTGGCGGGTGACTTTGCCTTTGTTGCGGCCTGCGATTTTGGTTGCGGTGATTTTCCGTGCCTTGGACGCGCTGCGCATCTTTGACCTGATTTATCTGCTGACGCCTCAATCCAATAGCACGATCACGATGTCGGTGCTCAGCTATCGCGAATTGCAGCAATTTGGCGATTACGGCGAAGGCTCTGCCATGTCGACACTGTTGTTCTTGATCATCACGGGCTTTGTTCTGTTGTACATCAAATTGGGTCGCGTTGACCTAAGTGGGGAGAAAAGCTAATGCCGACAACACCTTTTTGGCGGTTCATGTTTTACGTCGGGGTCTTTGCCATCGTGATCATTGCGGTTTTCCCGTTCTATTATGCGGTCATGACCAGTTTTGAAACCGGAACCGCGATCTTTAAGCCGAACATTCTGCCCGAAATGTTTTCATGGGCGAATTACAAGCAGGTCACAGGTCAACGCGCATTTGCGACTTCGATCCTGAACTCGGTCTTTATCGCAAGCGTTACTGTGTTTTGTGCGCTGTTGTTGGCCGTGACGGCGTCTTATGCGTTGGCGCGTGTGCGGTTTCGCGGTCGGTCCCTGTTGCTTATGACAATTTTGGGCGTGTCGATGTTTCCGCAAATCGCGGTTTTGTCGGGCCTCTATGAATTGGTGAATATGCTTGGCCTTTACAACCGGCCTTGGGCCTTGGTCATGAGCTATACTATCTTTACGCTGCCATTTACGGTTTGGGTTTTGACCACATTCATGCGCGATCTGCCCACCGAAATCGAAGAGGCGGCCATCGTTGACGGCGCGACCCCTTGGGTGATTATTACCAAAGTGTTCTTGCCGCTCTTGTGGCCTGCGCTTGTCACAACGGGTTTGTTGGCATTCATCGGGGCATGGAACGAATTCTTGTTCGCGCTGACCTTTACCATTTCCGAAGACATGCGCACCGTGCCTGTGGCAATCGCACTCTTGTCCGGCGCAAGCGTCCAAGAAATTCCATGGGGCCCTATCATGGCTGCCAGTGTTATCGTGACAGTGCCGTTGATCGTACTGGTTCTAATATTCCAACGCAAAATCGTAGCGGGCCTGACCGCAGGCGGCGTAAAAGGCTGATCGGAGAAAATAATGGCAAATATTCAATTAAAAGCGGTCCGCAAATCTTACGGCGCAGTCGAAGTGATCAAGGGTGTCGACCTTGAGATCAAAAAAGGCGAGTTCATGGTGTTCGTCGGCCCGTCCGGGTGCGGCAAATCTACGATGCTGCGTTTGATTTCGGGGTTGGAACAAATCACGTCAGGGGATCTTTTGTTTGACGACGAACTGGTCAACAACGTGGTTCCCGCCAAACGCGGCATTGCGATGGTGTTCCAATCCTATGCGCTGTATCCGCATATGACTGTCTATGAAAACATGGCCTTTGGCATGAAATTGGACAAAACATCCAAAGCCGAAATTAAGGCCCGCGTTCAAAAGGCGGCTGAATTGCTGCAAATCGAACATCTGTTGGATCGCCTGCCCAAACAACTGTCGGGGGGTCAACGTCAACGTGTTGCCATTGGCCGCGCGATTGTGCGCGATCCTCGGGTGTTTTTGTTTGACGAACCCTTGTCAAACCTTGATGCCGCATTGCGGGTTCAGACCCGTTTGGAAATTGCCAAGCTGCACCATGACATGACAGATGTCACCATGATCTATGTGACGCATGATCAGGTCGAAGCGATGACATTGGCGGACCGGATTTGCGTCTTGCGCGACGGTAAAATTGAACAAGTCGGAACACCTTCTGAATTGTATGAAAATCCAGCAAGTTTGTTTGTTGCGGGCTTTATCGGATCGCCACAGATGAATTTCCTGAAAGGTGCTTTTGCGGAAAAGCATAACTGTACCACATTGGGCATTCGTGCCGAGCATATCGAAATTGTGGATGCAGCGGATGCGGAATGGACGGGTAAGGTCGTTCACGCCGAAGATCTGGGGTCGGACAACTATCTGTTTGTCGACATCGGATCGAGTGACCCATTGATTGTACGCCGCTCTGGCAAGTTGGCGACGACACTGGGCACACAATTGAATTTGCGGCCAGTTGCGGGGCATGTGCACCGTTTTGACGCCAACGAAAAACCAATCCGCTAACGGGTTGGACCCACAAACATTTAGCCTTTAATAGGATAAGACATGACAAAAATAGTACTCGTCGGTGCAGGATCTTTGCAATTCGGCACTGGTATGCTGGGCGATATCTTTACCAGCTCGGTGCTGAAAGGTTCAGAAATTATTTTGAACGATATCAACGAAGCCGCGGCACAGCGCACGTTGAAGGTCGCACAGGATTTCATCGCACAGAACAATCTGGATTTTTCTATTTCGGTTGATTCAGATCTGCGCAATGGGTTGAAAGGCGCGGATTTCGTTGTCATCTCGATCGAAGTGGGCGACCGCTTTGCGCTATGGGATATGGATTGGCGCATTCCTCAGCAATATGGCATCGGTCAAGTGTATGGCGAAAACGGCGGACCTGGTGGGTTGTTCCACAGCCTGCGGATCATCCCGCCAATTTTGGAAATCTGCCAAAAGGTTGTTGATGTTGCACCGAATGCGACTGTGTTCAACTACTCCAACCCAATGAGCCGCATTTGTACAACCGTACACCGCAAGTTCCCTGAGTTGAAATTCATCGGCATGTGCCATGAAATCGCGTCTCTTGAACGCCATTTGCCACCCATGTTGGAACAGCCACGGGACAACATCAAATACCGTGCGGCCGGTTTGAACCACTTTTCGGTTTTGACAGACGTGACCTATGTCGACAGCGGCAAAGATGCCTATCCCGACGTTCGTACAAAGTCAGAGGCGTATTTTAGCCAGATGCCAGGATATTCTGAAATCCTAACGGCGTCGCGCACAACGGGAAAAGCCGTCGAAACCGAAGGATGGATGGACATTGATCTGTCACATATCAACGATGTCCGTCCCTGGTCCGATCGTTGGTTGTTCCGCGATATTTTGGAACGCTTTGGATATCTTCCAATCACATATGACAGCCATTTTGGCGAATATATCCAATGGGCGCATGATGCGTCGGACCATCGGGGCATTTTGGATTTCTACACGTATTATCGCAATTACCTTGGCAAAGTGACGCCAACCATCAAGGCAGAATTGCATGAACGTGTGGTGCCGATCATGGACGGGATCCTAACAGACAGCGGATATGAAGAAGCGGCTGTAAACATCCCGAACAAGGGCTATATCAAGGATCTGCCTGATTGGATCGCCGTTGAGGTCCCTGCAATCGTCACCAAAGATGGTGTAAAAGGCATCAATATGACGGTTCCCTCGGGGATCAAAGGTTTGTTGACCAACCAAATCGGTATTCATGACATGACCGCCGAAGCGATTTTGAACCAAAGCCGCGATTTGGTTATTCAGGCGCTTTTGGTCGATCCAATCGTCACCGTTTCCAAAGGGATTCCGGAGCTGGTTGATCACATGATCGCAGAACAAAGCCCGTGGTTGGATTACCTGAAATAACGCTGATCCGCTGAATAAACACGGGTCAAAAAATCTAAGCCGCGTCCAAGTAAATCCGCTTGGGCGCGGTTTTTTGTTCCTCACGTTTTCGAAAAACGACGGAATCCGCATAATCATTTTCTAACTTTTGATCAAAAACGTTCAATTTGGTAACTAGCTTTCAATAAAAAGTCGTGGTTAGACTATTCTTACAAAATAAATGATTAAGTCGCGCGTGTTTACGGGCGCGTTAATGATCAATCAAAAAAGCAGACACTCACAACTGCGGGAGAAAACTATGAACATCAAACTAAGAACACTTTTATACACAACCGTTTTTAGTGTCGGCGCAACGGCACTTTTGGCGGCGGGAACGCACCCTGTCACTGGTGAAGCTCTGGCAGACACGCAAACCTTTACCTATCGATTATTAGATGAAATCACATCGATGGATCCGCAGCTGAACGAAGACGTGGATGGATCACAATTCGCACGCGATATGTTCGAGGGTCTGTATAACCAAGATGCCAAAGGGAACCTCATTCCTGGTGTCGCGCTTAGCCATACAGTGAACGCGGATAACACGGTCTATACCTTTAAACTGCGCGACAATGCGATGTGGTCTGATGGTAAACCTGTTACTGCGAATGACTTTGTCTATTCATGGCGCCGTTTGGCCGACCCTAAAACCGCATCCGCATACCAATGGTTTGTTGAAGTCATGGGCCTGAAAAACGCGGGTCCTGTGATGGCGGGCGACATGGACACATCCGAATTGGGCGTCAAGGCGATTGATGACCACACACTTGAGGTAACGTTAGAGCAACCGCTACCCTATTTCGCATTGACGACAACACACACATCCACATTCCCATCACCACAATGGGCTGTCGAGGCACACGGGGCCGATTGGACCAAGCCCGGCAATATCGTTGTAAACGGTGCCTATATCCTAACTGAACACGTACCCCAAGAACGGTCCGTTCGCGTCCGCAACGACAAATATTGGAATAACGAAAACACGATCTTGGATACCATCACCGCCTTGGTCATCAATGATGAAAACGTGGCATTGACACGTTATGTTGCTGGTGAATTGGATCAAACTGATGTTCCAGCTGGCCAATTCAAAAAGCTAAAAGCAGAACGCCCAGACGAAGCGATCAATGTGCCAGAGCTGTGTTCGTACTACTATCCGTTCAACATGACCGAAAGCGGCAACCCTGCGCTACAAGATAAGCGTGTACGCCAAGCGTTGTCATATGCAATTGACCGCGACATCATCACAGAAAACATTCTGCAAGCGGGACAAATCGCGGCTTATACATTCACGCCTGGTGCGACTGCGAATTTCTCGGTGCCAGATGTAGAATACGGCACATGGACACAGGCAGAGCGGGATGCAAAAGCCAAAGAATTGATGGCTGATGCGGGTGTTGAAAACCTTGATCTGGAAATTCTGTACAACACATCCGAAGCGCACAAGAAAATCGCGATCGCAATCAGCCAAATGTGGAAACAAAAGCTGGGTGTTAATGTGACATTGGCGAACCAAGAATGGAAAACATATCTTGAAACACGTGGCAGCCAACAATTCCAAGTGGCGCGTGCAGGATGGTGTGGTGACTATAACGAAGCATCGACATTCTTGGATCTTATGAATTCAGCGTCTGGTTATAACGATGGCAAATATGCGAATGCCGAAGTTGACAGCCTTTTGGCCGAAGCCAAGACAATGGCAGACCCACAGTCCAACTATACTCGGATTGAACAAATCATCGCCGATGAAATGCCGATCATTCCGATCTATCACTACACAGCGAATTTCTTGTTGGATACATCTGTAAAAGGATGGCCATTCGAGAACGTCGAAAAACAAGTGTATATGCGCACATTGTATAAAGTCGAAGACTAATACGAAACAAGGGCGCTCGTCAGGGCGCCCTACCTTGTGGGTTAGACAATGTTCAATCTTATCTTGCGACGTACGCTCGTCGCAATTCCAACTCTTTTAATCTTAATCGTCGTGACGTTCTTGTTGATGCACTCTGCCCCTGGCGGACCATTCACAAGTGAAAAACCGTTGCCACCAGAAGTCCTTGCACGGGTTGAGGCGAAATATGGTTTGGATCAACCGCTTCCACTTCAGATGTGGAATTATGTGGTTGGGATTGTGACCGAATTCGATTTCGGGCCGTCGTTCCGATACAAAGACCGCACCGTAAATGAAATTTTCGCCCAAGGTTTGCCGATCACGCTGACCTATGGAACCTTGTCATTCGTGCTGTCTGTTGTGGTTGGCGTGTTTTTGGGTGTTTGGGCCGCAATTCGGCAGAACACCTGGATTGACTATCTGACGGTTGCGTTTTCCATGTTGGCGCAGGTGTTGCCCAACTTTGTCATGGGTCCGATCCTGATCTTGATCTTTACCCTTTGGCTTGGGTGGTTGCCCGGCGGCGGCTGGAACGGTGGGCAATGGCAATATATCGTCTTACCTGTTATCGCATTGTCGACGTCTTTTATGGCATCGATTGCGCGGTTGATGCGGTCATCAATGTTAGAGGTTCTGCAATCCAACTTTATCCGCACCGCGCGTGCCAAGGGCATGCCTGAATCAACTGTGATCCTGCGCCATGCGCTAAAGCCCGCAATGTTGCCTGTTATCACCTATTTAGGGCCAGTTTTTGTCTATATGATCACCGGATCCTTTATCATCGATGCGATCTTTTCCACGGGTGGATTGGGGTATTATTTCATCAACGCGGCCTTTAATCGTGACTATGCGGTCATGATGGGCGTGACATTGTTGTTGGGCGGATTGACGATCTTTTTCAACCTTGTGGTGGATCTGATTTATGGCTGGGTCGACCCCCAGATTAGGTATTGATATGCGCAATCCTATTGAAATTAAAAAGGTCGAACAAATGGCCGAAAACCTTGCCAAAATGGATCCTGTAAAGGGTCGGTCATTGTGGCAAGACGCGCGCAAACGCTTTTTCAAAAACCGTGCGGCAACCGCCAGTTTGGTTGTTTTGGGGCTGATTGTTTTGTTTTCTGCCTTTGGCGGATTGTTTGCCAAATGGCCCAATGATGAAATTGATTGGTCTATGTTGGGGCAGATTGCCGAAATGGGGCAGCCTTCGATCCAAAATGGGCATTATTTCGGGGTTGATGAATTGGGGCGTGACCTGTTTGCCCGCACAATCCAAGCCAATCAGATTTCTTTGATTGTTGGTTTTGTCGGTGCAGCGGTCGCGGTGTTTGTCGGCACGCTCTATGGTGCGATTTCTGGTTATGCAGGCGGACGCGTTGATAGCGTGATGATGCGGATCGTCGATATTTTGTCGGCTGTTCCCTATTTCTTTATCGTGATCTTGTTGTTGGTCGTCTTTGGCCGATCCATCATCATGATTTTCGTCGGCATCGGTTTGGTCAACTGGCTTAGCTGTGCGCGGATCGTGCGCGGCCAAACGCTTAGCCTCAAGCAACGCGAATTCGTCCAAGCGGCCCAAGCCATGGGGGTCCCCCCGTTCAAAATCGTTGTTCGGCATATCATCCCGAACCTGATTGGTGTTGTGATCGTGTATGGATCGCTGTTGGTGCCTGAAATGATCTTGGCGGAAAGCGTGATTTCCTTTTTGGGCGTTGGTGTTCAAGAACCGCAAACCAGCTTGGGTGTCTTGATTTCGGAAGGCACTGCAACAATGCAATATGGCACATTCTGGCAGTTGGGATTTCCGTTGGCTTTCTTTACGCTGATCCTCTTTTGCTTTTTTTACATCGGGGATGGTCTGCGCGATGCGCTCGACCCCAAGGATCGATAGGAGGAGACCATGACACTTTTATCTGTGGACAATCTATCGGTTCGTTTTGACACGAATGATGGTCAAGTCAGTGCCGTGAATGGGATCAGTTTTGATATTGATCGGGGTCAATCCTTGGCAATCGTCGGGGAAAGCGGGTCCGGAAAATCCCAATCGGTTTTTGCACTGATGGGATTGCTGGCCCGCAATGGCCGCGCGACGGGGCGCGCGGTATTGAAGGGCAAAGACATCTTGAACCTGCCTGCCCGTGATTTACAGCATATCCGCGCAGAACAAATCGCAATGATTTTCCAAGACCCCATGACCTCATTAAACCCGTATATGCGGGTCAGTGATCAGATGGCCGAAGTTTTGATGCATCACAAAGGCATGTCCAAATCGGATGCTGTGGCATCGGCGATCCGCATGCTTGATGCTGTGCGCATCCCCGAAGCTGCAAAGCGGATCCATATGTACCCGCATGAATTTTCGGGCGGGATGCGGCAACGGGTTATGATCGCGATGTCGCTTTTGTGCGAACCTGATCTGTTGATCGCGGACGAACCGACAACCGCGCTGGATGTCACCGTTCAAGATCAGATTATGACGCTTCTCAAGTCGCTTCAGGCCGAATTCAACATGGCAATGATCCTCATCACCCACGATTTGGGGGTCGTTGCCGACAGCTGTGATGACATGTTGGTTCTATACGGTGGTCAGGTCATGGAGCAGGGCAAGACCGTGGATCTATTTTCCAATCCCAGCCATCCCTATACGATGGGTCTGTTGTCTGCCGTGCCGCGGTTGGATCAGAAAACCGACCGATTGGTTGCTATTCCCGGTAACCCTCCGAACATGATGTCGGCCCCTTCGGGATGTCCGTTTTCACCGCGCTGTGACCATGCGACCGATTTGTGCCGATCATCCGTTCCGCCATTGGTGGCGATGGGCGAACGGCTTCGGGCCTGTCATTATGAAAAAGGGGCAGTGTCATGACAAAACCGTTGTTATCTGTTGCCAATCTATCTGTGACCTTTGACATCCCTCGCCGTGGCGCAATGCCGTGGACGCCCAAAGATGCCTTGCGCGCGGTGGATAGCGTCAGCTTTGACCTAAGACCCGGCGAAACCTTGGGAATTGTGGGCGAAAGCGGATGCGGGAAATCGACACTCGCACGGGCGATTTTGCGGCTTTTGCCGTCGCATGGTGGCACTGTGATGTGGTTAGGGCAAGATTTGCTGCGCATGGGCAAGGCTGATTTGCATACCGCCCGCCGCGATATTCAAATGGTGTTCCAAGACCCACTTGCATCGCTTGATCCACGTATGACGGTTGGGCAAATCGTGGCCGAACCATTGATCACCCATTATCCCAATATGACCCGCGCGGAACGTGATGCCAAAGTGCATGCCGTGTTGGAACGTGTGGGCATTTTGCGCAATATGGTGAACCGATATCCGCACGAATTTTCGGGCGGCCAATGCCAACGGATCGGGATCGCGCGCGCCTTGGTGATGGAGCCCAAGCTGATCGTGTGCGACGAACCCGTGTCGGCCTTGGACGTTTCCATCCAAGCGCAGGTGATCAATCTTTTGATGGATCTGCAAAATGAAATGGGCCTATCCTTGATCTTTATTGCGCATGATCTCAGCGTGGTAAAACACATCTCGGATCATGTTATGGTGCTGTATTTGGGGAATATGGTCGAAATGGCGGCCAGTGATGCGCTTTATGCCAATCCGCGCCATCCCTATACGCAGGCCTTGATCGCATCCGTTCCTGTGCCAGATCCGAACTATGTCAAACCTGCGGTCGACGCAAAATTGGCGGGGGATTTGCCATCGCCCTTGTCGCCCCCTTCTGGCTGTGTGTTCCGGACACGGTGTAAATACGCGACCGATCTTTGTGCGACGGAAAAACCGAAACCCCAAGATGCGGGGGACGGGAATTTGGTCGCCTGCCACCATTGGCGGGACCTTTGATGTACAAAAAGGGGCTGCACACAGATTTTATGCTGTTGCGGCCCTTTTCAGATATCACCGAACACGATGATTACATGCGTGTCGTATCGCATGGCTTTCCGAATTATTACTTTGGAAACATGTTGGTTTTACGTCATCCTCCGCAGGACCCTGATCCTGCAATATCGCTGTTTCGGGATGCATTTCGCGACCACCCCGATGTTGAACATGTGACACTATGTTGGGATTCTGCCCCGCTGTCCCAAGGGGCGCAGCAGGCCTTTGAAGGGCTGGGGTTTGACTATGATCTAGATACCGTTTTAACCTCATCCCGCCCCACATCGCCAGGTGACGCACCCCACGGCATCACATTTCGGATGATTGTTGCCGAGCAAGAGTGGGATCAAGTGATCGCGTTGCAATATCAAACAGGCAAAGATGATTTTGCAAATTATCGGTCCTTCATTCGGCAAAAGTTTGACACCCACAGACAGCGCGTCGCACTGGGATTGGGCCATTGGTACGGCGCGTTTGATGTCGATGAATTGGTCTCAGACATGGGGCTTTTTGCCGAAAATGGCGTCGCGCGGTATCAGTCCGTCGAAACCCATGCACAGTATCGTGGGCGCGGGATTGCATCGTCTCTCATTCAATTTGCGGCGCAAGACATGGCACAGCGCCACAATATTGAAACATTCGTCATTGTGGCCGAAGCTGCATCAAACGCGCAACGACTCTATCAAAAATGTGGATTCGTCCGATCGCATGATATTTTTTCGCTGTTTCGCGGCCCAAAAGACGGCACATAGCTTATTTCAGCTTTAGCATCGCGGGCGGTGTCGCCAACGTCGGTGTGTTACACGTAAAGCCCGAAATCGTGACCGCAGCCACGTTATTTTCCCCGCACACACGCACCGCTTCGTTGGTGTTTTCGATCACTTGGTGAGTGTTCGAAAAATTCACATAGATCA
>Ga0255753_1001051_pt1 | contig 34271 bp, 31 predicted proteins | sample 041ome_10_FD_179953 | JGI IMG/M metagenome (GOLD analysis project Ga0255753, IMG submission 179953) | Coastal salt marsh microbial communities from the Groves Creek Marsh, Skidaway Island, Georgia - 041412US metaG (version 2) | ecosystem: Environmental > Aquatic > Marine > Intertidal zone > Salt... | reverse complement strand
ATTAGGAATATCCAGGGCTTTGAACTGAGCTTCCCGGAGAGGTCCCCAGTCTCTTGCCCATGCATGCTTATCCACTTCTCCTTTTTTTAGAAGATTTCCATGATCCCAGCTGCATAATTGAGTCCAGTAAAAGGCTAGGTTTGGATTTTGGAAGACCTCTCGCCAGCCATTCACCAGGGCATGTTTCTTTTGATAATAGCTTTCTCCCTCATTACCGTTGGATTCGCCCTGATACCAAATGGCACCCCTCATCGCAAAGGGAGTAAGAGGGTGAACCATTGAATTGTAGATCGCGGAAGGTGATCCTGCACCGACCTTCGAATCAGGTTTGTAGGAAATGGCTTGATCTACGAGATTCGAAAGTTCAGGGACGGATTTAAACCCACCGATCGTAGTCCATGGCTCGATTCTAGTGCCACCCCAGTTCGATCCAATCAGTCCAACTGGAACATTGAGCGATTGCTGAATTCTTCGGCCAAAGGCGTATCCTACAGCACTGAAACCCGGGATCGATTGGGGCGTGCACACCTCCCATTGCCCACGCCCTTTTCGCTGAGGAATAGGATGCACGGTATGGCCGGGTACATTTAATAGGCGGATATTGGGATGGTTTGCCGCAGCGATTTCCTCCTGTGCATTGAGAGACTGTTTAACACCCCACTCCATGTTGGACTGCCCGGAACAGATCCAAACTTCGCCAACTAAAATATTTTCCAGTTTTAATTCATTGGTACCTTGGATCACAAGAGTGGAGGGGGTGAAGGAAGCACTGAGCTTATCCAGCTTCACCATCCACTCTCCTTTTTGATTAGTGATTGTGTTTTTGCTCTGCCCGGCAAAATTTACCGATACTTTTTCACCAGGCTCTCCCCATCCCCAAATAGGCACAGCCAGATCGCGTTGAAGGACCATGTTACTTCCAATCACATTGGGAAGTTCGATGGCAGCCCAGCTAAACGAAGTTACAAAGATCGAGAAAAGATAAACACCAATTAGGTTTTTCATAAGTGCTAGGAGATAGTTTGCTCGGGTAATTAAAGCAAAGGGTAAATCGACTTCTCTAGAATATTTTTGCAGGAGGGCTGATAAATTTTGAACGGATCATCTGAGAGAAACACTTTTGTTTCGATGTCGCCAAAAGTTCCGCTTTAATGGAGTAAGCGATGGATAAAAAAGATATAATTGATTTGCTCGAACGCATCGGTACGATGATGGAAATCAAGGGCGAAAATCCCTTTAAAATTAGGGCTTACTTTGCCGGTGCCCGCACCTTACAAACCATGGAGGATGATCTGGGGGAGGTGATTGCCGAGGGGCGGCTCTGTGATATTCCTGGGATAGGGAAAGCTCTTACCGAAAAGATAGAAACTTTACATACTACTGGTAAGCTTGAGTTTTATGATAAACTGGTGGCTTCCGTCCCCTCAGGCTTAATGGATCTTCTGGAAGTACCTGGCTTGGGTGGAAAGAAAATCAAGGCTCTCCATGAACAGTTAGGTGTGGATTCGATCGAATCCTTGACCGAAGTCTGCCAGGATGGAAAAGTTGCCAAACTTAAAGGGTTTGGTGAGAAGACCCAGGAGAAGATCCTTTCCGGGATCAAAAACCGGGAGGCTTATGCCGCCCGGCATCTGTGGTGGGATGCGAGAAGAGTGGTGGATCAAATTCTGCCGGGACTTCGGGCTTTGCCTGAAGTTGAAAGGGCAGAAGCGGCGGGAAGTTTTCGGCGGGGTATGGAAACAGTAGGGGATCTGGACTTTATTGTGGCATCCTCCAATCCCGCTTCGATCATGGATTGGTTTACTTCAATGGATGGCATTGCGGAGGTGACAGCCCACGGTGACACCAAGTCAAGCATCCGGTTAGAGGGTGGGATGCAGGCGGATTTACGGGTGGTGCCGGCCGAGCAGTTTTATTTTGCCCTTCATCATTTTACTGGGTCGAAAGACCACAATGTAAGGATGCGTCAAAAAGCCCTTTCGATGGGATTGAGTTTGAGCGAGTGGGGACTGCGTCCCGAAGAGGAAAAGGATGCCTCCCGGAAAGTTGGTAAAATTGAAGCAGATTCGGAAGAGGATGTATTCAAGGCGTTAGGGCTCGCTTTTGTTCCTCCTGCCTTGCGCGAGGGAATGGGGGAAGTGGAAGCTGCTGAAAAGAATGAGCTGCCAGAGCTTTTGCAATACGAGGATTTAAAGGGGTGTTTTCATAATCACACCACTGCATCAGATGGACGGAATACGCTCGAGGAAATCGCGGGGGAGTCAGATCAACGGGGATGGGAGTATCTCGGCATTGCCGACCATTCCAAGGCCAGCTTTCAGGCAAATGGCTTGGATGAAGAACGATTGCTTAAGCAGATTTCAGCGATCAAAGAGCTCAATGAGAGTGGCAAATTCCGGGTGCATTTATTTTCCGGTTCGGAGGTGGATATTTTATCAGGCGGCCGACTTGACTTTGAGGATGATATTCTCGAACAACTCGATTATGTGGTGGCCTCGGTACACAATGGACTAAGCCAGGACGAGGATACCATGACCGAACGCTTGATTCGTGCGATTGAGCATCCTGCGGTCACCATGATCGGCCACCTAAGTGGTCGCCTGCTTCTGCGCAGGGAGGCAAGTAAGATGAAGGTCCAGAAAATTATCGATGCCGCACTGGCTAACAAAACTATCCTTGAGCTCAATGCCAACCCCATGCGCTTGGATATGGATTGGAGGCACTGGCGTCGGGCAGCTGAAAGAGGATTGATGTGCTGTATTAATCCAGATGCTCATGCCCTTCATCATTTTGATTATCAATTGGCTGGTGTACATGCGGCACGGAAGGGGTGGTTGACCAGGGAGAATGTTTTGAATGCCCGACCTTTGGTTGATATTCAAAGATATCTCAGTAAAAGCTGAGCAATCATCTCAGGCGAATTCTTCTATGGCTTTATTAACCTATCGAAATTTGTCCGTCTCCTATGGCGGACCTATGCTCCTGGATGACACTGGAATTACCATCGATAAGAAAGAGAGGATCTGTCTGCTCGGAAGGAACGGTGAAGGGAAGAGTACCTTGCTTCGAATTTTGTCTGGCCAGGTAAATGCAGACAAAGGAGAGTTTGAGAGCCAGCCAGATTTGCGTATCGCCAAGCTCGATCAGGAAATCCCTGCTGGTCTAACGGGAACTGTTTTTGAAGTGGTTGCTGAGGGTCTTGGGGAGAAGGGAGATTTGTTAAGAAAGTACAATGCAGCCGTACGGAAATTAGCTGAATTTCCCCAGGATGAGAATGCAAGTCTCTTGGTGGATCAATTGCAGGAACAACTTGATCAGTCTGACGGTTGGGATCTGGATCACCGGGTGGCCTCAGTGATTGACCGGGTGGGTTTAAAGCCGGATGAATCCTTTGATTACCAATCCGGAGGGAATAAGAGCCGGGCGATGCTGGCCCGTGCCCTGGTGGCAGAACCTCATTTGCTAATTTTGGATGAACCGACGAACCACCTCGACTTTCCAGGCATCCGCTGGCTTGAGGATTTTTTAAAGAAATCTGACCTTGCGGTTCTTTTTGTATCTCACGACCGGGCCTTTTTAAAATCGGTGGCCACGCGGATTATTGAACTGGATCGGGGGAAGTTGACCTCATGGACCTGTGGGTATGAAAAGTTTCTCGAACGCCGGGCGGAAGTGCTTGCTGCTGAGCAAAAAAATCAGGCCGTGTTTGATAAAAAACTGGCGGAAGAAGAAGTATGGATAAGAAAGGGCATACAGGCTCGAAGAACCAGAAATGAGGGAAGAGTTCGTGCCCTGTTTAAAATGCGGGAAGAGCGTGCTGCCCGACGAGATTTGCAGAGCAGGGCAAATTTATCATCCAATGATGGGCAAACTTCCGGCCGCAAGGTAATTGCTGTAAAAGAACTTTCCTATTCGTGGGATAAGCAACCCATCGTTTCAAAGTTTTCGACCACGGTCTGGCGGGGCGATAGGATTGGAGTGGTTGGGTTGAATGGATCGGGGAAATCGACCCTTCTTCAATTACTTCTCCAGCAATTGGAACCACAATCCGGAAGTGTGGAACATGGCACAAAGCTTGAAATTGCGTACTTTGACCAGTTGAAAAATCAAATCCGGGAAGACTGGTCGGTGGCAGAAAATGTGGCACCCAACGGAGATTTTGTTGAATTGAATGGGGACAGAAAGCATATCCTTTCCTACTTGCGGGACTTTCTTTTTTTGCCGGAAACGGCCCGTGCTCCTGCCAGGATGCTATCGGGTGGGGAGCGTGCCCGTTTGTTGCTCGCCAAATTATTTGTACAACCTGCCAATCTATTGGTGATGGATGAGCCGACCAATGATCTCGATATCGAGACCATTGAATTGCTGGAGGAAAGACTGCTCGAATATTCTGGCACTCTTCTACTGGTCAGTCATGACCGTGACTTTTTGGATCAAGTGGTTACCGCAACCCTGGTTTTGGACGGTAAAGGAGGAGTTACTGAATATGCAGGTGGGTGTTCCGATTGGATGGACCGAATGACTGGTTTATCAACTCCAAAGTCAAACCAAGTCAAGCAATCCGTTTCCACCAAACAATCGGAACCGAAGAAGCGAAAACTCCTAAACAAGGAGCGGGAGGCACTGAAAAATTTCCCAGCAATGATTGAGCAGATGGAAGCAGATAGAAACCGGATCAATCAGGCGATGCAGGATCCTGATTATTACCGGAATCCAGAAAATGATCCGATGAAAGATCAGGCAGAGCTTGAGCGTTTGGAACTGGAGATATCCAAGTCTTATGAGCAGTGGGAGGAACTGGAGGCACTCAGCTAAGTACAGTTAACAAGAGTTAATTTATGAATCGTTCCCAATCCCTAATTTCTGGATCTCAAAAACTCTCCAAGCTAGTAAGTGGAATGAAATTCTCTGAGCCAACTGCTTATGTTTACAATCCTTTGGATTATGCGTGGGCAATCCATCAATCGTACCTGGAGCTTGCTGGGAAATCCCAAAAGAAAGTTGTTTTTTTGGGCATGAATCCGGGACCTTTTGGGATGGCACAGACCGGGGTTCCCTTTGGAGAGATTCCCGCAGTGCGTGACTGGATGGGCTTGCGGGGAGAAGTGTGTAAGCCAAGTCATGAGCATACGAAGCGTCCGGTCGAGGGTTTGGATTGTAAAAAGAGTGAAGTGAGTGGGAGACGGTTATGGGGCTTGTTTGCCGAACGGTTTGAATCCGCAGAAGCTTTTTTTGAGGATCACTTTGTTGCGAATTATTGCCCGCTTGTATTCATGGAGGATAGCGGTCGAAACCGGACACCAGATAAATTACCATCCGATGAAAGAAAAGATCTTGAAAAAGTATGCGATCAGCATCTTCGGGAACTCGTTGAAATTTTAGAACCATCTTGGTTGGTCGGTGTAGGAGGATTTGCTAGGAAGCGGGCAGAAGAAGCCTTGGGCGCAATGGACATAAAAATAGCAACCATCCTTCATCCCAGTCCGGCCAGTCCTGCTGCGAACCGAGGCTGGGCGGAGGCTGCCACCAAGCAAATGCTTGAACAAAATATTTGGTAGCAAAAGAATTTGCCTGAAATCCTGGTGTAGATGCGATCAGCTTTCCGCTATCCTATTCTCGCTCTCTTTGGATCGGAGGGCCTCCTGATTGCTGAAAAGACCGAGGTAGCGATTTTCGCGGTTTACAAGGATAAGAGAAGATAAGGAGTCTTTTTTGAGGAGGTCTTCAATTTCCTGCATTGTTTGCTCAGCATAGACGAGTGTAGGAGAATGCAATTTGGGTTTGCTATTGGAATCTAGGAAGTTGTGGAGTTCAGTTCGCTCCATTAATGCACTTGGTTGGTTGTCTGCGTCCAGTAAAGGGAAGAGGTCATCAGGATATTGATTCAGCTGTTCCCTGACTTCATCTTTATCCAGTGATCTTAGAAAGGGTGCATCAAAGTTGGCAAACGCGGAGATTCTTCGATTCCGCCAGCTTGCCTGAGCCCTGAGGCTACTGGCAGTTTCAAAATGTATACCCGAATCTTTGAGGAATTGGTTGTAAAAATTTTCCTTACACAAGGAGCGACTGATTGCCTGACTGACAAGTGCTGCTAACATAAGTGGAGGAACCAAGGCAAAATCGTGAGTCATTTCAAATACGATCAGAATGGAAGTAATAGGTGCCCTGACTACGGCTCCCAGGCAGGCACTCATTCCCACGATGGTGAGAAGCCGCTGGGAGTCCTGATCGAGCCCGAGCCCAAGATCGATTCCCTGTCCACATGCTCCTCCAATCATCGCCCCAAGAAAAAGGGTTGGGGTGAAAATACCACCACAGTTCCCCCAGGCATAGGCTGAAGTTGTAGCCACCCATTTCGCAATCAATAAAACGGTCAAGCTTGCTAGGGAAAGTTCTCCGGCAAGACTGGCAGTTAAGTCCTCGTGGCCAAGCCCAAGAACTCCAATCCTGCCGATCCAATAAAATACTAGGCAGGCAATTGCCCAATTGATCCATGCCCCAATTACCGGCCTGCTCAATGCAGGAAGGGAACAACTCTCTCTAATTTTACGGGTCCACGAAAGTGTACTGACCTGAAAGCCAACTCCAGCCAAAGAAGCTATGGCTGCAACCAAAGGTACTGCCAAATAAACCCAGCCATTAAAACTTTCAACTGCAGGAATGGAAAAGGCAGGCTCCGTTCCTTGTAGGAAAAAAAGGGTGACCACGGAGGCAAAGGAAGCGAGCAGGATGGGGCCAATGGTACGGCTGTTTAAGTCTTCGATAATTTCCTCCAAGACGAAGGCAACCGCGGCGATGGGGGCATTAAAGGCTGCAGCAAGACCAGCCGCCGCCCCGCAGGCAGTGAGAGTGCGGATACGAAAATGAGAGAGTTTTAATTTCTGACCAATTACGGAAGCAAGACCTCCGGCTAACTGAACGGATGGTCCTTCTCGTCCCAAGCTTAGTCCCCCGCCCACGCTAAGAGTGGCTGCAATGAATTTCACCCAAACGATCCGAAAGGAGATGAGACCATAGTTCTGCCGATATGCAGTTTTCAACTGGGGGATTCCACTACCCGCTGCCTCCGGGGCAAACTGGGTCAACAACCATCCATTAAGAAGCCCCACCAGGGTAAGCACAATAAATCCGATGGCGGCAAAGTTTTCAATGGGTCCCGCCATTAGTGGCGACCAAATCTTGTGGTGAACGAAGTGAATGGCATGATGAAACAAGACCGCAACCGAACTGCCGGTAATTCCCACAAGAATGATCGGAGGAACGGATCGGGGAATGAATTTTAACAAACTTTTGGGCAGTCTGGGCATTCCTGAAGATGCGACATTCCCTATCGATGAACAAGACGATTATGTCTATTGATCGACACATTTGAGATCAAAAAACAATTTGACAATCGTAATATCGTAAAATAACGACATATATATGTATCTTAAGCAAATAGCTAATGATGATCTTGCTCAATACGCCTACCTAGTCGGATGCCAGAAGACCGGAGAAGCCTTGCTGATCGATCCTTTGCGTGACATTAGGCCATACCTCGAAATTGCCCAATCTGAAGAACTCAGAATTACTGCCGTTGCGGAAACACATATTCATGCGGATTTCGTCAGTGGTGCCTTTGAGTTTTTCCGGTTAGATCCTTCGGTTTCTCTCTACCTTTCAGCAGAAGGTGGTGATTTTTGGTGCAGCGAATGGGCTCTAAGTTTGCCTGGCTATCGCCTGCTTCAGCAAGGGAGTTCCTTTAAGGTGGGCAATCTGCTGGTCGAGGTGTTGCATACCCCCGGCCATACCCCCGAACATCTTTCCTTTCTGCTTACAGATCAGGGAGGGGGAGCAGATGAGCCGTTTGCTTTGTTCAGTGGAGATTTTCTTTTCGTGGGCGATGCCGGTCGGCCCGATCTTCTGGAGCAGGCGGCTGGTCTTTCCGGCACACAGGAAGACGGTGCAAGGGCACTTTTTCAGAGCCTGAACCGAATCGCAGATTTACCTGACCACCTGCAGGTATTGCCCGGGCATGGTGCTGGCAGTTCCTGCGGTAAGTCACTGGGTGCGGTTCCCTCATCCACTCTAGGCTATGAACGCCGTTTTAATCATGCCTTTAAACTTGCCTTGGATGGTAATGAGGATCGTTTCTTATCCTTTATTCTCGATGGCCAGCCGGAGCCACCTGCATACTTCGCCCGGATGAAATCTCTGAACCGTGCCGGCCCGGTTCCCCTCGGCCCTGAAGTGGCACTGAAAGAGTTTTCCGCCTCGGATTTACAGGCTGGTTTATCAGCAAATTCGTGGGTCACTGTGGATACACGTGCGGTGGAGGATGCCTTGTCCTCTCACCTGATCGGCGCCCAGTTCATTGCCCGTAATTTCTTTTCTGATTTCGCGGGCAGCTTTTTCGAACCGGAAGAAAATTTACTGCTTGTGGCTCAAAGTGCGGATGATGCGAAGCAGATGCAGCGTGCTTTACGATGCATCGGTTTCGACCAGGTTGTTGGTTTTGTGGTTCCAGAAACCCTCAAGGAACTGACAGGTACCATGCTTCGATCCATTCCTTCCTGCCCAGCGGACCGCCTTTCAGGAGATGCCTCGCTGGATGAGCGTGCGGTCATTGATGTGCGCAAGGCAACCGAGCGTTTGCAGGGTTCCCTTGATGGCAGTCTACACTTTCCTCATGCACGCATTCTTTCAACCCATACGGAGATTCCCGAAAAACCACTGGTTGTGCATTGTCAGTCTGGACTACGGGCAGCAGGAGTGGCTACCTTTCTTGCCCGCCAAGGACGAACGGATATTCATTGTGCCCTGGGATCGATCCGTTCTTCCCCGCCCATTCATTCCCTAGCGGGTAGCTGATGACAATGGCTGCCAAGAAAACAGAGGTTGCTCCGATGCCCGATCTCGACTCTCTCGCCCAGGCGGCCGAGTGCTTGCGGGCCCTGGCTCATCCCATGCGCCTGAAAATTCTTTTCCTGCTCGAGTCCAACCGCTGGACGGTGGGGGAGTTGGCCAAGGCATGCTCCATTCGCAGTCATGTTGCTTCCGAGCATCTGCGCCTGATGCAGAGATGTGGGATGTTATCCGTCGAGAAGGAAGGGCAAAAGACCTACTACCAGATCTGCGAGTCCCAGGTGCATGCCATTCTTGCCTGCATGCGGGAAAAATTTTCCCAATCATAACTCTTAAAAAAAATCAAAACTTATGAAAAATCTGACTGTTGAACAATCCCACCAGGAACGCCAGGTGAACTCAACCATTCCATTGATCGATGTGCGCACACCCGCTGAGTATGGCTCGCTCCACGCTGAATCCGCGTTGAATCATCCCATGGAGTCTTTAGGCCTAAACACATTTCCTTTTTCAAAGGATCAGGAAATTCATGTTATTTGCCAGTCCGGCGGGCGTTCGATGAAAGTATGCCAGAAACTGAAATCGGCTGGATTTGAGAAGGTGGTCAATGTAGAGGGCGGAACCTCCGCCTGGAATGATTCCGGACTTCCCGTTATTACCGGGAAAAAGGCCATGTCATTGGAGAGACAGGTGCGAATTGCTGCCGGTTCCCTGGTGGTGATCGGGGCGGCGGTCGGACATTTTGTGCACCCGGGTGGGTTTGCCTTATCCGCATTCGTGGGGGCAGGTCTGGTCTTTGCGGGAGTTACTGATACCTGTGGGATGGGCATACTGATTGCCCGGATGCCCTGGAACCGGGCCTAAGCCAAATTTAGGAGAGCTTTACCAGACTTCAATAGGCCCTTTAGGCACGGCGATCTGTTTTCTTTGTTTAGCCTGGTGCTCCTCTTCTTCCTCCATGAAGGAAGCGATCATCGGGGCCATGCGATACTTGGGCAATAATTCACCATCCTCGCCAAGGAATGGCTTTCTCCACTCGAGGTAATCTGCCACCGCTTTCTCAAAATCCTTCCGTGAACTGATGCGGACCATGGCCAAGTTGAACGGCTTGACCGGTCCGAAACGTTTGGCATACCAAGGGGCCACCTTGCGAAATTGCAGGGATCCACGCTCCTCCCCAAATACTTCGACCATCAGCTCGTAGTGCCGACGGAGCACCCGCATGCGTTCCTCAAAGCTGGGCTCGGGGGGAAGGTTTCCTGTCTGCAGATATTCCTGGGTATGAAGAAAAATCCAGGGGTTGTAAAAAGCCCCGCGGCCTGCGGATACCCCGGCACAACCAGTTTTATCGATCATGTGCCTGGCTGCCTGAGGCGTGGTCACATCGCCATTGCCAATGACCGGGATCGATTGCACTGCCTCCACCACAGAAGCAATTCCTTTCAAATTTACGGTTCCGTCGAAGCCCTGGGCACGGGTTCTTCCATGGACGAATACGGCGGCGATTCCGCAGTCCTCTAAGGCACGGGCAAGATCGGGTGCGGTCAGGTTGCGGTCGTCCCAGCCAAGGCGCATTTTTACGGTCAGGGGAATACTTAGGGCATCGACCATCGTGCGGATTAATTCCTGCGTTTTGGGGAGCTCGGTCATCATGCTGGCTCCGCCACCAGTCTTTGTGACCTTGGGCACCGGGCAGCCCATATTGACATCAATGGAATGCACACCCTTCTGTTCAATCATAAGGGCGGCATCCCGCATCTCTTCTTTTACTCCTCCAAAAAGCTGAACAGAGAGTGGGCTGTCCCGCTCATTGGTTTCGATCAATTTTAGGGCCTTAGGGTTTCGCTCGATGAGGGAACGTGCGTTGACCAAGTCCGTGGTACATAGATCGACCCCACCAATTTCCCGTATGACCAGTCTAAAAGGCAGGTTGGTGTATCCTGCCAACGGAGAAAGAAAGAGGTTGGAGTTGAGTTGCAGCGATCCAAGGGAAAACATGACCCATTGATTATGACTATGTCTGAAGGCGGATCAACCGGAGAAGAAGCCTCTAGCTGGCGAGGTTTTCTAACGCTCTGATTTTGCGGTCAGTCACGAAGGTGCCTAAAGGGATAAGAGTGGCGAGAAAAAGAAAAAAAGAAAATCTGAGAGACCAGCGATGGGCCTGCATGCAGGGAATCAGGTAGAGGCAGTAAGCCAGAAACAGAACGCCATGGGTCATGCCCACAATTTTGACAGCCATGGGGTATCCCCAGATATATTTTAGGGGCATGGCCAATCCGAGCAGGAGCAGGTAGGACACGCCCTCGACATTGCCGAGGATGCGCAGAAAGCGGAGGGAAGAGAGATTCATTTGATGGAGGACTTCCAGAGTTTGAAGGTTAGGAAAACAAAACCGATTATACAGGCCACCATACCGGTACGTACGGAGGCGGACAAATCAACGAGCGGATTGGCCGGATCGACCAAATTGGGAGAGTGATAGACCATCAACTGGGGAATAAATGTAAGAGGGGAAAGGGATGAAAGATGAAGCATCAACTGGGAATTGCCCAGAAAATCATTCACAGCCAGCACCAGACAGGCAAGCATGGGAGTGAGCCAGAGCAAGCCAACGAAACCCCAGAACCCCAGGTTGAACCACTGTTCCCGGGCGGCCCGCAGGGACAGGGCACAAAAGAGCAGAAAGCTGGCGGGGACGATGATCGATGAGGGCGAGGAGGAGATGGAGACAATCGATTCCGAGGAAACTGCCAGGAGGTGAAGCAGGGCATAAGGCAGAATCGCCAAAAGGGCGAGCAGGGTGGCGAACCCCAATCCAGGGGCTTCGTCCGCCAACCAAGGGATGGCAGGAAGACCCAGCTTTTGGATTCTTTGGATGCCTTTGAGCCGGCGGTGGGGGTTGGGGCAGCAGATGTTGATCAAAATAAGAATGGCCCCGATGGAAAGAAGAAAGAAAGTGGACTGCACCACCACCATGGCGAGGGCGGGATGGGCATCGCTCTTCAATTGGTTGGGCAGGCCGACCTGAGCGGGATCGAGTTGGACGACGCTACCAAGCAGGCCACTGGCCTGTCCATCTGAGAAGAAAGGCCAGAGTGAGCCAAGGAGTAAGAACTGCAGAGTGGCAAAGAGGCCCAGACCCATCGGCTTGGAAAAAGCGGGCAGGGAATCGAGTCTCCATTTTCGGTAGCCGGTAAGAAAAAGGGCAAGGAGGATCAGGCCCTGCATCACGAAGGTAAAGGTGGTCGGGGAGAGGGAGATACTGAAGAAGGGAACCTCCTGCCAGAATTGAACCACCTGGGATTCAAACCTGCCCATTTGGGTGCCCTCGGCAAAAAGATGAGGGAGGACCTTCCCAAAGTAAGTCGGTAAAATGGTCAGAAAAGAAAGAAAGGATATGCCCGCCTGTCCGAGGGCGGGCAGAAAGATGTAGAGACCGAGCACCGCGAGCCGGGCGACCCAGGAGGCGGCCCGAGGTCGGGGCACGACCAATCCGATCACATGGGCAGTGAGGTGGTAAAGAAGCACCGAGCAGAAAAAGACCGCGTAGAGATGGAGGATGTTCCACAAGGGGAGTTTGCCGGCAACTACGCAGTGCAACAAAAAGGGAAGGGTGACTAAAAACATCCAGTATTCCCGTGCGGGCAGTCCAAACAAATATCCAAATATTTTGGCGAGGGGTGTCATCGGTGTCATCCTCTGGTAATCGAGTAGACCGGACTCCTTTTCCTCGGCTGTGACTGATGCGATCCGTCCGGTTCCCAAAAACATCAGGAAAAATCCCTGAAGGAACAAAAGGGGGGTAAAAGCCTCCCGGGCACCGTTGACCGGATTGAAAGCGAGTTCGGCCACACCGGTGGGGGACTCTTTGGCGGGGACAACCACCTGCATGCCGTCGAAGAAGGCAGCAAGATAAAATGTGGCGGTGAGGATGAGGGAGAAAATCCCTGCAGCCACCAGGTTCTTGGCCCGCAGACGCTCCCGTATGCCCCGGCGAATCAGAGGGTTCATGGCTGGTCTCCTTTCCGGGCAGGCTGGGATTCCAATTCCAGGAACAAGTCCTCGACCCTGGTCTTTTCAATAGCAAAGCCGGAAACGGGCACACCCGCCTCGACGAGCCGAGCGAGTACTTCGGAGGCTTCCATCTCTCCTCCATCCATACAGGCTCGTGCCTCCGTGCCGTTCTCCCCGGTGTCTTCAAACAGGGAGAGGGCGGGGATGGACAAAATGATTTTTTCGAGGAGGGGGAAGGGTTTGGCGAGACGAATTTTGAGGAAGTTTTTTTTCTGCCTCTCTTGAGAAATTTCATCAAGGGTTCCCGAAAGAACCATTTTCCCTTCCCGCATAAACCCGAGGGTGTCACAGGTGTCCTCAATTTCGGAAAGCACATGGGAGGAAAGAAGGATGGTCTTTCCCTGATGGGCGAGGGACTTGAGAATGTTACGTAAGTCTATGCGCGACTTCGGATCGAGGTTGGCCGCCGGTTCATCGAGTAGAAGAACGGCTGGCTGATGCACTAGGGTCTTGGCGAGCAAGGCTCGCTGGTGCATCCCGCGGGAGAGTGTCCGGCAGAGGGTATGCATGTGATCCTGCAGTCCGGTGGCATGAAGGGATTGGAGGACTTTTGCTTTTTTCTGCTCTCCACTCAGACCGTATGCCTGGGCGAAAAGATCACAGAATTCCCAGACTTTTAAATCCTCATAGACGGGTGGGAAGTCGGGCATGTAACCTAAAAAGCCTCTGGCTTTTTCGGCTTGGTGAAGGGCGGATACTTCCTGAACGATAATTTCCCCATAGGTTGGCTCGAGCAGGGTGGCGATTGCTTTGATGGCACTAGTTTTACCGGCCCCATTCGGCCCAATCAGACCGAAGATCGAGCCCGGGCGGACGGAGAAGGAGAGCTGATCGACTGCGGCAAATTCGCCATAGTGAATGGTCAGTTCCCGAACTTCAATCATGTACCACTTATCCTCATGAAATCTATTCCGCAGAAATTTCCTCAATCGGTCAACTTTTCCTTGAACCCATTTCTATTCATGGAATGATCTTATTTAAGTATGACAAAAAATCAGTTAATTCACCTCCTTTTCACAATTTTTCCTTTAACGCTGGTCGCCGAAAAGTCGCTTTTCGATGGACAGAGCCTGGAGGGTTGGGATGGTAATCCACTGCATTGGACTGTTGAGGATGGAGCCATTGTTGGTGTGAATACCAAAGAAAATCCTACCAAGGGGAATACATTTCTTATCTGGAAAGGTGGGAATCTAAAGGACTTTGATCTTACCCTTGAATGTAAAATAGAATCTGGGAACAGCGGGATCCAGTACAGAAGCTTCGTTAAGCCGGGCGAACATGATGGATGGCGCATCGGCGGTTATCAGGCAGATTTTGAGTCTGGAGACAAGTATTCCGGAATCTGCTATGGCGAAGCTTTTCGAGGTATTCTTTGCATGCGCGGAGATCGTACCACTCTCAGTCGGGATGCATCAGGTAAACTTGTTAAATCTGTCGAGAAAATCGGTGATACTACAAAACTCGGTCTTTCGATTAAAAAGAAAGACTGGAATACCTACCGAATTGTGGCAGATGGTTACCGCTTCGAGCACTACATCAATGGGGAGAAAATGTGCGTATTAATTGATGAAGATGAAAAAGAGAGACGGGCTGAGGGACTGCTTGCTTTTCAGGTGCATGCTGGGCCGCCGATGAAGGTTTACTTTAAAAATGTAGTTCTAAGGTAGTTGCTATATCTCCTTGGTTGGTGAGTTGCCAACAATTATAATCAGTTTAGAAAGATTGGATGGCACCACCATCTGACTCCAAACCCAAAATTGTTATAGCTGGTGGCACCGGTTACCTCGGACAGTTAATTGCCGCATCCCTTCACCAAGATAACTGGGATGTGGTTCTCCTGTCCAGAGCACCAGATAAAGGATCGGTGATTGGACGCTCTGTTTACTGGGACGCCAAATCCCTTGGTGAATGGACAGAGGAACTGGAGAGTGCTGAGGTATTGCTTAACCTGACCGGTAGGTCCATTGATTGCAGGCATAATGCTGCCAATCGAGAAGAAATTTTAAATTCCAGAGTTCACTCAACCAGAGTTCTTGGTGAGGCAGTTTCCATAGCTCAATCTCCCCCTCCATGCTGGCTAAATGCCAGTTCCATGGCGTTGTACGGGCAACTTTGGGGCAATGCTTCTGCTCACACAGAAGACTCTTCTTTGCAGTCTGGTGGGTTTTTGGAAGATGTGACTGTAGCCTGGGAGGAAGAGTTCCTCAAATGGAAGAGAGAAGGAGTCCGGCAGGTTGCTCTGAGAATTAGTTTTGTTTTGGGTAGAGCCAGTGGAGCATTCCCCCTTCTCAAGATGCTTAGCAGGTATGGTTTAGGCGGCACACAGGGTTCGGGGAAGCAATGGGTTAGCTGGTTGCATGAAAAGGACTGGATAGGAATTGTCCGTTTCCTTATTGAGCATGAAAATATGAATGATGGCGTAAATCTTGCATCTCCCCATCCGCTGATGAATTACGAATTCATGAAAGCTCTCAGGTCAAAATTTGCCCCTTGGGGGTATGGTTTCCCTGCTCCTTCTTTTGGAGTAAAACTAGGTTGTTTTTTATTGGGGTCTGCCCCTGATCTTGCTCTGCAAAGTCGTAAAGTTGTATCCTGTAAACTGAAGAATTCCTCATATGAATTTCATTTTCCAGATCTTGCCTCATCCATTGCAGACTTAGGCGGAGATTGATTTTCATCGATAAATGTTCAATCTGACCTGCATCCGAGCAGCGATTATGAATATTACAAATTACATAATTTTTTTAGTTGTACTGAGCTTTTTCTGTTTTCGCATCTACCTGAACGCCGAAACATACCGGGCAGATATTGTAATATATGGAGGTACTTCGGCAGGAATAACAGCTGCAGTACAGGCGAAACATATGGGGAATTCCGTGATTGTTGTTTCTCCGAACAGAAGATTGGGAGGTGCGAAAAGTAATGGAGTGGCGACGATTGATGATGTTAATCAGGAACTGGTAGGAGGTCTTGCTCGGGAATTTTATCACCGAGTATGGAGACATTACCAAAGTCTTGATTCCTGGGAGTGGGGAAAACGGGAAGAGTACGGTAACCGTGGTCAGGGTTCTCCAGCTATCGATCAGGATGTAAGAACCATGTGGCATTATGAGCCTGGAGTTGCCTCTTCGATTTTTGAATCATGGGTGCTGGAGAATAACCTCACGGTTATGCGTGGTGAATTTTTGAATCGATTGGATGGCGTGGAGCTTGAAAAAGGTAAGATTTTATCGATCAGTTCTCTTGCGGGTAACCGTTATGAAGCTGATGTTTTCATCGATTGCTCGTACGAGGGTGACCTTATGGAAGCGTCCGGAGTCAGTTACTATGTGGGGCGAGAGAGCAATACGAGATATGGTGAATCCCTTAATGGCGTGCAGTCGCGAAATGCGACCAGCAACCAGTTCATTAACAGAATTGATCCATATATAGGTGCTGGAAATCTGAATGGTATGCTGCTAAGGAAAATCAATGCAGGCTCTCTTGGTATGGAGGGGTCTGCTGATAAAAGTATTCAGGCTTATCACTACCGATTATGTCTCACTAAGCTTGATGGTAACACAGTCCCATTCTCCAAGCCTGAGGGGTATGACCCTGCTAATTATGAATTACTGTTAAGAAGTTTACTCCGCGGTTCCAGGCATGTGTTATCTCCTTTCAAGCAGATTCCAAATGCGAAGGTTGAAGTGCATAGCCAAGGTCCCTTTAGCATAGATAATGTGGGGATGAACCACGAGTATCCAGATGCTTCCTTCGAGCAGAGGAGAAAAATTATGGAAGAGCATGAGAATTATCAAAGAGGCTATTTTTATTTTCTGAGCAACGAACCACGAGTCCCCGAGGAAGTTCGTTCCGAAATAAGCCAGTGGGGCTTAGCGAAAGATGAGTTTGTGGAAAATGATCATTGGCCTCTGCAAATGTTTATTCCTGAGGCAAGAAGGATGATCGGAGACTTTGTGATGACGGAGCTTGAAGTCACCGGTAAAAGACAGGTAGCGCACCCAATCGCGATCCTCAGTAATCCTATAAATATTAATCATGTACAACGTTATTTGGCCAGAGACGAAGAAGGTAGCCCCTATGTTCTTAATGAGGGCGATTTGAAAGTTTCTGTTGATGAACCTTTCCAAATTTCTTTTGGATCAATTGTTCCCCAGAGGGAAGAATGTCTCAATTTATTGGTTCCAGTTTGTTTGTCTGCATCCCATGTAGCTTTTGGGGCAATCTCTCATGAGTCGGTCTATATGATGCTGGCACAATCGGCAGCGACTGCAGCCTCGCTTGCAGTAAATATGAATAAACCTGTGCAGGACATTTCGTACGCTCAGTTGAAAATGAAACTTCTCGATAATGGACAAGTTCTTTCCTTAACGAGGTCAAAAAGAGTTCACATTGGGGAAGTAATTTCTCGGGCTGAGCTTGGCGGGGTAGTGGTGGACGGTGACCAGATCGAATTGCGTGGTCCATGGACTGAAAGTAGTTCACTTCGTCCTTTTGTGGGTGCATCTTACTTTCATGACGCCAATGCCGAGAAGGGAATGTGCTCGGCCAGATTTCCTTTTATTGCTCCGGAGGATGGATTGCATGAGATCAAGGTTTCATTTTCGGTATTTGGGAATCGTGCGGGCAATATTCGATATGAAATTAATCATGGAGAGGGTTCCGAGAATGTTTTTGTGGATCAAAGACAACCCCATTTTAAGGGTCAATTATGGTGCTCTCTTGGTTCTTTTCCTTTCCAAAAAGGAGAACAGTACTTTGTGGAACTTTTTAATGAAAACACCAAGGGTTATGTGGTTGTTGATGCTTTGCAAATTCTTGCCCTCTAGAAAAAAAGATCTTCTGGAGAAAACACCATGCTACCCAAACAGAAACAGGGCTTTAAAATTATAAGCCTGCCCTGCACTTGCTTCTATTTAATCGATGAGACGGAGATCATTCATCAATAATTTTGCTTCCTCTTTCGCCTTTACTTATCTTCCTAGTTCGGTCTTTGGGGCAAATCAGCGTTTACAGATTGCATCGATCGGAGTTGGAGGAAAAGGACGGAGTGACTCGGAGCAATTGGGTCGACATGGGGAAATTATTGCTCTTTGTGATGTGGATAAAAAAAGGCTTCAATTTGCCGCCCAGCCAAAAAAAAGAATACATAAATTTTCGGATTTCCGGGAAATGATCACCCTTCTCGGCGATCGCATTGATGTCTTAAGCATAAGTACCCCTGATCATTCGCACGCACTGGCTGCACAGATGAGCCTAGAATGCGGAATTCATGTGTTTGTTCAATCTCCGCTTACTCACACAGTCTGGGAGTCTCGCCAGTTGCGCAAGTTGGCTAACGAGAAGAAATTATGCACACAAATGGGAATTCAGGGAACTGCTCAGGATTCTTTTCGAGAAGCGGTTGAATTTTTGCAGGCTGGTCGCCTTGGAGAAATCAAAGAGATACATGTTTGGACAAACAAGCCAAGTTGGCCACAGGCCCCTATGATAGTGGATCAACCGCGAGAGAAGAATAGGGTTCCAGATCATCTAAATTGGGCCTGCTTCCTTGCAGGCAGTTCAAATCGATCTTATCATTCCTGTTACCATCCCTATAATTGGAGAGGTTGGCTGGATTTTGGCTCAGGTGCTTTAGGCGATTCGGGTTCTCATTTGATAAATCTGCCTTTGATGGGGTGCGATCTTCCATCGCCGCGAAAAGTTCAATGTTTGCATCGCGGGCCAGTCAATCCTCACACTTATCCTGCATGGGCTACAGTTAGATATGAATTTCAAGTGAATGAAAAATCGGCCATTCCACTAATTTGGTACGAGGGCCGGGTTGGGCATCTTGGAGAAAAAATGCGTGGGAAAACAAATCATCCTCCCAAAGACCTGTTTTCAGGTATTGAAATTCCTTCCAGCGGTTCCCTCCTGGTAGGAAGCAAAGGCCTGCTTCTAACCAGAGGAGAATATGGCACAAATTGGTATCTTAATCAGGGAAAAGGGTGGAATGATTATTCATCGTTGCCCCGAACTAATCCAGTTCTACCGAGAAATGGGCGGGGTGATTCAGGCATGAAAGATGAGTTGGTTCGAGCTGTGAAAATTGGCAGACCTGATCTCTGTGTGGCAAACTTTGATTACTCTGCTAGGCTGGCTGAAATTTGCCAACTTGGGAATGTGGCAATCTTGGAAGGAAACGAGATCGAATGGAATCCGCGGGAAATGAAAACTGGCAGTGCCAGCTGCGACCGAAGATTATTCAAGTTCTACCGCAGGGGTTGGGAGGTAAGAGGAACTTAAAAAAATCTAAAGGTACATACTGTCATAGATGTCGGCGATTTTTTTGATGGCCACTGCGAAAGATGCCGTTCGCCGATCTTTAATCTTAGTATTGCTAAGATGCATTTCTTTGATCTCTGAGTAAGCTTCACGCATCGTATCTTCCAGTCCCGATCTGACCAAGGCTAGTTCGTTTGGTCCCTGAAGAATCTTTTCCTTTGACTCGCAGTCGACCTTTTTCCCAGTGCTGGATTCTATAAGATCCAGAATACGTTCATTCTGGGCGACAGCGAACCGGCGATCCATCCGTCCAAACCGGACATGGGAAAGATTTTTCAGCCATTCGAAATAAGAAACGGTGACTCCTCCGGCGTTGAGGAAGGCATCAGGGATGATGAAGGTTCCTTTTTCCCTTAGAATTTGATCCGCTTCATAGGTGACGGGACCATTGGCTGCTTCGGCAATAACTTTTGCTCGGATTCTTTTGGCATTGGCAGAGGTAATCACGCCTTCCATGGCAGCAGGGATCAAAATATCGCAGGGGTGTTCTAGGATTTCAGATCCATTAGGAATAAAAGTTGCATTCGGAAACCCTCCCACTTTGCCTGTCTCCTGCTTGTATGTGGCAACATCATCAACATGCAGACCATTCTCATTGAGGAGGGCACCATCTCTTTCAATGATACCGATGATTTTAGCATCATCTTCCTCTTCCAAAAATTTCGCCACATGATAGCCCACATTACCTAGGCCCTGCACAATGATGTTTTTCCCTGCGAGCCCACCCTCCAAGTTAGCTAGTTTACAGTCATCTGGATGCCGGAATAATTCCTGGATTCCATATTGAACACCCCGCCCAGTCGCTTCAATCCTGCCATCAACACCTCCAAAATGAACGGGTTTGCCAGTGACACATGCCTGAGCATTTATTTCGCTTGGGTGCAGGCGTTGATACTCATCTGCAATCCATGACATCATTCTTTGCCCAGTGCCCATATCGGGTGCTGGAACATTAATGCTAGGGCCTAATAAGCCTCGTTTGTCTAGCTCTTGCGCGAATCTACGGGTGATGTGCTCAAGCTCTTCAAGTGAATATTTTTTTGGATCAATACGAAGGGCACCCTTAGATCCAGCAAATGGTACATTCACAATGGAGCACTTGTAGGTCATCAGGGCAGCCAGTGCTTCCACTTCCTGCTGGTCCGCGAATGGAGCAAAGCGAATACCTCCTTTGGCAGGTAGTATGTGTTCGCTATGAGTCGCTCTCCAGCCCGTAAAAATTTCGTAAGTTCCCCGAAGTTCGACTCCGAACTTCATTTCACAGATTGCGTTGCAGGTACGAATCTGGCGAGCTAAGCCCTTAGGTACATCTAGGGCATCTGAGGCTTGGTCGAAGTAGAGATTTACACTATCGAGGAAAGAAACACTCTGCGATTTGGACATAAAGAACCCCTGACTGAAAAAAAACAGCTAATCAAACCCGAAATTATGATTTTTCGGGAAACTTTCAATGATGCGGGATTCGCATCATTGAAGGGGTTACCAGTCTGAATTTCTTTTCGGGCGATCTTCGCGAGGCTTGGCCTCATTTACCTTTAGTGGACGGCCTTCCATATCCTTTCCATTCATTGCCTCAATGGCATTTTGTGCTTCGCTTGCTTCGTTCATAGTCACAAACCCAAAGCCTTTTGAGCGACCTGAAGGGCGTTCAGTGATGACGGAAGCACGATCGACGGTTCCAAATTCGCTAAATGCATCTGCTAAATCCTGGTCTTTAACGGACCATGGTAGGTTTCCCACATAGATTTCCATATTTTGTATTGATTCTTTAATGATTAAAATCGCTGTAGACTCCTTTTGGTTCAACGAGTCTACAATTGGTATTGAAAATACAAACAGGTCATCGAAAACCTCCAATCGCCGGAGCGAGTAAAATTAAGATATTGTCGTTGGGCATTGATTAGATCAATCACAAACATCGAAATAAATCTTAATCATTTTTTCATGGTCAAAACGGATTCATGGTTGATACGATTCTCGAATGATCGAGATTTTTGAAGTAACTTCATCCGATGAAGCCACACTTAAGTTGGTTAACAAGCTTTTGCCCCAGTTGTCTAAATCTGCCCAGCCACTTACCTCATGCAAATTAAGGGAAATGGTCCAATCTACTCATGTCCATTTATTTTTTGCTCAGGAAGGAGCTGAGGTTCTTGGTATGCTAAGCTTAGTTGTTTTTCCGATTCCAACTGGAATTCGTGCATGGGTAGAGGATGTAATTGTGGATGAATCGGCACGAGGCAAGGGGGTGGGGCGTATTCTTTCCGAATATGCCATAAAAGCTGCAAAGGAAAAAGGTGCATTAACCGTGGATTTAACCTCACGACCAAGTCGGGTTGCCGCTAATCATTTGTATCAAAAAGTTGGTTTTCAATTAAGGGAGACAAATGTTTATCGATTCCAACATGAGCTGTAAAAAATCCTGCACTTTAAGGTGGATTCGCTCCATCTGCATTATTTCTATCCTTTGCTGCGTTTGTTATCCAAGCACGATTGCCTCGGCAAATAAGGTTTCCCGACCAGACATCCTTTTCTCCGTTGATGCGCTGAGCATTGAGCAAAGCGGAATTTCCAAGTGGGTGGAGGAAAAATATCCATTCCTTAGAGAATGGGCAGAGGGATTAGATGAAGATTTTAAATCTCACTTGGAAGTGTACGAAGCGATGGGATTGGATGAAGAGGATTTTTCCTTTTTCTCTTTTCGACTGGATGGTTTGGACTTATTGAATGAGGCGAACAGTACTGGACAACTTTCATTATCCCAGATTTTTCTGGAAATGAATCTTTGGGCGGAGAAACCCATGGATTTAAAAAGTTTTATCAATTGGTTGGAGAACGAATTAGCCAGCGAATTTAGATCTAAAAAGGGGGTTAAGAGCATTTTGGTGGATAAATGGATGAATGACACGCAGCTCCGGTTTGCCGTTGATCTACAGAAGCTTGATTCTATCTCTGGAGGTAATTCACAGGATTCCGTTTCGCTCGACAGTAATTTTTCTATTCACATCAATTTGGAAGAAAATCGAACCAGGATTAGGGGTTTTCTAGACAATCAAATCGATAGGAAGTTAATGAAGTTGGAGAACTTCGAACAGGTCTCCCTCCTTTCTCAACTCCAGCCTGATAGGCAGATGTCTTTTTACCTGAAAGTTCCTGAATTTATAACCAGTAATTTTCTCGCAGGCGACCAAGCAGAAAGCCCATTTGCGGCTTTGATCGAGGGGATAGAGGAAATTGCTTGGGGTTCGAGCTTTCGGGATGATTCGGTTTCTTTTCAGCTCTTGGTTAGTTGTAAAGAAGATGCGGTTGCGAGTACCTTGGGCTCTCTTTTGCAAGGCTCTTTGGGCATGGCTCAACTTGGATTGATGGAGGATGCAGAAGCCCGGGTACTGCTTGATTTGATCAGGAAAACCAAAATTGAGCCCGATGCCAAGGCAGTGAGGGTTTCTATGGAAGTCACATCAGAGGAATTGGGCCAGGTCATTTCCGGACAACTCTCCTCCCGTGCTCCAGCTCCTACTCTTTCATTACACGCGAGCGGTCCTAAGGCGATGCGGGGTAAAGATGCCCCCGAGGTTTTACTTTCCACGGTTTCGGATGGAGAATTTTCATTGCTCGCCCAGAAAGGGAAGGTAGTGGTGCTGGATTTTTGGGCAAGTTGGTGCCGCCCTTGTCGCACTGCTTTACCTATTTTATCGGAGGTCAGTACGAGATACCCTGCATCTGAGTTTTGTCTGATGACAATAAATCAGGAAGAGACTAAAGAAGAGATTTCAGATTTTCTTACTCGTTATGATTTGGAAAATTTACCTGTGGCCATGGATTTAGATGGGAAGATTTCAAAACAATATCAAGTACAAGGAATTCCTCAGACGGTTATCATTAACCAAGAAGGCAAGGTGGAAAAAGTCTGGGTTGGTTTCTCTCCCTTTCTTGAAAATGATTTAATTGCTGAAATCGATGAATTGCTCGCTCGCTAGGTAAAAAAAGTTCTTTCTTTGCCCATGATTTGTCTCAAATTCTAATTCTTTGGCTATGGGTTATTAGTGAATTTAACCATCAACCAAACGCTGAAAGGAGAGACCAACCATGATGAAAGTAAATGATTTCCAAAAATATGAAGTTACACTTAAAATTCCCTATGAAAGTTACTTTGGTCTAATTTACGAAACCAAGTATCTGCTGGAAGCCAGATTGTGTCCTGAGCGATGTTTTATTGCACATCACACCATTTACGCATGCAACCGACGCAAAGCGGTGGAGAAAGCTTCCGATTGGTACAATAAAGATTTAAGGCAAGCACTGGGAGCTCCTCATTTGTTTATGACCATTAATGACCCCATGCGTGAGGTTCACTATGAGGATGGGTTCATCTGTAACGAGCTGAAAAACAAGTACTTAGATGCAGCTACCCGCGATCGTTTAATTGAAGAGTCAAAGGGCGATCTGGCAGTGGATGATTCTATCGGGACAGAAACTCACCCTCCTGCCAGTGTGAAGAGGGTGCGCAGAAAGAAAAAACAGGGTATAAAGCTAACCTCAAGACTGACACAATCATCAGGCGGTACCATTTACTATCGTATGACGGAAATGCCCTCCTCACAAGACGGCCGGGTGAAGTACCGTTCAGTTAAGCTGAGTTCAAAATCTCTTGCAAAAGCAGAAAAGGAAGTTGTCAGGCGCGGGCTTGATAAGTTCGAGAAATTTTCTGCGGGAATTTCTACCGAGTCTACCACTGCTCAACCAAAAGCTGCCTGAATAGCTTACGAAACCCTCTTGTTTTATGGATTTATCATCATCAGAACGTTCAAAAGAGCTTGTTCAGTTGATGATGAAATATCAGCGAAGAATTTTCGCTTACATTCATACTCTGGTACCCTCTCGCAGTGATGCAGAAGATATTTTGCAGGAAACAAGTTTAACCATTTGTGAGAAATTTTCTGATTTTAAGGAAGGAACCAATTTTTATTCTTGGGCTTGCCAGATCGCCTATTGGAAAGTGCGTGCTGCACGGAAGAAGTATGCCACTTCCAAAGTACTTTTTAATGATGAGGTCTTGGAGGTGATTTCGCAGACCCGTATAGAAATGGAAGAGGAATTGGATCATCGTCATAGTGCGTTATCAAAATGTCTCCAAAAACTAAATGAACGGGACAGGAGATTAGTGCTGGTGAGATATGAGTCTGGACACAATGTTAAAGCTGCAGCACAAGCCTCTGGGCGCACAATTCAGGGAGCATATAAAGCCCTGACTCGAATCAGAAAGGTGTTGTTCGATTGCGTCAGCCTCGAGCTTTCCGCCCAAAATATCTAATGAGATGAAATTATCAGACGAAGAGCTTATAACCCTCTTTGAATTACTGGATGGTCTTATTGAAAATAACCTTCCTGCAGAAAAGAAAAAGATTTTGGAAGCTTGGATCACCGAGTCGGAGGAAGCACGGAAGCATTACATTGCATACATGGATCTGTCCTCAAGCTTGCAGCATTATGCTGAAGAGAGAGTGTCAGATGAAACTCCTCCTGCACCGGTTGTTCATGCTGGTCAAAGGTTGATTCAATTTGTAAATCCATGGCTGCCAGTCGCCGCCTTGCTTTTGTTTGGAGCATATATTTTCTTGTCTTACCAAACTTCCGACCCCTTACCCATTAATCATAGAATTTCAAGAGTGGGAGATGGAGCGCAAGTCGCGTCCTACAAGAATACGGAAGCAGATTCAGTGGCGGTTCTCACTCGCTCTGTCGGATTGAGGTGGTCAGAAGATGCTGATTCTCATCCGCGTGAACACAGTTCTCTTCCACCATCGACATTAAAAATTGAGCATGGCATGGCACAGGTCGAATTCGTAGACGGTGCAGTGGTTGTGCTTGAGGGACCTGCGGTTTACGAATTAGTGCATGGCAATGGCAGTCATTTAAGATTGGGAAAACTACGTGCTCATGTGCCTAAAGTAGCAGTTGGGTTTACGGTCGGTCTTCCCTTGGGGGAAGTGGTTGATCTGGGGACTGATTTTGGAATTGAAGTGCACCCAGATTCTTCCGCCGAGGTCTTTGTCTACAATGGAAAAATAAAATACCAGGGGCAGGATATTTTCGGCAATCAGGTATCCAAGGATTTGACTTCCAGGCAGGCAATCCATATCCGTTCCGATGGCGAAATTTATCCTTTAGAAATGCCCAATGGGGATTACCTGGGAAGTGCGGAACTGGCAACCCGTTCCTTTGAGCAATCCCAGCATCGTCGCTCCGCGTGGATGAATTTTACTCGCAAGCTTTTTTCCCGTTCAGATACCAGACTTTATTATGGCTTTGATAACCACGCAAAATGGGACCGTGTTCTCAAGGATGAGACTCAGAGAGAGCAGGGAGCTGGAAATGGTGCGGTGATTGGATGCAATTGGACTCAGGGGCGCTGGCCGGGGAAGGGTGCCCTGCAATTTTCCAAGTCCAACGACCGGGTTTGCCTGAATTTGCCTGGCGAATTAAAAGCGGTGACCATGGCAGCTTGGGTAAAGTTGGATCAGCTGTCCAAGCCAGTCTCGCCCCTGGTGTTTTCGAGGCCTTACAAAAAGGGTGCGATTGGATGGTCTGTCAATCAGGAAGGCCAGTTAATTCTTCAGGTTTGTTCGCTGGATAATGAAGTTAACAGCTACATCTCCCCCGTTGCGGTAACGGAGGAAAGACTTGGTCAGTGGATTCACCTCGCTACATCCTACGATTCTACTAACCAGTGGGTAAGTCACTTTGTGAATGGTAGGTCTTTCAGTCGCGAAAAAATATTTAACCAGCAGCCAGTTTCCTTCAAGAAAGGATTGCTTGGATATTCGCAGGCAATCCCTCCTTTTCAGAAAGGTATAGCTCTTCATGGCTGTGTGGATGAGTTTGCTATTTTTGGCTCGGCTTGGGAGGAAGATCAGATACGAGAACTATATGAGGCAGGGAACCCCTACGGTAATTCCAACTCAATTCTTTCTGCTCAGCCTTAGTTCGCCTTTGGCAGCCTGGTTCCCCAAAGTGCCTGCATCCCGTGTCCAAGATGGGCGGGGTGAATCAGTTCCCTGAGTGCCTGCATTTCCTTGTTCATTCCCGTTTTTCTGTTGGCGAAAATTTCTTGTATTCTTTGGCTGGCATGGTTCAGAAGAAAGGATTCCTGCGTTTGAATAGTGGCCTTTTTAAAGCCATGATGATTCATGCTTTCCATAAGATTATCCCAACACAGATGGCAGGTAATGTCGTGTTCCCCCGGTTGTGCCAAGATATCGGTGATCATTTGATGTTTCCAATAACCACGAGCTGTGCCTTCAGCTCGGTCATGAAGCAGGGTCGATCTTGGTAGCCCATAGTCAAAGGTGAGGAACAGTCCGCTCCACTCAGATTCACCAAGGATGGAGTTAAGGCTAAGTATGGAGCCAGAAGGCCAGTCCAGGGTGTACCCGTCCTGTGCTGCACCTGGTAATTCAGGCGGAATAGAAATAGTTTGTTTGATAAGTATCTCTTTGAATTTGTCTCCCACTAAAGACACACCCATTTCCTGCCAGCATTTCTTTTCTGCGGAATAACGAAACCTTTTGAATGGTTGTGCATCCAGCCATTCGTTACTGAAAACAATGGCCCTATCTGGAATTTGAATAGGGTCGTTAAGATGGATGGTCTCAAGACTGGCAAAAGGGTGATCCAGTCCCGCCAAGGTCGCCTGATTCGGCTCAGCGGCAATTTCGACAAAGGAAAATTCCGAGAGTTTTTTGTCCTCAAGAATTGTTGTACAACTGGCAATGATTAACTCAGCCCAGAGCCTGCCAAGTTTTCGGGAAGTGTAAAAATCAGTGCCTTGATCCGAGCCTACCCGTTTTCTTTTTTTTTGGTAATATCCAATCTCGGGATCGTAGAGAGCCCATTGTACGAAATCATCGAAGGGCAGCGCAGACCTTTTCTCCAGGCATTTGATGTATGATTGGATGGTCTTCTCGTCAGGCTTTGGCGTTGGCATAGACATGGTCGTTGGCTATGATGTATAGAGTGAAACTCAAGCGAGTACTTCAAGGCGAATCTTGTTCCTGGATCAGGTTATCTGCATATGCTTTGCTTGGCTGGGTCATAGCTTCCATTGGCTTGCAGTTGTACTTTAACCCATCCAGTCGCTCATGGCTGGATCCTCAATACTGGACCGCACTTAAGAAAGTGGGCGAGTCGATGAGGCTGGCAGAAGCAAATTACTATGATTCCAATAAATCCAGCTTTAAGAAATTGAGCAAATTGGCGATTTCAGGGATGACTCAATCATTGGACCGGCATTCCGCTTATTATGATTCCTCGGAATTTCATCATTTTGAGGAAAATATGCATATGAGATATGCCGGAATTGGCATTAAAATCAGGTCGGGTGAAGAAGGCATATTGATCACCAGAGTATTTAAAAACAGTCCGGCGAATGAGGTTGGTCTACTTGCTGGGGACCATATCCTGGAAGCTGATAATCATTTGCTTACAGGGTTGAATATTGATGAAGCTGGAGAAATTATTAGGGGAGAGCCAGACACTCTAGTGTCACTAAAAATAAGGGGGCTAGATGGCAGGGATCGCTTATGTTCGGTGCTCAGGAAGAAAATTGAGCTGTCCAGCGTGGATAAGTGGTGGGTGGACAAAAATAAAACAGCTTACTTAAAAGTTTCCCAGTTTACCCAGCGTACCCAAATCGAAGTGGAGGAAGCGTTGCAATCGATTCAGGCACTTGGAGCGAGCTGCCTGATTCTTGATCTTCGTGATAACGGGGGCGGATTGCTTGATTCAGCGGTTGAAGTAGCAGGGTATTTTCTCAACCCTAGGGAAACCGTTGTTTCTCTTAGGGGGAGAAGTCCAGATAAAAACCGTATCCATAAACCCTCATCAGTGCGTGATCCTCTGGGAATTCCTATGGTCGTATTAATCAATCAAGGGAGTGCAAGTGGGGCCGAACTTCTGGCCGGTGCATTATCGAAACATGGCAGGGCAAAACTAGTGGGAGAAACATCATATGGAAAAGGCTCGGTACAATCCATTTACCAAATGTCAGATGATTCAGGGTTGCGACTGACCACCGCTAAATACTATTTACCAGATGATTCCACCATTCATGAAAAGGGAATTGATCCAGATTATCTTGTAGAATGTTCCGACGAAGATGCCGCTAAATTGTCCACTCAGAACGATTTGCTGCGTACTCTCGACAAAAACCAAACTGAGTCTTTGCTCGGATTTGCTCTGCTTGCAGATAAACAACTCCATAAAGCAATAGAAGTTGTCCGAGGAAGTCTGATAAAAGAAAATTGATCGAATGATTTTAGGAATTGAAAGTTCATGCGATGAGTCCGCCATCGCGTTACTTCATAAGAACGGCAATGTGATCGGAGAATGGATCCATAGCCAAATTGCCAATCATGCAGATTATGGCGGAGTGGTTCCCGATGTTGCCGTGCGTGAACATATGGAAAAGTTTTTCCCCCTGCTCGATCAAGCCAAGCAAATTACTGACTTAGCTGATGTAGTCGATTTGATTGCAGTGACTAGAGGACCTGGGCTTATTGGTTGTTTGGGAGTAGGTCTAACCATGGGAAAAACTCTGGGAAATCTTTGGAGGGTTCCCGTGGTCGGGGTGAATCATCTTCGGGGACATGCCTTTTCTCCTTTCATGCATCTAGGTTCCTCTCTCGAGCAATGGGCAGAATATTTGCCTCATCTCGGGCTCTTGGTTTCGGGGGGGAATACAATTCTGTTTGAGGTTTCAAAGGACATTCAAATTACTGTCCTTGGGCGGACCATGGATGATGCAGTGGGAGAAGCACTCGATAAAGGAGCCAAACTTTTGGGCCTTACTTATCCAGGTGGTGCACAAATGGAGAAATTGGCTCAGGATGGAGATCCGGGTGCTTTTAAATTTCCAGTTTATCAACCATCCAGGAACGATCTTTCCTTTAGTTTTTCAGGACTCAAAACGAGCCTGCTTTATACGCTGCAAAAAATGAATGAAGCAGAGGTGAGGCAGAGTTTTGCAGATCTTTGTGCATCTTATCAGCAGGCAGCGGTCGTTCAATTAGTCCGCCAGACGAATGCTGCATTGAAGCAAGGCACTTACAATAGCCTAGGTTTATCCGGAGGTGTAGCCAATAATCAAACCCTAAGAAATCGGTTCCACGCCTTGGCAGGAGATTTTGGGATTCCTCTGTTGGCTGCTGGAAAAAAACATACCGGGGATAATGCGGCCATGATCGCTTTTGCTGCTCTGGCCGATCCAAGTGGAACATGGTCGGATTTCGAAGGTTCCCTGAATGTCAGCCCAGGTTTGAGGATGGACGATCATCCATCTTCTATTCCGTGACCACACCTTCTTGCCACCATCATCAAAATATGTAGTCTGAATCTTTTATAAAAATGATATCTGATCCAAATCAACCCAAGAAATTAGCCGCCAACGAAGGCCTCAAAGAGCGTAGTAACTTTCTCAGAGGCACTATCCTTGATGGGCTTGCAGATACTTCAACCGGAGCGATCTCTGCTGATGATGCCCAGCTCACCAAGTTTCACGGTACTTACATGCAAGATGACCGTGATAAAAGGGCGGCACTGATTAAGGAGAAGAAAGAGAAAGCTTTCTCTTTCATGATCCGGGTCCGGGTGCCAGGCGGCGTTTGTACTCCAGAGCAGTGGTTAGGGATCGATAACTTGGCAGATAAATTTGGGGAAGGTTCCCTGAAGTTAACTACCCGTCAGGCTTTTCAGTTATACGGTATCCTAAAGTGCAACCTCAAGCAGACCATGAAGGAGATCAATGATACGTTGCTTGATACCCTTGCTGCCTGTGGGGATGTGAACCGGAATGTGATGAGTCCGGCCAATCCATTTGAATCTGAGCTTCACGGGCAGGCCCTGGAAGTTGCCCAGCAGATTCATGATCATTTGACTCCCCGTACCTCCGCCTATGCTGAAATCTGGCTCGATGGAGAAAAAGCAGGTGCAATTGGGGAGGAGGAAGTGGAGCCGATTTATGGAAAGACCTATCTTCCCCGTAAATTCAAAATCGCTGTAGCTTTACCTCCCCGTAACGATGTTGATGTATTTTCCAACTGTCTTGGTTTTGTGGGTATTCCTGAAGGTAATAAAGTGGTCGGATACAATGTCCTCGTAGGTGGTGGGCTGGGTATGACCCATGGAAAAACAGCCACATTTCCGAGACTTGCGGATGTGATTGGATTTTGCACACCTGAGCAGGTTGTTCAGGTAGCGGAAGAAGTGGTCAAAATTCAGAGAGATTTCGGAGACCGAAGTGACCGCAGGCATGCGCGTTTAAAATACACGGTGGATGATCGTGGGCCCGATTGGTTCCTAGAAGAACTCAATTCCCGGCTTGGCTGGGATCTTCAACCATCCCGTGAGGTTCACTTTGACTCTACCACCGACCGTTATGGCTGGACTGAAGATGCGGATGGAAAATGGGCCTATGGATTGTTTGTTGAAGGTGGACGCCTCCGCAAGAAAGAGGGTAGTGATCCCCGGGCTGCCATTCAGGAAATTGCCCGTTCTATACCTTGCCAGTTCCGTCTCACTGCCAACCAGAACCTCGTGATTGCCCGAGTAGACGCCAGCGATAAGGACAAGATAGAATCTATCCTAAAAGCACACGGAGTAAAGCTTTCGGACGAGGTTTCTGCCCTCCGTCTTAATTCCATTGCCTGTACGGCTCTTCCCACTTGTAGCCTGGCATTGGCTGAGAGTGAGCGCTACCTGCCCACCTTGGTGGACGAACTTGATAAAATTATTGCCAGTCTTGGAATCAGCGATGCATCCATTGCCATCCGTTCCACCGGTTGCCCCAATGGTTGTGGACGGCCTTATTTAGGTGAGATCGGATTAGTTGGGAAAGCTCCGGGCAAGTATAACCTCTACCTTGGTGCAGGTCTCGATGGGATGCGGCTGAATAAACTTTACCGGCAAGCCATCACTCATGATGAAATTCTGGAAGCTCTTGAGCCTATCCTCGCAGATTTTGCTAACAACCGCGAAAATGATGAACGGTTCGGCGATTTCTGTATCCGCAAGGAATATGTCAAAGCCACGGTCAAAGGATCGGATTTCCACGATTGACCATAAACTTCTGCCCCGCGGGGTATGGTAAAAAAAGTTTATTAGTCGGATGAAGCGGCGGTTCTCCAAATCCTTGGGTAGACGGACACACTCCAACCCCGATGCCTCGATTTCCACCTTGGATGAAGATGATTCCTTGGAGTTAATCGACAAACTTGATCACGACCCTTTCCTTCTGATCCTGGACCAGGTGCAGGACCCACGGAATCTTGGTGCTTGTCTTCGTACTGCGGATGGTGCGGGAGTGGATTTGGTTGTTCTCCCCAACGACCGTTCTGCTGGAATTACTGAAGTGGTGCGCCATGTCGCAGCTGGAGCTGCTGAAAATCTTTCTCTGGCAAGAGTACGCAATTTGTCCCGTTATCTGGAAAAATTATCTGAGCGTGGTATCCGGCTGCTCGGTACCAGTGATCAGGCTAGGAAATCTATTTACCAATCATCGATGACTGGTCCCTTCGGTTTGGTAATGGGTGCGGAAGGAGCAGGGATTCGCAGGCTAACTGCAGATCATTGCGATGATTTGATTATGATCCCTATGGGAGGTAGAGTGGACTGTCTAAATGTTTCTGTCGCCACTGGTGTTTGCCTCTTTGAAGCCCGCCGCCAGAGGTTAAATGTCTCCTTGACTTAGGTTCTGATCAGGAAGCAGAACTGATCTGGCTGCTCGGTATTTGCTCAGGCTTTAGCGAGATGGCCCATCTTAGAAAAAAGGCAAAGAAGAGGGTGCTGAGCACGGAGTTTTTCAAAAACATATACGCCGGAGTAAATCCTGGCTCACCCAATGTCCAGGCCTGCAGGAGACCTCCCAATGATTTGACGTAGGCCGGGTTTACAATCCAGGAAAATGAACAGGTGATTAGGTGAAAGAGGAGGGCACTACCAATGGCTCCACCTGCGAGATAGCTCAACTTTCGGGTGGGTCCCATCCATTTGCCCAGGCCAAGAATTACGAGGTAACTGAGGCAGGTAATCATCATGTAAGGCTCCAGCCAGTTCATCCCATATGCCGCATTAAGAAAGAGGTCTGAGACAAACACAGCACACAAGGGGGCAGTCCATGACCAGATTCCACGAAGATAAGAGCCGGCAATCAGGAAGATGGCCAAAGTGGGGGAGAAATTGAAAAAGTCAGAATGATCGAGCGGAAGATATCGGGAAAAGCCAATCACGACTAACAGGCCAAAAAGAAACAGTGGCGATTTTGGACTGATTGATGCATCCGAGGGGGGACTTGAATGTGAGATACTCATGATTTTTTAAAAACAATAACTAAAGAATAGAAAAGGTTCAATCCTTGCCTGCTTTTGCATCCGCAATGCTGGGTAATCTTTCGATTAAGCGGTCCACCAGTACCGCTTGCTCAGGTCTTAGCTTTTGTTTGGCTTCCTTTGTGGGCAAAAGCAAAGCCTGGTCAATTTCAGGAAAGGTCCACATCTTTCCCGTACCTTTGGGATATTCCATGGTGATTTCATTACAGACAGGAATTTTTCCATCTTCCCAGTCTCCCGCGAAAGCCCAGGCAAATACCTCTTTCCCGTTTTTTTGGATAATCGACCCAAGATCGAGGTATGGGCCTTGGGATTTTTCTCCAGTCTCCTCCTCAAATTCCCTCAATGCCGCCAGGAAAATATCCTCCCCTGGATCGGGTTCGCCCTTGGGGATGGACCACCAGCCTTCATCCTTATTTTTGAAAAACGGCCCGCCAGGATGAGCAACCAATACTTGGAGAGGAGAGTCGTTGTCTCCTGATTTGTAGAGTAATAACCCGCCACTTATTTTTGCCATTCCTTTATTTCCTGACCAAGTAATTCATTTTCATGATGTCTTGCTTGATTCCATCCACCAAGCGAGCCTTTTTTTTACGACTGATCATTTTAAATCCCACACCAGTATAGCATGCAAGAGCCGCGTGATTGGAACTTAAAGTGTTGAGCATAACTTCCTCATGTCCTTGTGCGGATTTGACCCATTCAATTAAGGAGCCGCAAAACTTTTTGCCCAGACCATAACCTCTTGCATCTGGTCGAATTGCAATCCGGCAAAAGGAGCACAATCTCGAGCTCATTTTTACGATTTCTCCATATGCGAGTAATCTATTCTCGGTATCTACCATCATCCTTGCGGTAAGATCCTTGCGTGCCAAGTGCCTGGAAAAAATCAGTGGGCTTAGCCCTTCCTCAAAGGTATTGCCCGCCCAATAGCCTAGATCACTGGTAGTTTTTATCCAGGAGAGCAGTTCAGGTATGTGTCTGTTATCGAAAGCAAAAAGTCGATGATTATGGTTAAGAGAGTTCATTTCCAAATAGTCGCTACAGAAACAAATCCTGTTTAGACAATGAGGAATGTCTTGAATTTTTTTTAATTCCAATCATCAATTGGTCCTGTCAGATACTGATAACTTTTATTTAGAACCCAAGATTTACAATAATGAAAAAGAAAAGCTTATGTTTGGGAGCAATTATTTTATTGGCCGCCGGGTTTTTGGCAGGTTCTTTTTTGGAGAAGTCAGAAGCCAAATTGAAAATTATCAAGGCCGGGGTCGACGATAAAGGAAATATGGTCTGCATCAACAAAGCCCAGGTGTACTTGTTTAAAAAGGTAAATCCTGAGAATAAGATTATCTTTCATTATCACGATGCTTTAAGCAAGGAAGCTATTGTTACCAAATCCTTTCCTAACTCAGAAACCCTGGAAATTTATTGGGATCAATTATTGCGTAGCTGGTAGAGTTACTTTTCTGCCTTATTGATTCCAGAATTTTCGGTACCTTCCATCCGGGTCATAAAACTCTGCCTGTTTCTGGGTGTTGAATTTCCGGTCAGGTCTTGGATCGTTTCCAAATCCTGATAAATAAAGCCAGTTCCCATAATTGCTGCAGGGGTCATAATCGATAAGATTTTCCTCGAACC
>Ga0255753_1001048_pt1 | contig 34326 bp, 27 predicted proteins | sample 041ome_10_FD_179953 | JGI IMG/M metagenome (GOLD analysis project Ga0255753, IMG submission 179953) | Coastal salt marsh microbial communities from the Groves Creek Marsh, Skidaway Island, Georgia - 041412US metaG (version 2) | ecosystem: Environmental > Aquatic > Marine > Intertidal zone > Salt... | reverse complement strand
TCTGTCGCTCCGCACACAAATAAATACACCCACGCGTATGAGCGTCGTCGTCCGCGTCGCACACTGCGGGGCACGCCGCCGCGTGGACATCGATCTCGACAGGTGGATTGATTTTGACGTGATTGACGTGATTGATTGATTTGATGATTGAATACGCGTCGTCACAGTGCACGCGCCAGTACACGACGCACGCGCGGTGACCGGCGCCGCGGCGAGACACGGGTGATCCTTCTGTCTTCTGTCGCACGTCATGGTGTCCCCCGTGGAGGTGGCGTGCGCGACCGCGTGCGTGGCTGGGGTGAAGATTGCGACGTCGAGACCGAGGTACGCCAAGCGACGAGGCGCGTATAGCGTGGAATGCGACGACGGTGGTGACGCTGATGGTTCGGTCAAGGTGTGGCGGAACGCCGATCACGAAGGGTTTCACGTGCAACCGTTTGCAAAGTGCGATACCGTGTATAGTACGTTTGAGTACGCGGTGAAAGTTAATGGGAATCGACCGGCGTTGGGCGAACGCGACGTCGTCGAGACGATCAAGACGGTGGCGAATGATGGACGAGAGGTGGAGAAACTCAAGCTTGGGGGGTATAAATGGCTTACGTTTAATCAGGCGCATGCGCGTGTGAAATCCATCGCGTCCGGGTTGGTTGATTTGGCGGGATTAAAGCCGCAAGACAAGGTGATCATTTACGCCGACACCAAGCGCGACTGGCAGTTGACCGCGCAGGCGTGCTTTCGGATGAATTTAACCGTGGTGACGATTTACGCCACGCTCGGTGAGGACGGGGTGAGACATGGGATTAATCAAACGCAAGCCACGGTTGTGGTGTGCGATGGAAAGTTGTTGAAGACGCTCACCAAGGTGGCGAAAGATTGCCCGACGTTGAAGCACGTCGTCACCATGGGCGAACCCGAGCAGAAATCCATCGACGCGTTACCGAAGAGTGTTTTCCAAACGAGCCTCGATGAGGTGGCGGAGATTGGCACGCGTAAGCCCATGGATGCGCGTCCACCAAAGCCGAGCGATATTGCGGTGTTGATGTACACCAGTGGTACCACAGGGGCACCGAAAGGTGTCATGTTGAACCACGACAACGTGTGCGCGACAATGTCTGGACTCAAAGACGCGGGTGACTTTTGCAACAAGGATGTATACTTGGCGTACTTGCCTTTGGCGCACATTATGGAAATGGCGGCTGAAACGTTAATGCTTGCCCTTGGTGCGGCTATTGGATACGGTTCACCACAGACATTGACGGATACGGGCTTGAAGCTCGCCCCTGGCACGCGAGGCGACGCCCCGACGCTGCGACCGACGTTCATGGTGTTCGCGCCAGCAGTGCTCGATCGCGTGCGTCAAGCCGTGCAAGCGAAATTCGCGGGCGCCAAGCCGCTGTTGAAGAAGCTCATCAATGCTGGTTTGCAGGCGGGTCGTCGTGACTTTGAAGCGGGTAAAATCGGTGCGCCATTCTTCTTCAACGCCCTCATCTTTAAAAAGGTGCAAAAGCTCATCGGCGGCCGCGTGCGCGTGATGATTTCTGGCTCTGCCCCACTCTCTCGTGAAACGCAGATCTTCATGCAAACGTGCTTCCGTTGTCCGGTGCGCCAAGGCTACGGCTTGACCGAAACTGGCTCGTGCGGGACGATTGCACAATTCGACGATTACTCCCCAACCGTCGGTCAAGTGTTGACGTCGGTGCGCGTGGCGTTGCGCGACTGGGAAGAGGGTGGATATCGCATCGCCGATGAGAAGAACGCCGCGATTGGTATGCCACGCGGTGAGATCTTAATCGGTGGTCCGGTCGTGTGCCAAGGGTATTTCAACGCCCCGCACATGCCAGACCCCGAACTCGACGCCAAGAACACGTCTGAATTCTCCACCATCGCCGGCGTGCGTTACTTTCACACTGGGGACATTGGGCAGTTTACCAGAGACGGTCAACTCATGATTATCGACCGCAAAAAAGACTTGGTGAAGCTTCAACAAGGCGAATACGTGGCGTTAAGCAAGGTTGAAAACGTGCTCAAGCAATGCCCGTACGTGGGCATGGCTATGGCGTACGCGGATTCCAACCATTCCCACTGCATCGCCGTCGTCGTCGTCAACGAAGCACCCGTGTTGAAATTCGCCGCCGCCAAAGGCATCGCCGGCGACATCACCGCGTTGTGCGCCAACCCGGCGGTGATTAAAGAAGTCTCCAACGCATGCATCACCGCGTGCGCATCCGGCAAGCTCGTGAGCTTTGAAACCCCTAAATCGTACATTCTCACCGCCGAACCGTGGACCCCAGACAACGACTTGGTCACCGCCGCCTTCAAGCTCAAGCGTCCGCAAATCGTCGCGCGCTTCAAATCCGAATTAACCCGCGCCTACGGCTCGGCGTAGGTGCCCGCACTACGACACACAGCACACAGAGGAACTCTCATCATGTTTTCATATACAACAGATACCATACATCATACATCACACAGCGTCGTCGTCGCCTCACCTCCCCGCGTCGTAAATATCTGCATCCTCATAAAGCGCCTCTTCAACGTAAAGTGGTCGATCGCCCCATCACTCAATGACGATGGGATCACGCGACGACGCCGCCTTTGACGACGACGACGGTCGCGACCGCAGCGGTGATTACACGGTCACCCGCGAACAAACCGCGCGTCTCGCTCGATCGTTACGCACGTTTAGCACCATCCCTCGCGCCATCGCCGAAGCGCACATACGCTTGCGCGGGTACGCGGTTGACGATGACGGCGCCGCGGCGCGAGGTAGTGGTGACGACGCTGACGCCGACGCCGACGCGCGGGTTCGAGGGCAGTTATTCAAGGTGTTATCCGATGAAGTATTGAAGGAACACGCCGCGCGCAGACGAGGGGAGGTGTTTCATCCATACGTCAACGCGCGAGGCGCGACAAAAGGGGGTGGTGGGGCGACGACGCAGGCGACGCGAGCGAGAGGCGGGCGGGACGAGACGCGCGGGCGGGAGCAGGCGGACGGGCGGAGGAGCGCGAGTCGGGAGACGCGGGTGGTTGGAGGTGAGAGCGATGGGAGCGATAGCGATGCGTCGGTTGGGGTGATGAGTAAGCTTCGCCCGGAGTCGGGTGGTGTTCGTGATGATGATGATGATGATAGTAGTGACGATGTTGACAGCGACGACGACGAGCATAGCGAAGACGCGACGTTGAGCGACGACGACGACGACGCGTGGAGAGCGAGCGATGACGACGGTGATGGTGGTGGCAACTTTTTTGGGAGGCATGAACTTGAACCACCAGCGCCTGAAGGTGCGAATCCTTTCGCATCAAATATGGAGTTTGATCCGGTTGAAGAAGCGAGGCTGCAAATCATAGAAGCCAAACGCGTGTGCTCGGAGCGCGCCGAACGCGCCAAGGAACTGTCAGAAGCGATGGCGAGTTTAGCGACGGATATTCCACACGCGAGTACGGGTGCGCGCGTGGCGTTTAGCGACAAGGGGGACGACACAGTTTCCATTGCGGGTTCTATAGCTGGATCCATCGCGGGATCAGAGCTCACCGACCGTTTCGACGCCATTTCCATCGCGTCGCTCGCGGCGACGCTCGGGAGCGACGCCACTGACCGCATCGCCGACGTCTCTGATCTTGGTCCCGTGGAAGTCATCGCTGAGGAAAGAGATGACGACGACGACGATAATGATACGCACAGCCAACTCGGAAGTGACAGCGAAGAGCGCGCGCGTCATCACCGGAGCTTGAGCGCGACGGATGACGAGCACCACTATCATTCAGACACCGTTCACTCAGATAAAGAAAATTACGGCGCCGCGTGATCGCGTCCGTTGATGATACACGTAGATCACACTACCGAAAAACAATCGTATTGCCGATGATAGACACCGTCACACGCGGCGGATTTAATATGAAAATGAAAAGCGTGAATACCTCAGTCGACGCCTCCCGCGGCGCGCGTTGCACTTTTTCAGATACGCGTGACGAGGCGCTTGTGAAGCACTACACTACAGCGCCAACGCGCACGCGTCAAAGTTGACCTCGTGTCGCGCGCCATGTCGTCCCCAGCCGTCGCGGCGTCTTCGACGACGAGGTCCATCGTCTGGTTTCGCAAGGCGCTGCGCGTGCACGACAACCCAGCTCTTTTAGCGGGCATTAAAGGCAACGCCGTGAGCGCGTCGCAGCCTGTATTCGTGCTCGACCCTTGGTTTTGTAAGCCCAGTCGCGTGGGAGCGAATCGCATGCGGTTTTTGCTGGAGTCATTGCGAGACTTGGACGCGTCGTTGCGAAGCGTCGGGAGTTCGCTGCTCGTCCTTCACGGCGAGCCTAGGGTGGTTTTACCGCGTGCGTGCAAATCATGGGACGTCAACTTGGTAACATGGGAGCATGATATTGAACCATACGCAAAAGTGCGAGATTTAGCCGTGCGCGGAGCGTTGGAGCGCGCTGGGGTGGAGTGCGCGAGCGTGAGCGGGCACACGTTGTACGACGTAGACGAAGTGTTGAAAAAGTGTAAAGGTCCGCCCCCGACCACGTATCAGGGTTTTTTGAAAATTGTAGGGTCTATGGGCGAGCCTGCGCTGGCGACGGGGGCGCCTGAAAAGATGCCCAAACCATTCACGGGGACATTTGAGGAGACTCGCGCGTTGGTGTCTGGCGTCGCCGACGGCTACGGAATTCCCACGCTCGAGGATCTGGGATACGAGGCTTTAGGCGACGACGAAGGCTTTCCCGCTCGCGGCGGCGAAACTGAAGGTCTCATTCGACTTCGCAAACAACTCGCACGGACGGAATGGATTGCAGGGTTTGAGAAGCCAAACACAAATCCGACGACGCGATTTCACGCGTTGAAGCAATCCAAGCCGAAACCAAAGAGTCCGTTTGAAATCGCCGCGGGTGGTGGTAAGGGGGAAAATCCGAAGATGGATGCCAATACATTGATTACACCGTCAACGACGGCACTGAGTCCGTACCTGAAGTTCGGATGCGTATCGCCGAGAACATTTTATCATGAGCTCAAAGCCGTGCTCGCCGCGCTCGATGGCAAGCATTCCAAGCCGCCGACGAGTTTAATGGGACAGCTCATGTGGCGAGAATTCTATTACGTCGTCGGTGCGGGCACGGCAAACTTTGATAAAATGGAGGGTAACCCAATTTGTCGACAAATTCCTTGGATTAAGGACAAGGAGTTGTATGCCGCATGGGAAAACTCACAAACTGGTTACCCGTGGATTGACGCCGCGATGACTCAGTTGCGCCAAGAAGGCTGGCTTCATCACCTCGCCCGTCACGCCGTGGCGTGCTTTTTAACGCGCGGTGACTTATTTATTCACTGGGAATGGGGACGCGACACTTTCGATCGCGAACTCGTCGATGCCGATTGGGCCATCAACAACGGCAACTGGATGTGGCTCTCGTGTTCGGCTTTTTTTTACCAATACTTTCGCGTCTACGGCCCGCATTCATTCGCCAAAAAATACGACAAAGATGGCGACTATGTCAAGCACTACTTACCCGTGCTTAAAAACATGCCCAGTAAGTACATTTACGAACCCTGGACCGCGCCTCTCGACGTCCAGCGCAAGGCTGGATGCGTCGTCGGCGTCGACTACCCCGCCCCCGTCGTCCACCACGCGTCGGCGAGCAAGGCGTGCGTCGATACAATCGCCGCCGCCTACGACGCCCACAAGCTCGCCAACGGCACCGCAAAACCTAGTCAGAACACATCACCACCATCGGACGATGCGCAGCCATCGAAGAAACGCAAGTTGTAATTTGGTGTACGTACTGTATGCATACCGCGTAATCCCACCGGGACCCGTCACAATCACACACACAAAACCATCGTCGTCGTCGTCGTCGCCCCGATCGGCAGTGCGCGGCGCACACGCGTTTAGCCGACGATGGGCGAGCGCGCGCGATTGCTCGACGTCGATGGCGACGCGATGCGAACGTGGTCGATCCCACGCGCGGCGTCCGTCGTCGTCGCGTGCGCGTGCGCGTGCGCGTGCGTCGTCGGCGTCGGCGTCGCGAGTCGCGCAGGTTCCGTCGCGGCGCATGGTGTTACGTCGGCGTTGGGTGGTGGGGTGTTAAAACAACCTTGGATGTCGAGGACGTCGAACGCGGTGCAGACGACGTTGACGCAGTACGACGGGGATTTACACGTGCTTTCGTGCGTGGCGCGCGATCGGAGCGATGACGACGATGGTGACGAGAAGGAGGACGGAGACGACGCGCGGCGCGCGGGGGCGACGTGGGTGTTGGATGGGCGAACGTTTCGCGACGCGCGCGGTCGTTTCGGTCGGGGCTCGAGCGATGATGACGACGATGATGAAGATGAGGATGATCGCGATGATGACGATGGCGATGACGGTGTGGAGGAGCGTAGGAGTGCGAGTGAGATTAGACAAGAAGAGCGGCAAAAGGCGCGAGGGGCGCACCGATTACATTCGCCGCACAGAGTGACGCGCGCGGCGGGATTGGTGGCGAGCACGATTGAGCGCTATTTTCCTTCGAGGTTGCGTGGTACGAATGGTACTTTTGAGCCGTTCGAGGTTGTGTTCGAGGTGAGCGATGCGCCGAGTTCGCCGTGCTTGCAACACGATTACGCGCTCGAGCACTGCGATTTTGGGCAATGGGTGCCGATTTTTGCGTTTGGCAGCGCGCCAAAGGATGCAAAGCTTTTACCGCCGCTCGTGCCTTCGACGTTGACTGTTTTAGAGAAATGTTTCGGGCGCGCGTTAAAGGCGAAAAGGTTTCTCAGTGATGAGCCGGATTGTGACTTTTTGAGTTATCCGGAGATCAAATACTCGGAAGCCACCGACTGCGACAATCCCGACGCTCCGTCGCGCGCCGCCTGTCGGTATCACGGGTTATTCTCCATCGACGCCGTGGACGACGAGCGCGAGTACACTTGGGATAATCTCATTCCACGCGTCGTCTGGCGTGGCTCAGATTACGTCTTCTTGAGCAAAAATTACGAAGGTTTCAAGGGCAACGCCCTCGAAGCGCTGCGCGACATTGCGGCGAGCTCAAACAAGACGCAAGCGATGGAGTCGTACGTCAAATCGCCTGAGATTGGTCCTCGTCTTCGCGCGGTGCTCATGTCCAAACTCAAACCGAGTAAATTCGACGCACGTTTCTTCAACTGGGGTGGCACGAGCGCCCCGAACGCTGAAGAACGCTCGGCGCTAGGAAAACACCTCGGCGTCGACGCCGACAAACACCTCGGTGAGGTTGAATTTGGCAGATACAAGTATCACTTGGATCTCGGCGGCGGCGGTGGCACCACGTGGTCGGGCGTCATTCCAAAACTTTCCATGCCAGGCGTGTTGTTTCACCACGAAACCGTCATGAAAGATTCATACTTTGACTCTTTGCTTCCATGGGTGCACTACGTTCCGATTCGAGAAGACGCGTCAGATTTGGAAGAAAAGCTCGCGTGGGCGGAGCACCACCCGCACCAGGCGCGTCAAATCTCCCTCAACGCCGACGAATGGGTGCGCGATTTCAGACGCGCCAAGAACTTACTCAGACACAACTATGAAAAGCTCGCCAAGCCATTGGGCGAGCGCGTGTTGAAGGGATACTTGATTCCATTCGAGCGCGCGCACGCCAACCCCAAAACCGTACGCGTCCGCGAGCGCGCGGCATTGGCGAGCGTTCGCGTCAACACCACCACGTCCACCACTATCACCACACCATAGCCATATTCACATTCATATTGTAACATATACGCCAGCATGTATGTATCATTCGCGTCTGGGCGCGACCGCCGCCGCCGAACGCATGGTGTCCCGAACATCTTGTTTCCGAACGCCATTGTGCGACTGGCTTCATCATGCGCAGTCGTCGTCACGCGCACACGCGCGCGTCGTTTGCGAGACGACTTGTAGCGTCCATCGTCCTCGTCGTTGCGTTCGTCTTACACGTCGCGAGCGCCGGGTCGTCGGGAGATTACTACGCCGCACTCGGCGTACAGCGCTCGTCATCGAGCGATCAGATCAAACGCGCGTACCGTAAGTTGGCGTTGAAGTACCATCCGGATAAGAACCCAGGGGATGAAGCCGCGGCGTCGAAGTTCTCTGAAATTGGTAACGCGTACGAGGTGTTGAGTAACGACGAGAAGCGTAAGATTTATGATCGCTACGGCGAGGATGGGTTGAAGCAACACGAACAACAGGGCGGTCACGGCGGCGGCGCCGGTGACATATTTAGCCAATTCTTTGGTGGGTTTGGTGGGTTCGGTGGTGGTGGTGGACATCAAGAACCAGAGACCCCTAAAGGGCAGACGATTCGAGTGGATATGTCGTGTACGGTGGAGGATATTTATCTTGGAAAGCGCACGCGCGTGTCGAGAGATAAACTCGTGACGAAAGCCGCTCGAGGGACGAGAAAGTGTAACTGCCGACAAAAGTTGGTCACCAGACAAGTGGGTCCGGGTATGTATCAGCAATACACCGAACAACAATGTGAGGATTGCCCGAACGTCAAATTGGTTCGGGAGAAGATTGATTTATTCGTCGAAGTCGAGGCGGGTGCGCCCGACGGGCATGAAATTTTATTCTTTGAAGAAGGCGACGCTTTGATTGATGGTGATCCAGGCGATTTACAGTTTGTCGTGCGAACGCAAGAAGATAAGAAGCGTAAGATTAAGCGCGTAGGCAATGACTTGCACATGACGATGGATATTACCTTGGTCGAGGCGTTAAATGGCTTTTCAAAGGTGTTCACGCACTACGATGGGCACAAAGTGAAGATTGAGCGTGACAAAGTCACAGTTCCGTATCATGTCTTGACCATTAAGAATGAAGGTTTGCCAAAGTATAATCAATTCAAAAAGTTTGGTAACTTGGTTATCACGTTCCAAGTTCAGTTTCCAAAGTTTATGGAGAAGCATCAAAAGACAGCCATAGCGAAGACGTTCCCAGACGAAAACGTCTTCAAGAAGGAATTCTACGCGACTTTATCCTGATTTCGCCCGACTCATGATGACGTTTTGAGTTTTAATAAATGATGCGTAGTATTTATCATGATGACGTATTTATCATTATAATGAGATATTAACCGGTGACGTCGATTCTCACGAATTCGCAAGAGAGCGCGAATGAGGGCATTTCTATCGGAGAAGCAGGTCGAGAGTGACAACTTGCACATCCACCGTCGCAGGCGCGGTTTCAAGCTTCTTTTTCCCTCCCATTCTCGTCGCACCGAGCTTCAATGATGCCTCAATGTCGGCTTCGAGCTTCAAGTGCGCGCTGTCCTTGATTTCGACTTTCTTTTTGATGGAAAAGCCATTCTCCGTCGATGGCGACGTGACGCCCTGAGAGGTGATGAATTGAAACCCAATATAAGGTTCATAATCCTTGTAGTCATAATTCGCCGACATCTTCAACTGCACCGCATCCAAATCAAACATCTTTTCATAATACACCGTGTGTTGTCTCGTGTCAAGGTTCAGGTCTCCTTGAAACCACGAATCCGTCACCTTCCACTGCAAATTTGGCTTATAATGCCCAATCTCCGCACCAAACGGAGAGTCCGTCGCACGTTTCATCAGTGGCACATCTGTCCCAGCCGTGATGCACACGTCCGGCACGATCGGGATCTTTATGTTGAACTGTTTACGGATGCGCAACAGAATTTCTGGATTTTTCCCAAATTGCACAAACTTTGCCACCGCACTGGCGGCATCTTCGACTCTTTGTCCAATCTCCTCGAACGTAGGCGCTCCTTTATCATCCGCGCGGCTCAACCCGCCGTCGTAGCTCATGCTCCGTCGTCGTCGTCGTCGTCGTCGTCGTTATGCCGCCGTTCCGGAACTCCGTCGCGTCCGCGTCATCATCGACGCGTGCATACATTGGTGGCGCACACACGCTGTATCCGTTGACGCCGTCGCGTGCCGAGGTCTCGGCAGTGTGCGCGTCGTGCGCGCGCCGCAGCCAGGGACGATGGATGACCGAAAGAGTACGTGTGCGCGCGCGTTACGCGTGCCTTTACACTTCGGCGCTCGTTTGCGCGCGTCTCGCGCGTCGCAGCAGCGCCGTGGACACCTTCATGACGGACTGACGGACTGACGGACTGCGCGCGCATCACACAGAGATTGGCATCGGTCTGACGACGTTCGGGTGCGCGTTCACCGCGTTAGGGGTGATGTTTTTCTTCGACCGCGGCCTGTTGGCGATGGGGAACTTGATGTTCTTGTCCGGGGTGACGACGACCATCGGGCCGAGGCAGACGGTGAAGTTTTTCGTCAAGCCCAGGAACCAGCGCGGGGCGTTTTGTTTTCTGTTTGGGTTGGCGTTGGTGCTGTATGGGTGGCCGTTCTTTGGGTTGTGCGTCGAGGGGTATGGGTTTATTGCGTTATTTTCAGGGTTCTTTCCGACGGTGTTGATATTTCTCAAACGCGTCCCGGGCGTGGGCGCGGTGTTGCAACTTCCTGGGATTAAGTACGTCGTGACCACCATACTAGGCAAGGCGCAGCAGCTACCCGTTTGAGCAATGGATACCGGCGTTTACTAGGCAATAAAACTTTCAAATTAGCAAAGAATGATGTATTAAACAATCGTCAGAATAGTGTGTATATTGGTCTATCGTACTCGTACAGATGAATGAATGTGTCATGGATGAATGTTGTTTCAAGCCACGTACGGCGCCGGCGAAGATGGAAACGACTGCGATTCCGGGTCGGCTGCGTATCTCAACTCCAATGTTTCAATGCGATATGCTTCGAGGACTTCTGAGAATTTGAATTGAGAGATGCAATCGGACACGAATGGGTCGTGCACGATGGCGTGCGCGCCGATGGCTTTCGCGTACGGAATGTAATGTTCAACGTAGCGTCGTTCGCCTTGTTCTTCAACGTGGAGGATAATTTTTGATCCAGGAGCGATATCAAACGCCACACGTCGGGCGACGAGATCAGATTCCGACACTTGAGACACCCGCGCACCTCCGGTACGGACAAACGCCATGGTGACTTCGAATCGCTTGACGTCTGGCACGTGTCCAGCAAAAACAAAGTGCGTGTTTGCAAAGAGTGGCCCATTGATTCCTCGTCGCAACCGACCGCGCATCGGCCCGCCAACGAAACCTTGCTTGTCGATTTGCACCTCGAACTCGCTCTCGGGCGCGGGCTCAGGTTCGTTCATGCCCGCTCGAAGCCACGACGTGGAGACGATCCAAGCCCCGTGAAGAATACCTTGATAGTACTTTTCACCCTTCTTTGCGCAGCACTTTTTATCGTCAACTTTTGACAAAACGACGTGCGTGGTGCGCTCGGTGACGATGGGTTCGTGCTCGCAATTGTGCTTTTCGCAGAAATTTCTCAATAGCTTCTTTTCATTTTCGTTGAGAAACGAACCGGTGATGTAAAATCGCGGAGCCAAGCGAGCCGTATCGATGAGTTCGTAGCTGCTCTCAGTCACCGTGGATGTCGTGGACGCTTGAAACGCGGCGTAACGACGACGGTCATTTGCGGCGTCTGCCAACGCCAGCATGGGATCACGCAACACCAAGCCTTCCGAATGCTTTGCGCACGTCAGGGAATATCCAGCCTCGTTAAACGTCACGCCTTCATCCGCGAACGCGCACCAAATGTGGTAAGATTTACGACACTTTGGATTTGAGCACCCGCTCGGCGCGCCGCCCTTCTTACAAAACGCACACTTCAATTTCAACGAGCGCGCGGCTTCCTTAGCAACGTTTACGAGCTCACCATTACTTTCAGTCGTGAGCGGGGCCCATAACGCACACGTCTCATGCGCCATCGTAGTCTTCGACTTCCCGCGCCCTGCGCTTTCGACGAAAGCCATGACGCGTTCGCCGATTTCTGCGCCGCGCTTGCAAAATGCGCACTCATCGCCCACGACGCCCATCGGACCAGGTAAATTTTTCACACCCGCGATAACAACATCCTTCACCATCGATTGCGCCGCACGCACGCCATCCACTGTCGTCACTCGAGACGCAGGCGGTGCCATTGACGTCGATGCCTCGCCCACGGTTGCGCGCGCCTCCTTTCCGCGCGCCTGCGCCTTGTTCGCTTTTCGATCCTTCTTTTCATCCACATCCCCGGCATCACGATCCCCGGCAATCTTTGGCATCTTTGCACGTATTTCCTTCACCACCCCCATGCTCACCCGCGACCGCTTCGCCTTGATTCCACGTTTCGCCAACTCGTCTCGCGGCACTTGCGACGCAAACGGCACGTCGCACTCGTCATCCCCTCTCGCCCCCATCGCACACGCAATCACGCTCTGATACGCGCGAACCATCGATGTAAACCGCGCATCATCACGCACTTCTCGCCTTTTTATTGTCGAGCGACACGTCGGACACCGCACGCTGTTCGCCGTCGACGCTGATTTAAACACGCCATCCAAGCACGCACTACACATGTAATGATTACACTTCAACGCCACGGGCGACGTCGGCAAGGACAAACACACCGGACAACACAGCAACTGCCCGAGCTCATCGAGCGATGCGTTCAACGCCGTGGTGTACGCATCGAGCGCGCGCGCGACGGGAATCATATAGCGGCGAGGAATGGCGTCGATGATGATGATGATGATTCAAATGTCTCTCGGAGCTGTCGATTGACGTGTCGTTGACGCCAACATCGGCGCGTGACGGCGACGGCGACCGTCCATGGCGCGGTCGACGCGCGCGCACGCATGCGCGATAATTTCGTGCATTCGTGTGCGCGGTCGAACACATCCGTTCGCGCGTGCGGACGCATCGGCGTCGCGTGTGCGCGCACACGCGGGGTGTCGAATCGTATCTACGGCGACACTGTCGCGCGCGCGATTGCGTTCGCTTCAGCGATACCGGTGACGATGACGACGACGGCGATGATGATGCGGGGTGTGGCGATGGGTGGCGATGCGCGTCGTCGCGCGGTGGCGTCGTCGGTGGCGTCGCGTTCGCGTTCGCGCGTCGTCGTGCGCGCGGATAGAGATCACCATCAACACCATCATCGTGGCGTCATGGCGATATCCGTGACGTTGACGACGATGATGTCGTTGGCGACGCCAAGCGCGCACGCGATTGATATGGTTGTCGTCGATAAGTCAGTGACGGAGTACATGCGCTCGCGCGATGAGGCGGCGTCGTGGAAATGCGCGAATATGTTTGACTGTAATAACGACCGACGCGAGTACGCGCAAAAGCAAAGCGAGAATCTCGCCGCGCGTTTGGCGACGGCGGCGAAAGGGGAGAAAGTCGAACCGACGTGTTCGATTGAGGATCCGTGTACGGATAACGTGCTTCGTGCGGCGTTAGTGGGCGTGCAAGGCTTGACTACGCAAGAGAAATTGGAGAAGATGAACAAGCCAGTTGATGTTGCCAACGCTTCGTCTCAGTACTTTGACTTTTGATTTTTGACGTGTGTAATAAATAATCATCTACCAATACTGTAATAGTACAACGGTTCCATCGATGGTGTTTCTTCTACCTACCGTATCTACCTATGATATGTGCTACTGAAAGCTAAGCGCCATTACACGTCGTTGATGTCTCGCATCGTGCCCCAATTTTTTCCGAGGGACATTTTAATCGGCGTCGGCACCGCAAGCGTCATCGCGCGTTCCATACACGCGCGCACTGCTGCGGCGACGACATCGACGTAATCCTCATCCACTTCAAATAATAGCTCATCGTGTATTTGCGCCACGAGTTGTACGCGTGAACCGTCAATTGATCCAGGCTCAATATCGCTCGAAAACGCTCCAGCGCCAATCGCGGACGCCCAGCGTAGCATGCAGCATTTCATCATATCTGCCGCGGTGCCTTGAATGACTGAATTCACTGCTTGACGCTGCGCCTCTGAGCGCTCACCAAACTGCGGGGAGTTGATGTTTGGAAGCGCGCGGTGCCGACCAGACATGGGAAGTACGACGGCGCCTTTTTGTTCAGCGCGACGAACCGTGGCGTTAATCCATTGTTTCACCGCCGGAAACGCCTGGTGGAACGCCACAAAGTACTCGTTGGCTTGCTCGCGCGGAATGTTAAGCTTCTCAGCCAATCCGTTGACGTGCTGCCCGTATACAATGGCATAGGCAGTACGTTTGGCGAGGTCTCTGGTGTGTTTGTCGCACGGCGCATCGAGCGGGTAACCTTTGCCGGCGTTCCATATCGCCACGAAGACGTCGCCACCGCAATCGCTCGTACGATTGAGTAAAGAAATCAAACGCGCGTCTCCGCAAACGTGTGCTAAACATCGAAGCTCAATTTGACTGTAATCCGCGGCGAGGAACACCCGCCCGGTGCGAGGCACGAACGCTTCGCGTAATTTCACTCCCTTGCTCGCGTTCGACACTTGTTGAATGTTTGGATTGGATGATGATAATCGCCCCGTGGCGGTTTTCGTGTTGTTCCATTCGGTGCGAATGCGCCCATCACTCGCGAAACGTGCGTATCCATCACACATCGCGCGCTCCTTGAGCGTACTTCGATGCTCGAGGATAATTTTAGGAAATTCGTGTCCCTTCTGAGCTAAATGAGCGAGAACGTCATCCTTAGTCGTTCGATGATTCGTTTTCACTCCCTTCGAAGCCGTCGCGCTCGGTAACGGAAGTTTGAGCGTGTCGTACAAGACTTCGCCCACCTGCCGGGCGCTGGACAAGTTAATATCCATCCCGATTGCTGCGCGCGCGCGTTGTTTCAGCGCATCCAATCGCTCCGAGGCATCGTCGCGCATGCGCATCGCCGTAGGTCGATCGAATCCCACGCCCACGAATTGTAAGGTCCCGAGTACGACGGCGACGCGGCTTTCGACGCTTCGAGCGATGGTCACGCCGGCGCGTTCGAGTCGCGTAGTGCCTTGCACGCAAGCCTCTCGCGTTCGCATCAAATCACGGCGAAAACAGGCGAGAGCGTTTGCGCTCCAGCTCTCATCAGCGTTGCCGGCGTTGCCGTCGTTTTGATTCGACATGACGCGCACAACGTCGTCGATACCGCCGTCGTGCGCGACATCTGGAGCTATCAGCCACGCATCGACGCGACAATCCAGCATTCGTACCGTCGACGCGTCCACGACGACGCTTGCATCGCACATGGCGTGAATCACGCGCTGCGCGTGATACGTACTCATCATGGCCGATGTGCGTATCAAATGTTCTATGCATGTTCGAGTCGCGGGCCCGTTGGCGATTTGTAGGAAAAAACACGCATTGTCGGCAAACATGACGCCGAAACCCACGCATTCGGTGCGAACGTCGAGCGATGCGAGTGCGCTGTCGCCACCATCGTCATCGTTGATATCCTTGGCGTCATCGGCGGATATCGATTTCGCAAACGTCTTTGCGCTTGACGTGGCCAATTTACGTTCATCCGCATCGGCGACGCGCATGTTGGACGCGAAACCAAACCAAACGTCTAAATCACCCACGTTTACGACATCGCGCGTGAGAACGCCAATAACACACATCGCGCATTCTACGCCACCGACGCCGTTCTCGCTCGTCGTCGTCGTCGAGGCGTTTCGCGACGCGGCGTCCATGAACATTCCAACGCTCGCGTCGTCCGCGACGTCGATCCAATCCCCAAACTCCACAGGCTCCATACAATCTCCACGTCCGGGCTCGAACGCGAGCGATAGCGCCGCCGCGCTCGCGCTCGGTTTCTTCTTCGTTTTCGTCTTCTTGTTACTCGTCGTCGTCGTTTTTGTCCTCGTCTTTTGTGCTTCCGGTTGGAGTCGCGCCGGCGCGTTCCAATCCCGCGTCGTCGTCATCGACGGTGCCGCCACCCCGAACGTCGCCCGCACGGCGTCATCCACGACATCATCTCTCGTCCGTCGCTTCGTCGTCGTTGTCATCGTCGTCGTCGTCGTCGTCATCGGTGCGCTGACGTGCTCCGAGACATCGTCTTCACGACCGCCGCCGCCGCCGCCGCCTCCTCGCGCGCACACGGGCGCCGGGTCGATGATGCGCCACACGTACCCCATCGCGCGAGCGCCGCGTCGCCGCCGCCGTCCGTCGTCTACGCGTTCGTAACCATGACGCGAGCGCACAGTGACGCGTCATTGCATGCCTCGCAGCGCATCGCTCGTCGCCGTCGTCGCCGTCGCCGTCGTCGCCGTCGTCATCGCGCGCCTCATCGTCGCGTACGAAACAGTGCACCGCATCCACGCCTTCGCGCGCGCGCCGCGGTCGCCGCCGTCATCGCGCGTGAACGCGGGGAAGATGACGACGACGAGGATGGAGCTTCGTTCGAGCCCATCTTCGGCGCTCGATGTGGACCGGCTCATCCTCGGCGCGTCGCCGTTGGCGGGGATTTACGCGCCGTCGAGCGATGACGTGGCGAATGCAACCGTGGCTGAGGCGCTGGCGCTGGGGTTTACGCGTTTTGACACCGCACCGCACTATGGTTTGGGGTTGAGCGAGCGACGGCTGGGCGCGGCGTTGCGCGCGGCGTTGGGCGAAAGCGAGGCGAATACGCGCGTCAAGGTGTACACCAAAGTCGGACGCGTAATGAAACCTATAGATGAGGTCACTGAAGAGGAGAAGGCGTCGAGTGTGGAGTGGGGGAACGTTCCTGGGCACGATGGGTGTATTTTTCCAGAGGCGCCGCGAGACGTGTTACCCGTGCTCGACTACGCCAGCGGCGGGTTTGAACGTTCGCACGCCGATAGTTTGATGCGATTAGGTTTAGATAAAGTTGAAGGATTACGCATTCACGACGCCGAAACCCCCGAGCGGTTTGAAGCGGCGATGAGCGGGGGTGGTGTCGCCGCGCTCGCGCGCCTGCGCGCGCAAGGCAAAATCGCCGAAGTCTCGCTCGGAATGAATGATGCCGCCTATGTGCTGCGCATGATCCGTGAGAGCGCGCCAGGCACATTCGACTCAGTCATGATGGCTGGTTCGTGGAATTTAATCGACCAAGACGGTTACGAGGTGCTGCTTGAATGCCAAGAACGAAACATCGCCGTGCACAACGCCGGCGTCTTTGCCAGCGGCTTGCTCGTCGGCGGCGCGCACTACAAATACGCCCCCGCCCCAGAGCACATCAAAGCCAAAACCGCGCAATGGCAAGCCTTAGCGAATGCATACGACGTCCCTCTCCCCGCCGTAGCCCTCGCATTCGCCTTGGCACCGGAAATCATCACCCTGTGCGCCGTCGGCGTAAAGTCCCCGAGCGAAGTCGCCCAAAACGTCGCCTGGCTCCGCGCCGCGCGCGACGTCAACCCCCAGCTCTGGATCGACGCAAAATCCCAAGGTTTATTACGCCATCACATCCCAACCCCATCGTCACCGCCCTAGCCCACGCGATCGATCATCATCACGCGCGTATTATGTATGTAAACCATCGACGACCTATCGACGACGGTCAGCCATCCATCCGCGCGTCGGTCGTGTCAGATATTTTAACCGCCAAAATCTGAAAATCTTTTTTTATCACGTCGCGTCGCTTTTCTGTGTCTCGGTCATCGTCGCGCGCGGACGCGGACGCCATACGACGACGACGACGACGACGCGCGATGGGTGCTGGCGAACCGATGACGACGACGATGACGACGACGGGGCGACGCGCGCCGAGTCGGTTATCGACGACGACGACGATGCGAACGACGACGACGACGACGCGAACGACGACGATGGGTGATGACTCGGATCGGTGCGCATCGATGCGGATGATGGGTGGCGATTCCGACGCGGTGCGCGGCGAGGATGATGCGCATGACGACGGTGGTGGCGATAGTGCGCGGGGAGATGCGCGCGTGAAGCGTGGTGCGCGGTCGCCGTCGCCGACGGGTGTTATGGATGCGACGACGGTGAAGAATGATGATGATGATTACGACGACGACGACGACGGGAGTCATAATATTCCCTCGTGCGGTCGACGGGGCACAAAGACGACGGCGCAGTTACGTGAGGCGTTGGCGAGCGAACGGGCGTATAAAGCTGAGGCGTACGATGAAGCGTTGAGGCGCGCGGAACGGTGCGTGGAATTGGCGCCGTATTGGTACAGGGGACATTTGTGCGTCGCGCGGTGTTTCTTTGCCAATCGCGAGGGCGATCGGGCGTTTGAGGCGCTCGAGCGCGTTTTGTTTCTTGATCCGAATTTGCGTTCGGATAAGGAGTTTAGAGAAATGTACATTGAACTCGCGCAGAAAGGGCGGTGTTGATGCTTTCGTTGTCGTCATTGCGACGATATTTTCAATAAAAGTTGTAATAAAAGTTGTTTTGTTTTGTTTTCTCTTTTCTTCCTTCAAAGGCTACTACCGCGCTACTACCGCGGAAACTGGTAGTGCGTGAGTCTACTACTATCAATTGAGATTTAAGTTTGACATGTCTGGCTCATCGCCGTATTCTACATCACGCGACGTGCGCACGTCGGCGTCTTCGCCGTACCCGATCGCGCAGTCGGCTTGGTACAACAAATACTGCAACGATTCCTCGTCGGAAATATCGAGCGGCGTGAACGAAATCATGGAAAAATCCTCCATCACGCTCGCCAGCGCGTGGTTCAACTTTTTATACTTTTCACCCATTCGATCATCGAGCTCGCGCGCGATCGCCGTGTGATCTGGCGTCAAATACGGATCTAAAACCGTCTTGTCCTCGAGCATGTCAACTTTTGAGAAGACGTTGACGTGCGGCAGCGCCAAGTGCAACATCGCGCTCTGCGCTTGCAAACACCCGGCGATGAATTTTGTGCCGTCAGTGATAAACTGTGAATCTAATATGTACACGCACACCATGCGCCAACCCCAATTCTCCATTTGCTTTGTAAACGCCGCGAAAGACGTGTGGTGCGAGTACAACTCCAACTGCCCCGGGCAGTCAAAAATCACCATGTCATCCTCCGTGTACCCGTCGAGTTGATCCGCCAACCAGTCATCCATGTTTTCCTCGAAGTATTCCATACAAAACATCAACGCCCCGTTGGGTCCTAAGTCTTCCTCCTCCATGACGTCGTCGAGAGATATGAGTTCGCGGACATCCGCGGTGACGGGGTAGCTAAAGTCGTCCGCCGCCGGGTCGAGGTTTATGACATGCACCGTGCGCCCGATGGACGCACAATGGTTATGGATGTTTGAACAATACGTCGATTTGCCCGAGCCCGCTGGGCCGATGACGAGCTGGGCGTACGGCATGTTTGCGGGTGAAGCGTTACCTCGCGCGAGGCAAAGAATGAGGCGACGCGTTCGACGCTCACGCTCGTCTCTGTGCGCGCGGTTGGATGTACTGCGGTGCGTTGACGCACGAACTCAGGCGATGAATTTACACAAAAGTATTTGAAATAATAGTCGTAATATTTGATGTACATGGTGTGTCTTCTACAAGCGGTCCTTACGTTTACGTCCAGTAAACTTGGAATCGTTGGCGACATCGACGCCCCGGTTTCGATATTGCTCCTTCTTCCTATGCACCCAAGCCTTGCCTTTGATATTACCCTTATTCTTTCTGTGCCCACGGTCACTTTTTCGACCATCCATGCGCACACCACGGCGTTCGAAACCGTCGTCGTCGTCTTCGCCTTCGCCCTTTGGCGTCGGCAGCGTCTCGGGCGGTCCCGCGGCGAGCACCAAAAAGTACTTTTTTGCGCGCGTTGAATTCGGGTAATCCACGACTAAACCGCCGCTAAATCCAACGCGTAAAGCAGCGGTCGTGATCATTTCCGCTTGTTTCGGACCGTCAGGATAAATTTGCAAAATCGCCTTGGCGCCGCGTTTCAAGCACTTGTACAGTTGCGTAAAAAACACCTTGAGTCGCCTATGCGGATTATGCGCGCTATTATCCGCGTTACACAACCACTGCACCGCGGAAATCGACACACACCCATCGAACACACCCGGACGAAACGGCACACCGTGCCCCATATCGTTCAGCAACACTTCACCCTCAACTTCTCGCTCCTTGGCCACCTCGAGCATGTCCCGAGAGATATCCATCCCAATCCAATTATGTCCCAACTCACTCAACCGATCGCCCGAAAGTCCCGACCCACACCCGACATCGAGCAGCAACTTTGCAATACCGTCATCAGGAAAGTTCAACAGCTCCACCGCACGCTCGGTGAGTCGCTCTTGAATCTCAACCACGCGCGAGCTCGTGGTGTACTTGCGCGCCTCGGTGGAGTTGTAGAACACATCCGCGGGAGCGGTGAGCTCGGGGCGAGACATCGCCGCGGTCGACGCACGCGAAACGCTTCAACCTTTTTTTCTCGTCCGTCTGATGCCTGACGTCTGACGTCTGATGTCGCCAAGTCGCGCGCCGTCGAGTCGCGCGTCGTCGTCGAGTCGCAGCCACCCGGCGGCGGCTGCGCTCGAGTCCCTCTACTGCCTCGAATCACGAACGGTCAAAGTATCATACTGTTTACTCATATGAGTAAACATCCGGCGACACACGATGGGTGTTGCGCGTCCGCGCGTCGCGGCACAACGCGTCGCCCGGCGACGACGCGAGACGCGCGCGCGCGCGTCGAACGACCGTTCGCGTGCGATCGCGCCTGTGATCGCATCGTCGGTGCACATGGCGCGCACGAAGAGCGGCGAACGCGCGCCGCTGTTACCGACCGGACCGAGCAGGGATGGCGATGGTGGTTCCGAGGATGTCGAACGCGGTGATGGTGGTTCCGGTGACGTCGAGCGCGGCGATGGCGCGGGAAAGGATGTGTCCGCATCGTTGTCGTCGTCGTCGTCGTCCTTTGGCGTCGGCGCGTTGGCCTTGGCGTCGACGGTGATTTGGTTTGCGACGAATATTTCGAATAACATTGCGTTGCAAGATTTTCACGGGGACATGTTGTTCGATTCGGTGGATGTTGAGCCGCGATTGGAAGCGATGACGTTCGTGACGTTGGTGCAAATGGCGTGTGGGGTGGTGATGGCGATGGTGTTGAAGATGTTCGTGCCTGGTGGCACGGATATCGTGACTTTGCTCAAGGGTGGATTGTCGTCGGCGTTTATTTTCGCGCTCGGCGCGTTGCACGGATTTGGATCGTTGGCGACGAATATGGGGTTTATGTTTGGTAGTGCGTCATTCGTACAAATTATTAAGCTTTTTGAGCCTTGGGAGATGCTCACCATCGATTGCGTGGTGAAGCATTGGCTCGGGAAGCCCCTGCAGTTGAGCTTGGGCGTGGTGTTGTCCATGGCGATGATCATCTTGAGCGCGGTGTCGTTGTTGGTGGATAAGATGAACGGTGGACAACTCATCGGGGCGGTGTTTGCGGTGTCTTCGGGTTTGATGATCACCTCGCGCATCGTGTTTCAAAAGACTTTTAGGTTGACTGAAGCGAAAACTGGCTTTGCGCATTCGCTGGATGAATACCTGCTCATGACGTTCAACGCCTTGCTGGCTCTCGTCGCAGCATTCTTGTGGCAGTTCACCGTATCGCGAACTGCGGCGAATGGCGTTTTCGTCGATATTGGCGATGTCATCAACCTCTTCCGCGTCGAACTCATTTTGTTTCATCCGCTGTACAACTTGTTTTCGTTGCTGACGCTGACGTTTGTGGCGTCCATCACGCACTCGTTATTAAACGTCTCCAAACGCGTCATCGGATTGCTCATCACCTTGGCTTGGTTCCATGAAGAAGTCACGCCGAAAATCCTCTGCAGCGCTGGTGCGGCATTCATTGGAGGGTGTTGGTATACCATAGAAAAGCGCGGCGCGGCTGCGGCTTCCATCGACTCCTCGTGCTGGCGACTGGCCATTTTAGAACGTAAACCGCGCAAGACCTCGGCACCGCTGTAGATCCCGTAAAACCTAGTATTCGCACACATAGTCGTTCTTAGCTGTCGTTTGTGCACGACGATTCTTGTTATACGCATTAGTACCAGCACTGGTAACATGAACAATCCGCGGCGGCTTCTCAACGTCACTAGTCGCCTCCCTCTCCCCTTGGCGCACGCATCGCGCACGATCCGCTTGCGTTTGGAAATCGCACGCCAAACCACGCGCGAGACGCCGCGCATTGGCATCCGCGATGTCCATTGTCGCCGCGGATGACGCGCTCGACATAGACGCCGCCGACGTTGTGAAATTGATTCTCCAGTTTTGCAAAGAATCCAAACTCAACGAAACGCACGCGGCGCTGAGCGCGGAAACCAACACCTCGCTCAACGCGCTGGATGACGTCGAGCAGTTTAAACGCGACATCTTAAGCGGTCGGTGGGATGTCGTGCTGCCAAAGTTGGCGGAACTGCGGTTACCTAAGAATGTGCTCGAGGACACGTACGAGCACGTGACACTGGAGATGTGCGAACTGGGTGAGCAAGACACCGCGAGGGCGATATTGAGGCAGTCACACGTCATGGGGGTGATGAAGGTTGAGCAGACGAAGCGGTACAGTCGGTTGGAGCATTATGTGAGTGCAAGGAATTTTACGGCGGAGGACGCGTACGGTGGCGTGAGCAAGGAAAAGCGACGAGGGAAAATTGCCGAGGCGTTGGCGCGCGAGGTGGTAGTCGTGCCGCCTTCGAGATTATTAGCACTCATCGGACAAGCATTAAAGTGGCAGAAAAGCACGGGAGCGCTGCCGCCTGGCGCGGCGTTTGATTTGTTTCGCGGCCAAGTCACGGCGGAGGAGGACGAAGACGAACAGTGCCCGAGCGTGGCGCACAAGAGAATCAAGTTTTCGAAGAAATCCTTCCCAGAGTGTGCGCGTTTCAGCCCATGTGGAGGCATGATCGCCACGGGTTCAGCGGATGGTTTTATTGAGATTTGGGATCCATACAGTGGCAAGTTGAGAAAGGATTTGAAGTACCAGGCGGAGGATGCGTTGATGATGCATGACGACGCCGTATTAGCTTTGGCGTTTAGTCATGATTCAGAAATGTTAGCATCCGCGTCCCAGGATGGAAAGCTCAAAGTGTGGCGCGTCAGTACTGGGGCGTGTTTGCGACGATTTGAGAAGGCACATCAAGGGGGCATCACGAGCGTCGCCTTTAGCAAGGATGGTTCACAAGTTGTCTCCGCTTCATTTGACGGTCTTGTGCGTGTGCACGGATTGAAGAGCGGCAAGCTTCTGAAAGAATTTCGAGGTCATACATCATACGTCAACTCTGTTGCGTACACAGCTGATGAAAATGAGATTGTCTCGGCATCGAGTGACGGCACGGTAAAAGTTTGGGACGCAAAAACGGCAGAGTGCAAATGCACATTCAAACCTCCACCGCCCGTGAAACCCAATGTCGACGAAGAAGAGGACGCATATCAAACTGGTACAATTCCAGCCGTCGTATCTGTTGTCCCGCATCCCATGAATGACGCGCAAATCATAGTGACATCAAAGTCAAACGCCGTCGTGATATGCACGCTCGCCGGGGACGTCGTAGAGACGTATTGGACTAACAAAACTGCCCTCCCGCACACAATAGTAGCATCTACGCCCTCTCCACGCGGCGAATGGATTTACGCCGTGAGCGAAATCGGTGAACTCTACTGCTTCAGCACGGTGACGAAGAACCTCGAATCCACCGTGTTTGACTGCCACGAAAGCGCCACATTGGGTGTCGCGCACCATCCTCGTCGCAACCTCCTCGCCACGTTCTCCGGTATTGGTGAACTGAAAACTTGGAAACCATAGTCTTTAATAATCAAACCAGCCTAGTGTTTTGTTTTAAATCTGCGTTCACTTTTCGTCGCTCGCAAACGAGAAAACATCGCGCGTCCCGTCTCGTCGCGTCGAAAAACAATATATTCAGCAACCACACCACCACCTCCACACAACTGCGCACCTCCCCGTTCGCGCGAGCGCACGCGCGCGCCTCGTCAAGACGCAGCAATAGCTCCGTACGCGTAGACATGTACGCCCCTCCGCCCGCCCCGTCGTCGTTCCGTCGCGCAAACACCGACGAAGTGGCACGCAAGCTCAATCGCATGTACAAGCACTCGAGCAAACGCACCCGCATAGGCGTCTCCGTAAGCGCCGTGTGCGCGATTTTATGCGTCATGAAGTTCTTGATTACGGATCACGATGTGCTCTTCTTAATAGCCGAGTTCGTGCACTGCGTGGGGATTGGTTTTCTGGCGTACAAGTTGATAAAGCATGAGAACTGCGCAGGAGTGAGCTTGAAGTCGCAACAGCTCACGGCGATGTTTTTAGGCATACGTTTGTACTGTTCGTTGGTGATGGAATACGACTGGCACACGTTATTAGATGCACTTACGCTTGGTGCGACGCTGTGGGTGTGTAAGACGATGCAGACGACAACGAGGGCGACGTATACGGCGGCGTTGGATGAAACGCCGTTGGCGCTCGTCGTCGGGCCGTGCGTGGCCTTGGCCATCATTGCGCATCCAACGACTAGACATGCGTGGGTTAATCGCGTAGCATGGGCCATATGCGTGTACCTGGAAGCTGTGAGTGTGTTGCCGCAGTTGAGGATGATGCAAAAAGCGCGAGTGGTGGAGAGGTTTACGGCCAACTATGTCTTTGCGCTCGGCGTGGCGCGATTTTTTTCGTGTGCGCACTGGATTTTGCAAGTATTCGAAGGTACGTCTTACTTGCAAACCGCGCTCGGGAAAGGAATTTGGCCCTTGATGGTTTTAACGTCCGAGGTTGTTCAGACGGGGATTTTAGCTGACTTTTGTTACTATTACATTCAGTCTTGGGCGACTGGTGAGTCGAGCATGACGCTTCCAGTGTAGTAGCGGGAAATTGTTGAACGCCGTATTCTCGAAATATACAATAAATACACATTACACAACGAAAATCACTGCGCGTCGTGATAATTCACCACGATCAAGCGCGCGTTCGGGGCGACTTGAGCCAGAGCTAAACGCACCGTGCACTCGTACTTTACGGGGGCACCGTGAAGTTCGGTTAAGACGACGTGCTCGATGCTCGCTAAATCTTTACCTCGAGCCACCATTCGTGCGGTTAAACACTGAAACGGCGACATACTAGGATTATACGCCGCACTCTCCAACGACCATCCTGTGAATTCTTCGCCGCAACTCGTGCGTGCGCAAATTCCAGCCGGAGATTTGGAATACGGCGCGTACGCCTTGGCAAACGCCGCGTGACTCTGTTCCGCGAGTGCGCGAAGCGATGCGTTCGATTCCAGGATTTCATCTACACGTCTCGGCACCGCATCTTCGGGAATACTATCACCACTTATACATGCACGCATGTCCCACACCGTCACGCCATCTCGTACGTTAGAGGAACGCTCCTCCAACAGCAATCCTTCGCGCGACGCCGACGTTTCGTCGAGCAAATCCAACGGCCCAAACGAATGTGGCAATAATTCTGCTAATGTCCACGAACCACTCGGCATGACGCATCGTAAATCACTTGCATCCCGTAATTCATTCATAAATTGTCTACAGTGTCCACAGGGCGCCGCCGTCGTCGATATCATGACAATCTTTCGCTCGTCGCTCGCCATGGCGGTGACGAGCGCAAACTGCTCGGCGTGGATGGAATGATTCAACGGCACCGCGTTGAGCTCGACGTTAACTCCCAAGTATACCGCACCAGACGCACCGAGAGCGGCGGCACCGACATTAAATCCACTTGTCGGCGGTCGCGCGTGCGCTTTGACGCACTCCACGATGGTTTGAAGCACGTCCCCGAGCGAGGTGGCGCCGTCGGCAGCCTGAAGCTCGGCGAGTTCTTGGGCGGTGATGACAAAGTCGCCGCGAGTCACCGCGATGGCGACGGCGCGGGCGACAGCGGATGTCGCGTTCATGGGTTGTCGCGTGCTTGCGTCTGTCAAAGTTGAGTTCTGGCGCGCGCGCTTATGACGAGAGCTCGTTTTGTTTTTTGAAAAGTGGATAAACAAAGCTCGGGACAACGAGGCACTCACTATTGAGAGAATAGGTGGCAAACGTGCGTGGCTTTTGAGCGAATGGCGCAAATTTGTTATTGAATCTCTACTATGTTTTTACTCTTGGGCGGGCGCTTCCGCGGCGGCTTCGGGCTCCACGGGCGCCGACTTCTTGGTGGCGTTGACGAGATTCTCCCCGCCTTGCACAACCTTCATGGACACAATCATGTCGTCAACCTTGAGATCGCGCAAGAGCTCTTGGTTTTCGATGACGTAGCCAAAAGTGGAGTAGCGACCATCCAAAATATTCGTACCGGACGGCGTGAGCTCGGACTCGCGAAGGAGGAAGAAGAATTGGGACGAAGCGCTGTTCGGCTCAGATTCACGGCGAGCCATGGAAAGCGTACCGAAGGCGTTGAACGGCAACACCGGTTGCGCGCGGTAGCGACCGAGATCTTCGAGCGTAAACTCGTACTCCGGAACCTTGTCGCCTTGGACCATAATCTCTAACGGCAAGGTGCGTTCCTTGCCATCAATTTGGAAGCCATCACCCTTCTTCGGCTTACCGCTTTGCACGACGAAACCGTCAGAGCGCTGGATCTCCATGTTGTCATAGAAACCTTGGTTGATCAAGTCAACAAAGTTACCAGACGTCACCGGGGCGTTATAGCCATCGACGACGATGGTCATGACACCACCGTTGGTGTTGGCGTTATCCTTGATGCGCACAGTCATGTCAACAGTCGCGCGACCCTTCAAAAGCGGTCTGTCCGCGAATTGAGCCGGGACTTCGTACGGGAAGCCACTAATCATGTCTTCCTCGATGCGGCCGACCAAGGCGAGGGCCTTTTGTTGCTGGAAAGGCACCTCTTGCTTGTCCTTTTGCTGGACGACGACTTGGAAATCCGTCAACACGCTTTCGAGCTCCTTCAACGCCTTTTCGCCATCAGCCTTCTTTTCCGGCGCCAAGTCGGCAATAATCTTGTCTTTCTGCTCCTTCACAATCTTCAACGATCCGTTCACGCTCGATTCAACACCGCTGAATTTCACGCCCGGCACGCGCAAGTCGTCGCTAATCGATTCCAACTTCTTCTGAATCGCGCGAATCGCCTTGTTTTCCACTGGCAACGCGTTACGCAATAACGCCTTTGCATTTGTAATCGGATTTGCCTCCAAACCTGCGAGTTCGGTGATCATTTGCGGCGCCGGCGCCGCGAACGCTTCGAACGTCGGCGCCGCGACGCACGCGCTCGCCGCGATCGCCATCAAACCCTTCGCAAACGCGCTCGCCTTGCGTTCAACATCCTCAGACGCGCTCGCATTCGTTCTCACAGTTCTTTGTACGCGCTTTGTCGCCTTGGACGACGCCGAGGACGCGCGCACAGGCGCGCACACGCGCGTGCTCATGCATGACGTCGACATGTTATCCTTCGTCGGTCACGTCGCGTTCAACGGACGAGTGAGGGCGCGAAACGACTGCGTGTGCGTCTCGGGCGCGCGCGCGAGGTTGGTGGTATTAGACACTAACGATCGAGCGTTCGTGCGTGAACGTGAACGTTCGCGCGCGGTGGTATGCGGGCGACACAACGCGCATATTCGCCCGTGGACCGAGGTGGGTTCAGGATGCTTTTTCCACTTTTTGTGACATTTTGTGACATTCTCATTCGTACAACACCGCGCGCGTTCATCGCGTGCGACTTCTATAGCTTCTATGTGCTCTAAATTTCGCGTATTCATCGTCGGCGCGCGAGTCATCGGTGATGCGCGAACCGAGACCCGGTCGAGCGGCGGCGTCGTAGCCGCTTTGGATGGGCTCCGCGTTCGCAGCCGCGGGCGTGTTCGTCGCCGCGAGAGACGGTGCGTTCGGTCGAGGCAAAATCTGAGTTTCCATAATCTTCCGTGCACTCGTTCCAGCGTCGTAGCCGGATAAATCGCGCTCGAAACGCGCGAATCGCGCCTCAATGTAGGCGCGAGGCCGAACATCCGGCGTAGTCGCGCGCGGTTCTATGGGCGCGTACATCCCTAACACCCCGCTATTCGCCCGACGCACGAGCTCGGGAATGCAACCAACCGATAACATCGCCCTCGCTCGATGGTTCTCGGCATCTCGAGAAGCGGCGCTCGCGTACGCGTCGCCCACGCGCCACGCCGACGACGTCGACGCTCCGACGTCGTCACCATCCAGTTGAATCTCGCTCGCGTCTCTCCATCGCGGTTGCGCGCGCCACGCCGGCGGTGCTGGCGACGACAACGGTGGTGGCGGCGGTACCCACACCGTCCGCCCCGCGTCGCCGTCGCCGTCGCCGTCGCGCGCCGCACCGTCATCCAACCCCGCGGGTGGTTGGTTCACCACCGCGCCCGCCAACAACGCCGCCGCGCGTCGCCGCGCCTCCTCCACCATCGCCGACGCGTCGACGACCGCAACGACGTCGTTGGCATCATCGTCGTCGTCGTCGAGCGCCCGCGCGCCCGCGCCGTCATCGCCCGGCGGCGCGCCGCGCATGCGCAACGTCACAATGGCGCTCGCGTCGTCATCACGCCTCGCGAACGTCGACGTCCGCGTGCAGTCAGCGGCATCGCCGCGACGCGCGCGTGCACACGCACCGCGCGCGCGCGCCGTGGTCGCCATGGCGGGCCCACCCATGCCCGCGCGCGCGCTCGGGCACGTGATTCAGGGCGACGCTGCGAGCGTCGTGCGATTGGAATTTTGGCTCGATTACGCGTGCCCGTTTAGCGGTCGTTTTTGGCGCCACGTGCGCTCGGGAGCGGCGAAATACGGCGACAAGGTGCAATTGGTGTGTTACCATCAAGTGCAGCCGTGGCACTTTCAATCCACGCTCGCGCACGAGGTGGCGTTGGCGTTTTGCCGGGTGAAGGGCGAGGAGGCGTTTGTGAGTTTTAGCGACGCGTTGTTCGATGCGGACACCCAGAGCTCGTGTATGACGGATGTCGAGGTGGAGAATAAGACCAAGATGGACATTTATGATTCGTTGATTGAGGTTGGGCGAAAGGCTGGGGGGTCGTTGCGCGTCACGGATGAAGACGAGGTAAAGGTGCGCGAGATACTCGGCTTGGACGCCGCGGCGTTAAAGCGAGGGGAGAAGAATCCCGGCAATCTGGTCACGCAAGAGCTGAAGTTTTACATCAAGTTGGGTCGTCAGACTGGTGTGCACGTATCGCCGTCGACGTATTTACACGGTCTTGCGGTGGACTCGTCGTCGAGTTGGCGCGACGACGAGTGGCACGAATTCTTTGACCGACACCTGGCGGCAGCCGCGGCAAACTAGCAACATTAATACACACATTGGTGAAGCACTTAAAATGAATTCTGCTACCTGACGTTACAATGCTTAATAGTAGTCTTTTATGCGGAATCTTCACCCTTTGCCTTTTCTTCTTCTTCGCGCTGCTTCTTCAAGTAATTTTGCTCGAATTCCTTGTTTGCTTGGTCGATTAAATCAACCCCAGAGGAATAATCCAACGTCTTCTGCACACCGAGCGCGATTAACCCCACCCCATTCGCCGCGTACACGAAAGTCGCCAAGTACGCTAAACCTTCCACAATTGTTCGCACGGTGATGGAAATCTGTCTCACCGTCTCGCTCTCTGGCAACGCCTTCCCATCAAACGACCCAGTGATTTTCGAGGCAAATATATACAACACAATCGATATCCCTATCCCCGTAGCACCGCCCGTGAACGATTGCATGGGCGACAACGCCTTGGTTTTCGCCGCGCGTTCCTCGTCTATCCGCTTTCGCTCCTCCTCTGGAAGCTGGTTCGCCACGCGAAACTCCCGCGCCTTTCCACTTCGCCGCTTCACCGCGCGCACGAAATACCAAAACGAAAATCCAGTGAACAACACACCAAATAAATTCTGTAACGGCGTGGCTTCTTCCGTGGGCACGCCGACGGAGTCGTACAACCCGGCGTACGCGACGGATGCCTCCGTCGCCGTCTCGAGCGCCACCGCGGTCGCAATCGCCAGCGCCGTCATCGACGGATCGACCACCGCACGCGAGGGCGTCGCATCGTCCTCACCACCTGTACCGTTCTGGCGCATCGCCGCCGTCACCGTCGCGCTGCGGCGGCGACACCCCTGCGGCAACATCGCGGCTCGGGTCCCGGCGCGACATCGCTGTCCCGCGACGCCGCGCGGCGCGCACGCCATCGACGACGACGACGCGCGCGCGAATGTCGACATCAGTTCTACGCGCATCGTCATCGAGCGCGCTGCCGTGCCGAGCGTGCGAGCGGCGGCGTCGGCGCGAAACGAACGACGCGCGAAGCTCTGAGGGTGTGATGGCGCTGATCGTCGTCATTCGTCGCCGCGTGGGTTGCGACGCACGCGCTCGCACGCCTTCCGCGCGCACACACGCACGTGTACGCACGCGTGTGACGCACCGCACGCGTCATGTCGCCGTCGCGTACGGTGTACGTGGGAAATTTGCCGTTTGATATCCGCGAGCGCGAGGTTGAGGATTTGTTTGCCAAGTTTGGGCGGATTACGAAAATCCTCGTGAAGACGCCGCGCGCGCCACCGGCGTATGCGTTCGTGGAATTTGACGATGAACGCGATGCCGAGGATGCGGTGCGTGGGCGGGACGGGTACGATTTCGACGGTGGGCGCATTCGGGTGGAGATTTCGCGCGGGCGGCGGGACGACGCTCGAAGCGGCGGCGTGGGCGCTCGAGGCGGCGGGTACGACGATCGTGACCACAGACCGATGCGTCAGGACGACGATAGAGACGGTGGTGGGTATCGTTCAAGCAAGCCGTACGACGATGGCGGTGGAGGTCGCCGCACGCAGACGCGAAAGACAGATTATCAAGTACTCGTGGAGGATTTGCCGGGTGGGTGCGATTGGCGCGACGTGAAAGACGCGTTTAGAAGAGCCGGTGAAGTGACGTATGCGAACGTGTTTGTCAACCGTGATGGGCGCACGTGCTCGGAAGTACACTTTTCGAATAGTTCTGATGCGCGATATGCCGTGGATAAGTTTGATGACACGGAATTTGAGTCAAACGGTGGCACATCGTACATTCGAGTTCGAGTGGTTCATCGAGAGCCAAGACGATACTATAGAGACGATGACCGTCGTCTGCGGGATGACTACGGTCGCGGTCGCAGCCGTAGTCGCAGCCGTGATCGTGGACGCAGTCACAGTCGCAGTCGCAGTCGCAGTCGCAGTCGCAGCCGCAGCCGTAGTCCTCGCGGCGGCGCGTCTGAACGCCGCAGCCGCTCGCCCAGTCGCGGTCGATCGTATTCAGATGACGACGACGCACGTCGCGGTCGCTCGCCGACGCCGCGAGCTGAGCGCGCGCGTGCGCCTGATCACCAAGATCCGCGAGCGGATGATCCCGCGCGCGATTGAACAGCCGGTCCGCACATAGCTCGAAGACGTCAAACGTTTTCAACGTAGCTTCAAATGTTGAAATTCAATTGTTCTAAATTCTATGGCGGCGCTGCACCTCAGCGCTTCACTTCAATTTTCTCGAATCGAGCGCAACGCCCGACCCACGACCTTTCCCACGCTCGTATGCATCGAGAATGTCCCAAACCAACGCCTCGTAGGCGTCTTCTTGAAACGTCCCATCCTCGCTGATGTAGTCGCCGCAATACACGTCCACTCTCAACGCGTCTTTCGCTCGCGATAACTTATCCTCTTTCCTCGTCACCACGAGCGAAAGCACGCTATCAAATCGTTTACACTTCAACTTCACACACAATCCATGCGGGGCGCGTGTCGACGCCGCGCTCGAAGCGTTCTTCGCCTCGCGTGGTCTCGCGTTCTTCGCCTCGCCCGCGTTCCACGGGCGCGTCAACACCAACGCATCCCGCTCCACGAACGCCACCACCGCACTCACACCCGCACCTAAAATAACATATGCAACCACCATCACCCATTGCGCGCGCGTGCTCGCTGAATTCTTCGTGAAATGCGCCACCAAGGCGACGATTATCGCGCACACGCTCAAAGTAATCTTCACATCAATCGTTCGCGTGTCCTCGGCGTAGCCCGCGTCGAAGACAGCCTGCACCGTCGCGTCGTCATACATGCGACGCATCGCACCGTGATCGTACACGTCTTTTATCTTCAGCACGTCGTCGTCGGCGCCCACGGCGGCATCGTTTTGAAGTGCGCCCATGCTGATTAATGACGACAGTCGACGCTGCGCGCGCGCATTTCGTGCAATGTCGCCGCCGTCGCCGGCGCCATCGCCGACGCCCGTCGTGCGGCGCGATGACGTCATAGTTCCGCGTCACGCGCGCGTGTCGCTCATAGAATTCCCCGGGTACGTCACCGCAGACGGCGTGCGCGAGGTGGAGCGCATGTGTGGTGGTCGAAGAGCGCTCGCGCGCGCGTGTTTTCCGCGCGAGAGCGCGCGTCGAGCGCGCGCCGCCGACGCAGGCGCGGGCGTGGATGACGACAACGGCGACGACGACGCGGATGCGCGCCTGAGTGCGGAGGATGCGGCGGCGAGGCGGACGAAAGGGCGTTTGGAGCTACGGTTTAGAGCGCCGCTCGAGTCAACCGACGACGACGGCAACGAGACGACGTCGACGTCGAATCGCGCGCACGCTGTGTATGGTGAACGAAGAGAGACGCGAAGTGTGGTCTTGAAGTTATCGCAGTACTCATCGAGCGATGGCGAGACCGTTCTGCGCACAGATGTGAGCGCGGTGGGCGTCGCCAGGCGGACGTTTGCGTTTCGAGGCGCGTGCGACTTTGTAAGCGTTTCGTCGGCGCGAGCGGGCGATGATGACATCGAAAACGTGCGTAGTACGCATTCGGCAGTGGCGGACGCCGTGATGGTGAAAGAGGCCAAGGGGCCGGCGAGCGATCCGTTTGAATTAGCCATCGAAGCGGAGCTGGGCGTCGGTGGCCAACCGACGGCGTCGCTCAAGCCGCCGTTGTTCACTCGAGACGATATTCCAGTGCGTGATTATTTCGCGCAGCACGATACCGGAGCGAAGACGACGCGTGATGTGGATTTTCACGAAATTGCAGTGCCGGCGCAGGGTGTGGGCGTGGATGGATCCGAAAGTGCCATGCGAGCGCTGGACAGGTTGCTCGAGCAACGTCCAATTTGGGCACCCGCGGCGGCGCTCGCGGCGATGCCAAATGCCCTCGCGGACGAGGTCATCATCAAGCGTTTGCACGTGACGAAAATGTATACGTTTTCATCCGGGCCGTATAAGAAGCAATGGGTGGCCGTAGGTGTTGACCCGCGATTTGACCGCAAGTATTTACCGTATCAAACGGTGACGGTTCGCTTTCCAGGTGAATGGTTTCGCGACGACGACGAGCGCGGTGTGAAGCGTAAAGCCAACGCCGCGTGCTCGCATTCAAATGCTGATCACCATCGGCTTATGCATACGTTCCGAGCGTTTCCAGACACGCGACACGCGTCCTTCGTGCTTGCAGATTTGGCGTTGCCGAGCGTGCGCGCCATCATCGACACCGCGCTCGCCGCCGACGCCCCATCCACCCCGACCGCATGTGACGAACGTCGCGGATGGCTCTCCCCCGCACTCCATCGCAAAGTCCAGCACGCCATTGTGCGCGGATTCCAATCACTCATGGATGACCAAGACCCAATCGCCAACGACGAAGCGTTCGCCGGCATCGACCACGAAGATTTCCACCATGAGCTCGACGAAGACGACGCCGACGAAGACGACGCCGAAATGCTCCCTGATGCGGATATCGATGCCGCAGCCGCGGACACCGCCGCTGGCGTGTATGAAATCCTCGGTGGCGGCGATTCCGATGGCGATCCATACGAATAGATTAGACAACATTAGCCGACGGCGTTTGCGCTCGCAAACGCGAAATTTTAGGGCAACATCGAGCCATTGCGCACTTCCAAGCGTCACAGCGCGCCCGTCGCGATCGTCGATCGAACACGCACGCATAGAGCGCGCGAAACGAGACGCGACATGTCGTTCTTGACTCGTCTCACCGCGCGCATCGTCGCGTCGACGTCGCAGTGCGCGTCGTTTCCGTGCGCGGGTGCGGTGCGCTCGATCGGGACCACGGCGTCGTCGTCGCACGCCGCGCACGGTTTAGACGCGTTCGTGGACGCGAACCGAGACGATAAGACCTTTGTCGGGCGCGAGTGGCGCGCGGAAGAACTGAGGAGGAAGTCGTTCAAGGATTTACACGAGCTTTGGTACGTGTTGTTGACGGAGCGAAACATGTTGCTTACGGAGAAGCACTTGGCCAAGGTGAATCGGGAGCCGATGCGCGCGCCGCATAGGATGACTAAAGTGCGGAAATCAATGGCGAAGATTAAGCTCGTGCTTACCGAGCGCGCGATTGAGGAGGCTGGGGATGACGCGCAAAAATTGTTTGAGTTTAAGCGTCTGATAAACGCCAAGTGAGCGTTTTCGGCACAAACATTGATTTTAATACAACAATTCTAGCGTATAGCGTTTACATGTACACACAACACAATTCGACTTGCGCGCCGCGCGATCGTTAGTCTTGGTCTAAATCGTCTTGGTCGTCCTCTAGCACGATGTGCACCAACTTCGCGCCTTCGCTCCCAGGCGGAATAAATGTAAGAACCTTTTGCGACTTCATGTCGATCACACACGAGCATCCGCAAAAT
>Ga0255753_1001046_pt1 | contig 34364 bp, 13 predicted proteins | sample 041ome_10_FD_179953 | JGI IMG/M metagenome (GOLD analysis project Ga0255753, IMG submission 179953) | Coastal salt marsh microbial communities from the Groves Creek Marsh, Skidaway Island, Georgia - 041412US metaG (version 2) | ecosystem: Environmental > Aquatic > Marine > Intertidal zone > Salt... | reverse complement strand
AAAGAACAGAAACAGAAAGCCGCGCGTGGGCGATGGTTATTTAAGAAGCGTTCAGAGAGACGGAGAGAGAGAAGCGGCCGCCTGGAACCAACATGACGCTCGTTTTTTTAACCACCTCGATAAAAAAGGATAAAAATCTCCTTCGATTTTTCCTTCTCGGCGTCGGCACGTTGCTTCCGTTCAACGTGTTCATCACCGCGAAGAAGTATTTCGACATGACTTTACTCAGACACGATGGCGGTGACGATGGTGATGTCGGAGAAGGATGGTTTACGTTTACGAAGGATTCGTTTGAAAATGCGTTCAGTTTTTCATACACGATGGCAAACTTGGCGACGTTAATCGCGATGAATCGGATGCGGGTATTTGATACCGCTGCGACTAGTGATAAGGAGGACTATGAGAAGAGTAAGTTATACGATCGCTTGACGACGTACCCACTTTTGGCGTGCGCGGCGTGTTTTTTTGCCACGGCGTTACTCGCGTTGGATGAACACGTAAAGGGTACATTTGTCGTCTCTTTCGCGACGTTTAATCTAGTTTTGTTCGGTGTTTTCACCGGTTTGGTGCAGTCTGGATCGTTCGCGCTAGCCGCGACTCGAGAGAGGAAGTTTTCCACGGCGGTTGTGAGTGGGCAAGCGTTGAGCGGAGTGCTCGCAAGTTTCGTGGCGTTGACGTGTAGCGGGTTCAATTTCGCGGCTCTGTATTTTGGTTTGAGCGGATTAGCGTGTTTACTGTGCGCGAAAGGTGGCAGAGAATTAGTTTTGGAGATGAAGAAAGAAAATAATAGGACTTTGTCGAATCTGGGCAGCGACGACAACAGTAGCATTAATAGTGGGAACATCACTAGGAGGCGGCAATACGTTCCAGTCGCTGTACTCGAGGAAGCCGTGGAAGAGGAAGAGAAGAAGGCATCAAATAATGCATTACGTTCCGGTAACGATTCGGAAAGCACCGACGCAGGAGAAATGTCAAACGAACAACTCATGGGTGCATCTGCGGTATCGTCTTCTTCGAACGCAATAGAAGAACCATTGGAACATGCCGAAGTTTTTATCGCGGATGCCCAGCCTCCGATTCAAAAAGAGACGTGGCTCTTTCGTTTCGCCATATTTCTCACATTTACAGTCACACTCACCGCATTCCCGGCAATCACATCGTCCATTATCACTCGCGGGGAAATGAGTAGCAAAAATAGAGACAATGGAGATGATAATAGCGCCACGAGCGCTGGCGATTACTGGACCTCCTTCCTCTTCCTCCTCTTCAACCTCGGCGACCTCGCCGGACGCGTCTTCGAAGGTTCCTCTTACGCGCACAGTCGAGGATTACAGAATGTTTCTGGTCAAGTCGCGTTCCGTCGAAGTCTGTATAGAATAGTATTCGTTCCTTTGCTCGCTTCGTGCAACGTGGATCGATCTGGCTGGCGAGTCCCTCGAGTCTTCTCCTTCGATGTGTTTCCGATCCTGCTCGTCTTCTTCTTAGGATTCACAAACGGTTTCAACGCCGCGTGCAGCATGGCGCTCGGACCGCAAACGCTCTCTCCTTCTTCTTCCTCCAGCCCCCATTCCACGACGCGCGAAGGGTCAGAAGACGAAGTTTTCGAGAACGAAGAAATAGAAATAGAAAACCCGCCTGCTCCATCAAACGGCTCGAGCGAAGAAGAACGAGAACGAGACGCCGCGAAGAAGAGCGAAGAGGGCGCGTTCCTCGGCACCATGCTCTCCGCTGGCATCGCCTTTGGTAGTGTCGTCAGCGTGCTCGTCTGCGGGATGTTCACCGCGGGTGGGTATTTGTAAAATGTAAAAGAAGAATAAGAACGCCTCTGCACCGTGGTATTTTTTCCTGTTTTCTGCACTGTCGTATTTTTTCTTCTCGTCTCTGGCGGCGGCGAATTCGCCACTTAAAGCGCACAGTTTTAAAACACGCGCGGGAGCGCATATAAGACCCACGTTAAAACAAACAGATACCAAAAATGGGAGTCAACAACAATAAGCGCAAGTCGAACCCTAACAACGATAATAACAACAACAATAAAAGGATACAAAAGCGCGACTTTAAGAAATCCAATCGCCCAAACTCTTGGGACAAAGAACCGAAAGGGAAACGACCTTCTTCAACGAACAGAGGCGGCCGCGGCGGAGGAAACAAAAACAGAAAGAACGGCGAAGGCAAATACGGCGCGACCGAATACATCCGCGAGAACGAGCACTTTGAAGCCTACTATAAAGCGCAAAAGATATGCACATCCGACGAAGATTTCGCGGAATTGATGAAAGTTTTGAAGACGGATTTACCGTCGAGTTTTAGAATCAACGGCGTCGGGAACTTTGCGGCGCGCATCAAACAACGCGTGAAAAACGAGTTCGCGACGTTATCCGGAGCAGGGTTGGAAGATATCAAACCGCCAACTTGCGTGGAGTGGTACCCAGACTTTGGGGCGTGGCAGTTTAGTTACTCTCGGTTGCAGTTGAGGTCCGTGCCGCAGTTGAAGTCGCTGCACGAGTTTCTCAAATCCGGGCAAGAGTTTGGTTCCATCACGAGGCAAGAAGTCGTGTCGATGATACCGACGCAATTTTTGAAGGTTGAACCGCATCATAAGGTTTTGGACATGTGCGCCGCGCCTGGATCGAAAACGTTTCAAGTATTAGAGGCGTTGCATAGGGATTTTGAAAGCTACGACCCAAGCTTCGGTAGCTTTCACGCCGACGCGAAAGACGGAGGAAAAGCGGCGCAATTGTCCGCTAAGATGCCAACTGGGTTTGTCGTCGCCAACGACGCCGACTTGAAGCGCTGTAATTTGTTGACGCACCAAACGAAAAGAGCGAACTCGCCGTGTTTGTTGGTGACGAACCACGAGGGGCAGAATTTTCCGGTGATTAAAGGAGAACCCGGGAACGCTCAGGATGATTTTAAGTTTGATTCCATCTTGTGCGACGTGCCGTGCAGCGGAGACGGCACGATGCGAAAAGCGCCTGATATTTGGGCTCGATGGCACGGTGGCTTTGGTAACGGTTTGCACTCTCTTCAAATCAAAATTGCAAAGAGAGCTGCGCAGATTTTGAAAGTTGGCGGAAGGATGGTGTATTCCACGTGTTCGTTGAACCCGATTGAAAACGAAGCCGTGGTGATGTCTCTGATGAAAGCGACGAACGGGGCGTTGACGTTGGTAGACGTAAGCAACGAGCTCCCGAACTTGAAACGATCTAACGGATTGAGAGATTGGCAAGTTTGGGGCAAATCGAATCGTCGATGGAATTCGGTGGAGGAAGCTCACGAGAACCGCGAAAAAGTCGTTCAGAGCTCCATGTTTCCAGATAAAGAGTTTTTAGATACAATCCCGATTGAAAATTGCGTGCGAATCTTACCGCACCACTCCGATACCGGTGGTTTCTTTGTCGCCGTTTTCGATAAAGTGAGAGAATTGGACCCGGAGATTGAGACGCAAATTGAAAACGAGGCAAACGGCCCGGAGGGTAAAAAGTTTTCGAATAAAACGAGAGAATTTTCGCAATTCAAAGGTTTAGGCATGGCGGAAGTGAAGTGCCATTTTGAGTACCCGTCGGGAGAAAACGTTTCGGTCTCATTAACCGTAGAGCAGCCGAAACCGCCGAAGAAGAAGTACACTCGCGACCCGCAAGACGGCACGTTACTCTTTGTCAACGCGCACGGTCAAGACCAAACGAGACCGGGCAGGAAAGGGTTCGACGGCGTCGCGCCGGTAAATTCTCCGGACGTCGTCGATCCAATCAACGAAAAGTACGGCTTACACTCGCTTCAAATCGAGAAAAACTGCGTCACGAGAACAGCGGAAGGCAGTAAACCAAAGCGCGTGTATTACGTCACGCCAAATTTGCGACAGTACATCGCCGCGGATACGAGGGAAAGTTTGCGCATTACCGCCATCGGTTTAAAAGTTTTTGAACGACAAAACTTAACCGATGAGAAAGACTCTTACTTTGGGGCCGATTCGAAAGTTCTCAGCGCGTGCAACTATCGACTAAACCAAGATGGTTTATTCCTCACCTTACCGTTCATGACAAAACAAGCCATCACGATAACCATCCCCGAACTCCTCCAAATCCTCAAACTGAGAGGTTTAGCGCTCGTCGAAAACGAACCGGTACCGGAAGGTTCCAAATTCACGCCGCGACCGAGCTTCACCGATCCGGAAACTCGAAAACAAGTCGAAAGCTGCTCTCAAGGTTCCTTAGTGTGTTTACTCCGAGACGAAGACGTCCAAAAACTCAACGCCACTCGATCCGAGTTTGCAATCACGTGTTGGAAAGGCAAAACGAGCTTGAACTTGTTGGTGTCCAAAGTCGAGACCGAACATTTGCTCGAAAAATTGAAGGCGCACATGAGAGACGCGAACTTGTGACGTTGAGAGTTGCCAGACGAATGAGAAGAAGAAGAAGAAGAAGAAGAAGAAGAACGAGTTGTACCAGTACTTTTTAATCACACGAAAGAATAATAAGACAGAACACCATGAATATACTTTCACCACACGCAACGATCCTTCCGTGTGTTTGGCGACACACAAAAACAAAAACAAAAAAATCTAAACGAAGGTTTTTGAAAAAAGTGCACATTTATCTGCCCATCAGCACGTGTCCGCGTCATCTCGCACTCACAGACGCAAGTTTTCGAAAGATCTCAAAAATATCTCCACGCGTTACGAGATTAGTGCACTACTAAGAAACGAACACGCGCGCGCAGAGAGAGAGAGAGAAAAGAGATAAAAATGAGGCGATCGACGAGGACGAGGAGCGCTCCTAACGACGGCGCGAGATCTGTTGTTGGCACCGCGTCGGCGTCGGCGACGAGTAAAAAGCGCGGTGCGAATACCGTCCAATACCAGCAGCGCGCGAAAACGCCAGAAGAGCGAATTGGAAAACGAAGAGACGACACGTCGTTCTCGGATGAGAAGAAGAAGAAGAAGACAAGGACGACGGCGACGACGAAGGTAATCGACGACGATTCGAACGAAAAGAAAGAGGAGATCAACGATGGCATCGAGACGACGGATTTGAGGGAAAAGGAGACGAAAGTCGGCGTCGAAGAAGAAGAAGGAGAAGACAAAGACGAGAAGAAGTCAACGGAGAAAAAGACAAAAGAACTGGAAAAGGAGCAGGAAAAAAAATTACGAATTTTACTCGTCGAGGACGACATCCCGACGTCTTTAATCATAACGTCCATGCTGACGCAAGCCGGAGCGGTGGTGACGAACGCGAGCAACGGGAGGCAGGCTTTAGAACGGCTGCGAGATAACGATTATCACGAGAAAATTGATTTGATTCTAACGGACATCATGATGCCGGAGGTGGACGGCATCGAGTTGTGTTCGATTTTATCGAAGAATCCGAAATTGAAAGAGGTGCCAATAATTGTCATGTCGGTGAGCGATCACTTGGAAGCGACCGGGGAAGTGTTAGATGAGAATAAAGCGCTGTCGATTGGTGCGGAGGGTTTCTTGCAGAAACCACTGAGTAAGGATGTGTGTAGGAGCGTGGTTGGGACCCACCACAGGTTGCTGTCGAACGGAAGTTCGTCGAGTTCGTCTTTACTTTTAACGACGAAAACACCAACAAATGATAACGATAACAATAATAGTGGCTCCGAGGAGAAAGTTTCGGATGGCTCGGACGATCCCTCCACGTTTAAAATCGCGGCAAAAGAATCCGACGGTCTCGTAATGCGTGAAGAAGATGGTGGATCGAATGAAGATTCCGGAGCTGGAGCTGGGAGAGAATCATCCGGGAATAAGGAAGAAGAAGAAGAAGAAGAAAGGAAAAAGAGGAAGGAAAAAGAAGGTTCGCCAGAAAAGGAGAAAATGAAAGCTACCGCCACTACTGTTGCTGCTCGCGGTACTAATGATGCACCACCAGGAGCGGCAGTATCTGCTCGAGAACTTGTGACAGTGCCGGTTCAACAAGAAGAACCGGGAACCTCGGCACCAAAGACTTCAGACATCGCGACAAAAATATTGCACTCTGAACAAAAGAAACTCTTCTCGGGTTTGTCGGTGCAACTTGTGCGCGCGCATGGCGGTCCGACTGCTGTTCTTGAACTCGCGTTACCGCCACAGTCGCACAATAAAGTTGACGGGAGTAACAACGATGATAACGAAGACTCAAACGATTCCGATCGCGTTAAATTACGGCGGTCTGAGTCGCGCTCGGCGTTTCAATCATTCATCAAGCAAAACGAGAACAAAAACTTAGGCATTGAAACGGTAGCGTTACCTATTGATCCAATGTCATTGGTTTTCCCCAATCTAAATGATGGTACGAAAGCCGTCTCCACAGGGAAGACTCCGGGTGGTAATAAGAAGAGTAGGAAAACTGCGACGAAAGTAGCTGTACCTTCGAGATTATCGAAGGATAGTACGTCTCCGCAAGCGGCAATGACTGGAGCGAAAGATGAGGAAGCTGCGGAACTCATGGCGCAGTACCAAATGCAACAACAACAACAGCAGCAGCAACAACAGCAGTATCATATGCAGATGCAACATCAGCAATTCATGCAAATGCAAATGCAATTCCATCTTCAACAGCAGAACTTCATGGGGGCTGCGCAAGATCCAGCCTTGGCGCAAGCTAACGCTCAAGCGTATCAAAATTTGATGCAATCATTGGCGATGTCTCAGCAGCACCAACATCATCAAATGCAAATGCCCCTTGGATTCAATCCTGCCGCCGCAGCGGCGGCTGCCATGTTTGCCTCATCCGTAAATGGAACGCCACCATCAACGCACATTAACAACAATGTCGGAGTGGGTATGTTTCCGTACTTTCAACATAATCAAGAATACGTCAATTCGTTTGTGCAAGCTTTGGCATCCGCCGTCGAGAAGGCACCGATGACGTTGTTGGAACAGCAACATCAGCACCAGCATCAGTATGCTCCGCCACAGACGGCGCAACCGTTGATGAACAAATCTGCGGCTGAAGCGAAGTTAGAAAATATTGTTTCTAACAACAGCAATGCCGCCAATGATAACGTCAACACCGCCTCAACCTGTGCAGAGCGAAGAGCGTTGGCCATCGCCCGATTTCTCAAGAAGCGCAAGGAGCGTAAGTTCGAAAAGAAAGTTCGATATGCCAGCAGAAAACGGCTGGCGGAAGCCCGACCGAGAGTTCGTGGACAATTCGTGAAGAAAGTGGCGGCTGAGGATGAGGCACCGACGACAGCAGTGACCGAGCTCCCAACGACGAACAGTGAGGAAGAGGCGAACAAAGCGAGTGGAGAAACGCTACTCATCTCGCAAGAGTAATAACACATAATAATCTTAAGATAATCGTAATAGTACTACAATCGTGTAAATGTAATAACAGCTAATACGCGGCAATCTATCTATACCTATTCATATCTCTATCTATCTATTTATCTCTCTCAAGCGATGGGAAGGAAACTCACATATCTCTGATTTCGCATCAGAAGGAAAGCACAAGTTCTTGGCGTCAAAATCTCGACTTCTTCTTCTTCTTCTTTTTCTTCTTCTCCTTTTTCTTTTTCAGCACTCGAAGACGATTTCTTACGTTTTCTATTGCTGCTATTCTTCCTCATCGTTCTAGTGGTGGCCCGTAATGATTCACACGAGGGTTGATTAGGAAAAGCGTGCGCGAAAACAAAGCAACACTCAAATTCATCGTCCTTCTTGATCATTTCATTTGTCGCTTTGAGCGTTCGTTCGAGGTGTTTTGACGTTAAAAATCCGCTCCACCGGGCAGTTTGAAGCCGACGGATAGATGACGATTCTCTTTTCGCCTCTTTCTCTTTCTCTATGTGCCGATTTCGCAACGCTGCGACGCTCACCATTTCCAGTATTCTTCGTAAAGTCTCTTCGTGCTCACCAGATGTCGTCATCGCTGCACTCTCTTTGCTTTCTACAGAGCGCAGAAACGATTCGACGAGTGCACACAACGTGTTCTCCTCTTCTCCACATTCCAATTCTCCTGTGCACTTTTCAATGTTCCGAATCGAAATCTCGACCGCACTCTCTCCTTCTGCAAAACTAGACCTCTCAACCTCTTTCGCTTCGTTTCCAACCTCGAAGTGCGCGAGGAGCACGGTACTATTTACACCCGCGTTTCCCGATTTCTCTCCAGATGATTGACGATGAAAAATCCTCCTCGCGTTGTCCGTCACGCGGTCGTGTGTCGTTCGCCCGGGCGCAAAGTTATCACTCCGCAAATTCATCGCGACGACTCTCCGTCGTCTCTCTTCTTCTCCGCCTCTCGAGGACGACGAAGATAAAGAAAGCGGTCCGGACACGCCAAGCCTTTCGCACAGGCTCTCGCTCAAAATAGCTTCGAATCGACCTCGAGCGATGGAGAAAACGTCTTCTTCTCCTTCCTCCCCGCCAATCGAGAGTAAACTCAGCGCTTTGTTCTTCTTTTCTCCTTCCTCTTCTTTCACGTACTCGTGCACGAAATGCGCGTTCAAAACATCCGCCATGGTACACTTTCGAATCACAGAAAAAAACTCTCGGTCTAAAGCATCCACTGAACGTATCGTCGTCTTCACCGCGCTTTCGTCGTTCGTCTCGTTCTTTTTCTTCGTAAACGCGAAGAGTTCAATCGAGGAGAGAAATGTCGGCACGAATTCGGGAAAAAAAGCACCGGCGCGGTGTTGTTGTTCGTGATGTTTGGGATGATCGAACGAGGAGTATCGACATCGCACGGTCGTCGTGGTCCGCTTATTCGGCGTTCTTTTTTTCTTCTTCGTCCTCTCGCTCATGATGATCCCGCCGGCAGAACGGGTTTCTGTTTTGTAGCACGTTGTAAGTTATGGGGTTAGTTACAATAAAAGAAAGCGCTCTGTTTCTCTTTTACTGAGCGAGAGTCCGAGAGAGATCGCCGTGACAAGGGATCTTGCCACAAGGCGGGTGATCAATAATATGAGATTTATCTACGAGCTAATGAAATTAAAGCTACCTCGACTACATACTCTAATGAATTAATTAGTTCTTTGCGTACTTTTCCAACAACGGCTTCCAAACATCGATGTTCCATTCCGTCGCGCCTTCCGGGGTGTCCTCGATGTCGTTACCGCACCGAGGGCAAAAGACGGTTACAGGCATAGCATCCGCTACGCTTTGCATCCGCTGAATAATTTCGTCATTTAGTTTAGATTGTAGCAGCACGTCCGCTGGGCTCACGCCTTGGACACCAAAGTGTGGCATGATGAATTTACTGCCATCTTCTCGTGCGAGTCCAGCCGGGAAGGTGAATGACGACGGGACGAGGATGGCAGACGCGCCTAGGTCGCGGATTGCCATAAGTGTCGTCTTTTCGGATAAGCACGTGATGTCGTCGAAATGAACAACACTCTCGCTGCCATCAGAATTTATCGTCATCTCTCGTTTCACGATGCTGAGATGTAAATTAAACAATTCTTCGCACTGCTTCTTGCGTTCTTCTTTGATCGTCCCCTGCACATGATGATCAGTGCAGAGTAAGGGGACGACACGTTTCATCCCCCACTCACGGAATTTCTTTCCGATAAACGAAGAATATTCTGGCGGTCCCATGGGATAATCCTGAGCATAGCTTATGGGTACGTCGGAGCATCTGAAGTGAAGTGCGGCAATTTTCTGCACATCTTGTTCTATGGATTCGTTGCCCGTTTTGGGGTCAAAAGCACACTGTTTGTCCAGCTCCGCCGCAGTAATCAAACGCTCTTTTAACTTACCATTGGATGACACCGTGTTCCAAAATGACAAGTAACTTTCGTCGCTCTCCCAATGCAATGGTTCCCACGCGCTACAATATAACAAACCCCCACTTGAACCTGGATTCCCGTGTGCAGCGTCTAGTTCGTTCTTCATACCCTCAGTCATACCGAGGAAGGTGTTTCCAAAACCTGCATTCTGGGCTTTCAAAGGTTTTGCACATTGCGCACGAGAAGAATCGTTGATTTTGTCTCCTCCTGTTGTTGCTCCTTCAGTTGTCGCCCCTTCCGTTGCACTAGACTGGCTTTCTCCTCCAGAACGTAGTTGCAACCAGGCTTCTTCGGCCTTTTTCAAAACCTCCATTTTCTTTTCGAGGCCTACCACCCACGTCGCATGGTATGAAACCCAATTTTGACTTTCATTATACACTTCACAAACGCCCCTCGTTGCACACTGATGGTTTGCGGCGTATCTGAAACTCAATCCGGCAGTTTTTACTCCAGCATCCTTCATTCCAGCCCGAGTGTGTTCTTGTTCCAACCCACTGCCGTCACCTCCTTCTTTACCTCGAAGTAACGCTCGTAAAGTACCTTGTATGACGTTCTCAGTTGGCATCCATAAGACTTGCCCAGAGTTGTACCCATCGTGTCTTACACTTTGTTCAAAATCCTCGTTCGGATTCTCCATTTTGTAGAGTGCTTCGTAATCAACTATTTCCCACTGATAATGAAGCTCAGCTTCGGGATGCAACTCTTTAATTTCGGTCAAATCTGGAACTTGAAAGAATAATATATCTGAATCCAAGGTGAATACGGCCAGCTTGGCGTTCATTAGTGCCAACGCCATTTTCGGTTTCAACCAAACTATTTGCCTGTAATCGTCGCGCATGAAGTCCGAGGAACCCAAGGTTTTGAAATACTTCACACAGTGCTTGAAACCGGCAGCTTCGCATTTCGAAAAGGATACATCGTCAAGACATAATATCACGAGCCGATCGGTAAAGCAATTCTTATCTCTGATATTTTGCAAACCATACACAGACATCTCCCACATGTGATCGTTTGATAAAGTCGCAAACACGTGACCATCGGGAACACACGTGGAGGGCATTTTTGACGCTTCAAGACCGACTTTCGTAAACTGATTGAACCACTCACATTCCGCTTTTGAGGTGAGAACGCCGCTAACATCGTTCCCTTCTTCGACCACGAGAGCACTGAATTCCTCGTCTATCAATGGAGGACATATTTTCTTGCCATTCTCAAGCGTTTTGAAAACTATTTCGCTGCCATTACTGACTGCTACATTGGATGCGCCTGCTTTGTCATCTTCTCCCACAGCCGCGGGACTGTTATTGTTACCGCCCCTATCATCGATGACAATAGCAGACCCTTCTTGTTGCGACGATTGTCTCAAACTCTCCCATGCTTCTTGCGCTTTTTTCACGTCCAGCTCTGGTGAAGGCGAAGAAGAGGAAGGTGCATTTCCTGCCAAAATTGATTCCAAATACGCTTCACGATACGACTTCAAGTACTCTTTTCTCGCTATGTTATGAGCCCTGTACGCATTTTTAATGCTTCTGTGCAATTTTTGAATTGGTTTTCTCACACTCGCGTGACGATTGGCGTGGATCGATGATGACAAAAACACGCCCACGAAGATTCCTAAACAGAGCATCGCAATCCACTTCCGAGGAGAGTTTTCGCCCTCCTCGGAAAGGGGTCTTGAAGAAGTAGATTTGACCGCCGCTTCTTCAAGATCGTTGCTCAACTCTCTTTCGTCGCGCCTACTCTGACCATTATTTATCGATCTGGCACGCATCTTCTCTTTGCGTGAGTTTCCTGGCGTTTTCAACCGAGCGCACGTGCGGGGCGAAAGTAGCGTGAGCGTCTAAGTCGTTTAATTTATCTTTTTTCGTTGTGCTGACCGGGGCCAAAAAATGACTTACATATCGTTTAGAATATGTACATACCTAAATCGAGTATTAAGTATAGTTTAGTTTTGGTTTAGTTGTCAACGGACCTCCTCCCGGCCCAGTCCGAGAGTCTGTGCATATTTTTGGAATTGGAGTGTGTAACCTTCTTTTCCCTACTTTTTTTATGTGGTCTTGTGGACGACTCAAATAAATTATAATTTCCCGGAAGTTCGCGGAGGTTGGGCGCGCGCATAGTTTCGCCTAATCGCGGTGCGCGCGCACGCGCGCAACTTTTTGGAAATGAGGAAGTGAACTTGTGTGCGTCGTTATCATTTCCCGGCCGGTGGCGTGATGCGGCGCGGGTGTGGACGCCTCGTGGTGGAATTCTTGTTGCTGTTGTCGTTCTTACTGACGTTCGTGTTGTGGTCAGCGAGCTCTTTTTGTCGCGATAGCCTCCTTTCGTCGTCGTCGTCGCCAGAAGCACAGAATCCCATGACGGCGGTAAGAGAGAGCAGAAAGCTTTTGTCACGGTTCATTTCGGATGATGAGGAAAGCTTACTCCCGCGTAATGAGAGGGTGAAAAGGTTGCGGGAGAGAAGTTCTAAGCGTGGAAAAGAACACCTTCACACCAAGCACGACCAGTTGAAAGACGCTGTGATGGGACTCGGTAGCGAAGGGATAGTATGTGTGCATGGAAACGTCGTATTTGGTTATCTTGAAAACGTTAGGTACGAATGCATTTGTCACGAAGGCTGGATCGGTACACGGTGTGATGTAGATGCAATACCCTCGTGCGACCGTTCACTGCACTGTGGGGATATCGTCTCTAACAGAGTCGTGGTGCATAACCATGAAGATAAACTCATGAGCATTTCGAATTGCGACTGCGCGTTGCAATGCGTGGATTATTTACAAAAGGCAGCAAAGAATATAGGGGTAAAAGATGATCCATACCTCGAAAGTGCTGCAGAGAAAAGGCACAAGATTGTATGTGCAGAGAAAACTGAAGAACAGAATTTCTTTGCATATATCGTGGCTGATGCCATAGCGGACTACTCAAAGAGAAACACCGCGAAAGTCAGCATTAGTAAAGACGAAGCTCTAGGCATGATTTCTGATTTGCTTCCGCTAAGTGAGCCCGAATTGAGTAAGTGCGAAGTAGGCTGTTCTGGGAGTGGAAAATGCACGCACTATGAATGTTCTTGTGAGGAAGAAAAGTACGGACAATTTTGCCAGTTTGACAAAGAGATTATGGATCGGAAACGAGAAGAATTAATGTCAAATGTAAGAGAAGAGAACAATAATGCGACACTGAGCATTGCAATCCTTCCACTAGCTGGTTATTTAAAGCGTTTTAATTTGGGTCGTTACAATGACTTTGGCGCACATGCTGGTATTCACCATGCATGGGATTCAATCATCAGAGACTTGGATGTGCAAACGGTACTCCTTCATAACGATGTGCACAGCGTGAAAGAAAGCACGATATATTTGGTTCCTCTTTCATCTGTTGATGCGTATGGAGCTGTTGGTCAAGATCAATTCCTAAATTTTAAGCGCGTCTTTCAGCTAGTGCATCGGAGTGGGAAGTTTGACGTAAATAGTGATGGTAGAAAGATAAGTCCATACGTTCTTTGGTTCGATGATCGCGATAGGGGTTTTTGTGCAGATAGAGATGGCATCCATAATTTCCGAAACATTCGCACAACGAAGGATATTGCAATAACATTGCATGGTTTGTGGAGAAGTGAGGGCGATACAAAGGTTTGCTTTGACCCGGAAAAGGACATCGTTATTCCAGGTGGATTTGATCGTGTGAATATGTCTGATTCATATCTAGGAACATCTGACCCTGAATTTACTCGGTTTGATGAAAAAACAAAGACAGGTCCGCTGCTATTCTTCCGTGGATCGACGAAACCTGATTCTAAGTGCTCCAAAGAGCTGTATTTCACAAACTGGGAATATTGCATAAATACATACGCTCAAGGAGCTCGAGCATGGATTGCAGAGACTTACTCGAAAACAGACTCTTTCTGGATAAATAAAGAAGATATTCACGTAGGTGGAAAGGAGAACTTTGAATTCATGAGTAAATCTAAGTTCTGTCTAGTTGCGGGTGGCGGTGGTTTTGATTCTCGGTTGCTGGATAGCATTATTCGAGGATGCGTTCCACTACTTACCCAAATTAACGTATCTATGCCGTTCGAAATGGTGCTTGATTATAGCAAATTTAGCATTCATGCCAATCATGATGCACTAAAACGTTTACCAGAAGTGTTAACTGAAGTAGCTGTATCGAAAAGATATAGAGAAATGCTGGCAAACTTACGAATAGTTCGAGAAGCGTTCGCAAGCAATGTTTACATGAAAGAGGGCCTTAATGATGATTCTCGCACATTTACGATTAAAAATGGTGCGTATAATCACCTCATGTTTGCGATAGCGTTGAGAACAGGCACTGTACTTCCAGCATCCATCGCGGAAGATTTATGTAAACTTTACTACAAAAATCCGTACAAAGTTGATGCATACGGAATTTTATTGCCGGAAGCTCAGACAATGCTTAGAGGGTCGTGTGAAGTAAACTCTATTGATAGTAAAAAAATGATGGATGATGTCGATAAATTCAATGAAGAAATAGATGATAACAGAGGCGTTCAGGACTTGGCAGAAAATGGCCGGAAGCTGCACGATCAAATTTACGAGGATTTGGAACCGTTTCAGAATTTGGGCGGCATTTCTCTGGAGATGACTGAAAAAGCACTGGTTAGCTACACAATACAACAGAGACAGGGATTTGGTATAGCCTGGTTCAATAAAGATTTATGGTTCATCACGCAAAAGCCTAGTCAGAAATTGCACGGTCATCATTATAGATTATTTTATACATATCTACGTGACTTCTGTGATGTTTTCAACGACACGGAAGCGAAAGATATACCCCCATTTGAGGTAGCAGTTTCGACCGAAGATTATAACAATCCTCAAAGATTTCCAGAGTTTCTTCCCGTACTCTGTTTCAATAAGTACGAAGGAGACAAGAATGGGTGTATTCTGCACCCTGGTTTTGGGTTTCGATACCGTGAAATTGATGAGAAAATTTACGACAAGATGGACAAGTTTGATTCCTTGTATCCTTGGAAGGAAAAAAAGGAGACACTTTTCGGCAGATTCAGTCCGTATTCGAGAGAAGGACCGCACTCAAAGACGCGCGAAAGAAAAGTTTTCGTCGATTACTCTAGAAATTTCACCGACCTCATGGACATCGGGACCGAAGGGAAGTTAAGTAGTCCACTGGACCAGATGAAGTATAAGTACATTCTTCATCTCGATGGTGTCGCTCACAGTTTCCAGTTGGAAGAGAAGTTGGGAATGAATTCTGTTGTTTTCAGCGAAAAGTTATTATTTCAAACGTACTTTTCGAAATTGCTTTCTCCCTATGGAGATTTCATGACTTTTTGGAACCGAGAGAACGACGACTCGCCGGAGGACATTCAGAATGGTTTGAAATATGCCAAGACACATGACGAAAGAATGCGTCAAATAGCAAAAAATGGGAATGCATTCGCTAGAAAATTCCTCGTGAAAGCATCCAGAAATGCATACTACAAAGAATTATTCCGCAGCTTATCGAAAATATTGAAGTACGAGATCACGAAGAGAGAAGGTGCGTTGCGCGTGTGTTGCGACGGAAATTGCGGGAAAGATGATTTGGATGTAAATATAGATATGTGGAAGCCACAGGAGGAAAGTAAAGAAGTAAAGCTCGATGAAACTATAAAACCTCGTGTTTCCCCGGAGGTAGCACAGAAAAACGACGACAACTTTGAAGAAAATCCTGATAATGATGAGGATCGTCCAGATCCGTTGCCGTGGATAATATCTAGAAGTATAAGCGATAAAAAAGAGGTCTGGTGCTCTTCGTCAGATGGAAATAACTGTCAATTACAGTGGGAACGAAAGGTATCGGACACTTGTTGCACACCTCTAGAAACTATACAAGAAGACCGCAAGGGTGAAAAAGTAGTGATTCCGCAAGGTTTTCATGCTCGGGAGAAGTGGGGTTGTCAGGATAGTAGCTGTCATCCGGATAGAGGTGTTCACGCAGAACCCGTGTATGATTTTGAGGTGGCTGAGAGTTTTAGCGAGTGGAGAAAGGAACCGTCGCATTCGAGATTTGCTATCTGTATTGCCGGTCAGATTCGAAGCTTAAAGAGACGCTTCGTATTGGATAATTTCAAGCATGCAGTTTCACACAGCGTACACCCAGATATATTTATGCAAATCAGCTCGGAAGAACGGGACAGATTCTATCACAGCGCGGGAGAAGCAGACGTGCATTACATCATGCATAAGCTCAAACCAGTCCACGTGAGATTAGCATTAGATACGGAGTTACAGCTTGAAATGAAGGAAAACGACAGAGAACGTAACCGCGGTTATATAGGAACTCGATGGCGAGGATGCTTGGCGAGAATACAGGAGGCAGAAGAGAAGCGGGGTAAAAAATACGAATGGATTTTTAGACTTCGCCCGGATATGCTGTGGCCATGCATATTACCTCGAAATTCTGAGTGGCCAAAGGTGAATGATCGAAAAGTCGTGTATCTTGCTAGCAATGAAGCAGCAATAGCGACGAGAACTGCGCTGGAGCCTTTACTTGACATGAATATGAAGCGGGAAGAGGAGTCAGAAACATATTTGGTTGAAGGACAAAATTTTCGAACACAAACTCCGTATCTTGTGAGTTATATGATAAATAAAAATGTCACGGTTATGGAATGGCCAAAATCACCCTCTATGCTTCTAGACTGTACAGTCTCTTACCGCGAGTGTCAATTCAAACGTGTCAAAGAAATCTACGAAATAAAGCAAGAATGCGACGCGTTGAAGATAAAAGTTGAGTCTGACTTTGCATATTTGGACGGGATGCGAGCCTAGGCCGAGGTATAGACAGGCAATTCTGTTTACTACTATTTCAGACCTTTTTCATTCCATATGAGGAGAGAACGTGTCGAGATACGGATGTGTAACCTCAATTTTCTGTGAAAGAAACGAGTATAAAGAGAGTACTGCAAATGAGCGCAAGATTCTTCTCCATAACATGAGCGTTATGCGCACATAACTGTGAGGCAACTTGTGATATATTCTTAAATGCTGCTACAAAAAAATAGCTCGACTAAATACTCATAATCGCGAAAACTGTTTCATGCTATCTCTCACTCCAAAGTCCAACATGATTTCCTCCGAACCACCAGGTATGGCATACGCTCTGACGTCTCTGTACAACCTTTCGACTTTTTCACCCTGTCCTCCTCGGACGTAACTCGCGCCACCGAAAATCTGCGCCGCTTCTCTGGCGCAAAACTCAAACACTTTCGTCGCTTGAACTTTCGCTAAAGCGGTGATGCCGGCGAGCATTTTTGGTTTTTGTTCTTCAGATAGGGTGTTCATTTGATAGGTGATGTTCTCTAGAAGATTGTGCGTGGCTTCGATTTGTCGTATCATTTCTGCGAGTTTATGCCGAATGACTGCGTGATCGATTAAACGCTGGCCAAACGTTCTCCTTCGATGGGCGTACGTAAACGCCTCTTCGTAACACACTCGTGCAAATCTGTTCGCTTGCACGACGAATCCCCATCGCTCGTGATTAAAATTGTGCATAATGTACTTAAAACCTTCATTTTCGTTACCGATTAAGTTTTCCACCGGTACTCTGACTTCATCGAACGTAACAAAGGTCGTCCCGGACGCCCATACACCCATGCAGTCCATGCGTTTGCAGTCCACGCCTTTCATCGACTTTTCAATCACGAGCAAGGAGATTCCGCTCGACCCTTTCCCGCCTGTTCTAACTGCAACGGTAAAATAATCGGCCCAAATACCGTTCGTGATCCATTTTTTCTCTCCGGTGACTGTGTAGAATCTCCCAGTCGGGTCTTTCTTAGCCTCGCAGCGAATATTCGCCACGTCTGACCCCGCGTACGGCTCTGTAATGCACAGGCAAATAATACTCTTCCCCTGTAATACCGGACTACCAACTCTTCTCCTCAATTCCTCGCTCCCAAAATTCAGCACCGGTGGTAACCCGATGTGCACGCCTTCCAACAACCCCCACAAGACGCCTCCTGAACCGCATCTGGCGAATTCGTCAAACAAGATCAATTCGTGAAAGTAATCGAAATCTGGTGGAGGTTGAACCCCGTCTGTCAATTCTTCTCGCCACGGCTTTCCAACCACACCAGGTAGGATTCCAGCTTCATATGTTTTTACGTATATTTCTTTCGGAATGGTTTTCGACTCGTCCCATTCGTGCACGAACGGTAGAATTTCCTTTTCAACGAACGAGCGGCACTTGAGGCGAAAATCGGAGTGCGTTTTTTTATAGAATGGTGACGTGTAGCCGCGGTACCAGTTTGGGTCACCGAATGGTACTAAATCACCGTAAGGTTCGTTGTATGCTTGATGATCTTCTCCGTAGTTTCGCTGCATTTTATTTATGATGAGGATGACAGAACAAATGGGCTTGAAGAAGAAAAGTTTGAGGTAATTATTGCCTCGAGTTAGTTATTTTTTATTGGAAGGGACTGTTAGTTTTGTAGCACTTACGCCATCCTCTATATGCTGAATGCCCTATATACTGTAGGGCATGTAGTCTATACTATCTTCTATTCTGATATTACAAATATGTATTCATCTCTACCGGTACGCTTTCAAGAGTACTAATAATATTATGGGATCTAAAGCTTAATATGAATTGGCGCGACTCGATTATTTTCTGCACCTCGGTTCTAGAACTCCTCTAAACATATCGGTCAAAACGTCCTTCCCTGCGTTTTCGTGATACTCATTTTCAAAGTATAACTTGCACAATTTTTCTGCGACAATTTCAGGTAACTCTTTCTCAGTTCGAAGTGCGATAGCAGCTAACGTGTGGTAATACGCGCCGTTGTTTACTGTAAACGTATCGTATTCGACGTTTCCATCTCGTCCGTGTGTTACGTTCCAAGCTATCGCTTCGCGAACGACCCGTAAGTTTCGAAGCATTTTCGCATACTTACCGCTCGAAACGGTATCCTCGAGTATTTCTGGTAAGTCTCGCATCTTTTCGCCAGGTGCTCTTATGGTGAAAGATTCGTAATTTAACAAGATTTCAAATGGATGCGACGTGTTTATCTGCGTCAGCACTGGAACGCAGCCGCGGCTAATACCATCGATAAATCTTTGGTCAAACCCGTTCCCACCCGAGGAAAGACAAAATTTAGAACGCATTCGAATGGTTTCTGCTTGTTGCGCCGCGTCCCCTTTCTCCATGGAACGGGTTAGTTTTCTGTTGAGCCAAAACCGCTCTTCATCTTTGAACCAATTGACAATCCAACCTCTGGCGCCTCCACCGTAAGAATACATGCAGTTATTTTCCAAATTTTTGAAGAACTCTTCGCCTAAACACTCCGCTCGGGTTCTCTCCGAACCAGCAAAGAAGAGCAGAAACCCGTCTTTCGTCTTTTCATCGTATCTCGTAAATTCAGGATCTTGCGCACCGTAGTATCCACAGCACGAGGCGACGCTGGAGGGTATGACAATATCTGTTTCGCTCCTGAAACAAGGTCTTTCGTCGTTAGGATGATTTCGCCACTGTCCGTATTGCGTAATGCCGATTGCATTTGGAGGGAGAGCATCGCGAGATTTTTGTGATGTACAGAACCCGCGATCCTGGGCGTTGAACCATATGGTAGGAAAGGATATGTCACCCATGAATGTATCGTTAACGTATTTCTCAACCCGCGAAGCGTATAATTGATCCACTCCTACATTTCCAGCCGTATCAGAAGGGAAAAAAGGGATCACAGTCACGATCTTTTCACGTTCCTCGTCGCTCGTTTCGCTTGTTGGAGGGTTTGGATCGTATACTTCAGCATCTTTACGGAGAGAATGTTCGAAAAAGTGCACCCCACGGAAACTGCCATGATTTTGGTAGCTCTGTCCACGGATGAACCTCCGAATTGTACCCGGTAAATCGAGGTAGGAAAGGGAAAGCTCCTTTTTTCCTTTTTGCTTCCGCGCGTTCAGTCGCGCAGAATCCAACTCATTTTTGCTCATTGCACAATCCATTCCAAAACGACCTTCTTTGCACAACACACACTCATAATTAAAGCAACCGCCACCATATCTTTCACAATCTGGGGAACAGTTCGTCGCTTCCTGCTCTTTTGAGTCTACGAGTTTGGTCATGATTTTCCGACTTTCTTCCTTTACGACATCATCGGATACTTCTCCCATCTCTTTGCGCTTGCGTATTCGCTTTTCATAGTCCGTTTCCATAAAGAGCGTACGTTTTACTTTATCGTTCTCCATGCAAAGGTGTAAACTTGGATCGAAACGGTTATAATCAGCAGAAAATGTGTGCTTGTACATTGCATCGCCATATGCATTTAGCAAATGTGATACGCATTCGTCTGCACACTGACACGGTGGAAACTCGGTTCTTTTCAAACTTGGATTGTCTTGCGAATGCGAGAAAAGATACAGGACATCACCACACGAAAGAAATGTTGATCTATCACAGGAAGGAATGGGATCAACCTCGCATCTTTGCCCCGTCCAATCCGTATTGCATATGCACGTATTCTCCTCATTCGTCGAAGGATAACCATACACGCACTTACTATCACTGTTAGCTCTTACCAATTCGGGTACGGGTATAGACGCATAAGCAGTACGTGAACTCAAAGTGTTATCATCTAACGGTGCCGGAGAATCAGGGGAAGAGTTTGAGCGCCTCGATTCCTCTGCACGATTCGTCCTCTTTACCGCATCATCATCTATCATTACTACTTCTTCTTCTCCTCCTCCTTCTCCTTCCATGTCTCGTTTCAGTTGCATTCTCTCCATTCTCTCCTTCTGTCGTCTTCGATGCCTCTCGCTTCCTCTCGTCCATTTTTCCTCTTCTTCTCTTCCTTCTGTCGTCTTTGGTGGAATTAACGAAAAATCCTCGTCGTCTTCTCGAGCTGCCGCCGATGTTACCATCGTCGACGATGCTTGATGATGTTGATGGTATTGCCGACGATGTTGACTTCTCTCTCGCAAGCGCTCCAAACGTTCCACTCTGCTCAAAGACAACCAGTCTTCTTCTTTTTCGTGTTCCAGTAACGCTCTTCGGTGTTGATTCAGTTGTCTCGCGCTTACCACCGACAGCAGCGCTTGAAGAAGAGCGATAGATGCGACAAAAACGAGACGATGAAGATGAATTCGAGATGAGGAGTGATGCGGCGAACAACCCGGGCGGTGGCAGCTGCCGCGCGCCATCATTCGTGGGTCGCGGGGTGTCGCTGCGGGAGAAAATAGGTGTAAGTGTTGTGAGTTGTGAGTAAATGAGTAAATTGTGATTTGCTTGCCTTCTTTTTTGGAGTCAGGCACTCAGGCTGCGAAGTTCTGAAGTCGTTCGTACTCTTGACTGGCGCACAGGCCATTGGCGAGTTATGGAAGTAGGTAGTCCCAGTAGCTATCTATCTACTTTGCAGAGCTACATAACTGAGATCTATTCTGTCCGTATGACTAAAGTAAAAGTTTCCTGTAATATCTATTGCGCCGACAACATCTGCTCTCGTTCCTTCTCGTGTTGTAAAAAATACTCCTGTTCCATTTTCAATACTTGGAGTTTTGAGCTTAACGTAGTGTAGCAACAAGCGTGGAAAGTTGTTCTCTTCAACTTCTTCTCTTCATCGTATGGCCTGTGATGAAAACACCCCGAATCAAACTTGGAAGATAAATGGTGTGCTTTCTCCCATACAGCGCCATCATCTTCTATGCGAAGGGTACGACCAAAATAGCCCTGATCAAGGGCATCAATCCTACCTTTTACATTGCCAGCTCTGAATGCTTTCAAAAGCACACGTTTCATGTCACTGCTCGGTTTCCAGAGTAATTGACCGGTGTTGATAGTCTGATGAAAGTGGTACTCTTTCGTAAACTCGCCAGCTTTTTCGACTTCTTCGTCTTCAATCGAGGCGAGTTGGAAGAAAATGATAACGTCTGGTTTGCTCGCTTGAATCTCAACCAAATCTGGAACGTCAAAAAAGAGTACGTCACTATCAAACATGAACACGGATAAGTCGGCATGCATGAGTGAGAATGCTACTTTCTCCTTGATCCATGTGAGCGCGTTGTAATCTGATTTCGATTCCGTTTGACCCTCAGGGCGTTCAAAGTCAGACCCACGCAAAGCTTTTGGATACGGAACGCAGTGCTTAATGTATCCCGAAGCTTTGCACAGCTCCAAAGCCTTATCGTCCATGCACTCTATCACGAGTCTATTCATAAAACACTTACGGTCTTTGAGGTTTTGCAAGTTGAAGATCAGCATTTCCCAATGGTACTCGTTGGCGTGCGAAGAGTACACAGTTTTATCAGGAACACAATCTGAAGGCAATTTAGACGCCGCTATCCCGGCCCTCTTGACGTCGTTCAACCAGAGACACTCGTCTGGTGATATCGTACTCCCTGTCACGGAATCAGCAGTGAGTACATCTGAGTATTCGGCTGGAACACCTGGAAGACACGTGCGAAAACCGGAAGAAGTTTCATGAAACCGAAACTCAGCATCTTCGGGAGACGGGAATGGAATATCTGCAAGCTTAATGTTTGTATTTCCATCGCCACTATCGTGAATACCAAGATTGGCAGCAACTACTTCATTCCAATCTACATTGGACTCTCCCTCAACATCAAGTTTGGATTGTGACGTGGCCGAAAGAGTTTTAGAAGTAAAAATATCTTCCTTGAATTCGCTTTCCAAGACTTTATACACCGTTTCTGTAAACTGTCTTTCTGTGCAAGGGTTATGCATTGCACTACCACCTCTGCAGTGTGCGGAAGCACTATACGACGACTCGGTTGGAAACGCAACGACCGTTTGTCCCAACGATAACAAGTACCAATCTGCAACATCATTCAGAGTATATGCGGGCTCGGTGTAATAGTGTTCTTTATATTTCTCGATATCTGTCGAAATTACCTGTATGACTGCGTCATGTTTTCGTAGATAGTCACGAACAGCCTGGGAGTCCACGGCTACGTGTGTCTTTTTACCCGTTCTTTCGAACAGTACATTGCACACTTCCACCATCTTTTGAATCATTTTTGGAAACTCAGACGCAATTTTCTTGATGCGATCTGTTCTCGGCTCTGGCGCTTTCCCTTTGTCGCGTCGTTGCTCCGCCAATTCTTCATTCAATGATAAATCGTCGTTGAAAGCGATGCCAATGTTCTCATCCGCGAACGTGCGTATGTGAAAAGTGATCACTTTATGCATTTCACGCTCTGGTTCTCTTACCAACTTCAGTAAATCACCAACAGGCTCATCAAACCAATATCGCATCGAAGTGCAAATAGATGACGCCGATGTCTTGGCATATTTATTATGCATTTGCTGCACCATCAACATCTTCGCTGCGTTCCCATAAATCTCTTTGCTGCTCAAAATCTCATTCCAATCGTTCATATTCCCATTCAGATGATCTATTTCGTTACTATTCTCATACTTCTCGAATTCCTTCATCACTTCTATCATGGTCTGTTTACCTCCACTCTCGTATGTTCTCTTAAAATTATGATAAATGTTATTCTTCTCTGGTCGATCTTCACATGAAACCAACTTATTCCAACCGCGTTTCCAGGGCGGATCTTCTCCGCATTCATGCACAGCAAACCTTTCGTAACCGGTATTTTTCAGAGTTTCTAAAATTGGTACCAAAGCTTCCACTATTTGTCCCAAACCAGTTCCGGTGACTAAGTTCAAAATGTGCACCACCGGTAACGACTGGGGAGCATCCGGAGAAGAGTTCGAGCGCCTCGCTTCCTCCACGTCATTCGCCCTCTCTACCGCAACATCATCTATGGGAGCAGCAGTTCTTACCTCCTCTTCTACCAAAGCCTCTTCCACTTTCTTCTCTTCTTCTTTCACCATATTTTCCAAAAGCAACTCGTTTTCGTTCTCACTCACGTAATTCTTTTCCATTTCCCCTAAATACGTTTCTCGATACCTCTTCATATACTCCTTGGAAGCCTCCCTGTGCGCTTTATACGCACCATTTACGTGTTTGTGCACGGCGCGCACCGATTCATGTCTCACTAGAGTAGGGAGAAACGCGCCAAACGCGATACCTAAAACGAGCAACACCCACGGATTTTTCGTCATCATCGACGAGTAGAAATAAGAAGAGGTGGAGGAGGGAACGCTTTTCTTTTTCTTTATCGTACCATCGACGAAGTAATCGTTTCTATTTTTGTCGACAGTCTTTCCGACGTCGACAACATCTTCAGACAAGACTCGCGCGCGCATCAAACTTACAGTTTTTTTCTGAGGGTTCACGTCTTTCAAACGGTGGAAGTTCGCAACATTTTTATAAGCGTCTAAATGCGTCGAAAAGCGCGCGAAACGAAAGAAGAGAGGATTCTAAGAGACATAGCGTGGCGAAAATCTGGAAAAATGGTTGTATTTTGGTTTAGAAGAGGACGGGGACAATTGATACTTTCTGCAATAATAAACGTTTGGTTGTCAAAATTTTGTAAAGGCGGATGACTTTTAATCTGAATTCTTAAGGAACTTACGTACAGTTGCAGTGGAGATTGAGAATCATTACGTTTGCGATCTATATATAATATTCATCAACCATAAAAAATATTGCACCACTGTCGTCGAGAAATGTCCGAATGCTAGGGCGTCTTCCAGAGGGAACACGCGAACAGTATTTATTTATCTATTTTTCCGGGGAATCGACAAAGCATCGTCCGTAAGGTTATGGCCTTGAACGGTGAGTTGCCCGATGCGATGTATAAGCGAAGCGACATATAAATTTATGTTATCCAAACTCAACTGGTCGCGAACAAATTCATGTGCGTTTTCGGCGATTTCACGAGCCTTTTCGTCGTTATCTCTCAACCACTGTATTTTCTCGCACAAATCGCTCAAATCTGTTTTGATCGGTACGTAGTGTACCCACGGAATGAGCATGTCGTAAAAAAATTCTCTGAATGCATGCATTTCTTGCAAAACGACAACTTTTAGCGCTAACAATCTCCATAGCCGATCGGCAAATCCATTATTCTGGACATTCACTATGTATTTATATGTAGCTTGTTCTCTTTCACTGTAACCCGCCCTTTTCAAATTTCCCAGCTCTTCTGAGGTCATGCCCGAATATTCGCGAAGTGTACCTTCGTGTTCGTTCCAAGTTGTAATGGCTGCGTCCAACCCACACTCTTCGCCGCGATGGAAAGACATATTCGCGAGTTGCATCCTTTGATGGCGCACAGCAGCTTTGCTTTGGTCGCACCCCCAAGTGCGTCCAGCTTTGTTTGCGTCCCAACTGCCAGCCTTGTGATCATCTGAACAGTGCTGAATGTGATTACTTGGAAAATACAATTCGCCTTTATCGGCGCACCCAACAGAGCACCCAACACTTCCTCTCCACACAGCTGTATTTTTCTTTTGTGACCATTCGGGAGAATTGGTGCCAATTTCCAAAACATTTTTATGTTTTTCTTCATACTTGTCCCCGAACGCATCTCTATTGCCATACGAGTATGGAATAGCAATGTCAAGGAACGCTTCGTAGCTACTCCCAACAATACTTAAAGGACAGAAGTTGTTATCTAAACAATCTCTTAAAGTCGATTCCGGCCAATCCCCATTGGTTTTATGTATACATATATCTGTTTCAGGCCTCAACTCTGGATATGCTTTCAACGCTCTGCTCACGTACGAGTTGCCTGAATCTCCATTTGTGCTGACAATATCGCACCGAAGAGCATGAGTCGACTCTACATCCTTGGGACTGATACCTCCTTTACTAATCCACGGATACAGCTGAGCGTCAACATGCTCTTCAATAGTTAAGCCCTGGTTCCAACAGAATTTTTCGTCTGGTTTCTCCCAGCATAACTTTGGCTTCTCGTTATCGTCATTTATATTGTCAACAGCAGCAGCAGTAGCAGTAGTAGTAGCAGTAGTAGTAGCATCAGAGGGAGCAGTCGAATCCTGTTTCGCTCCCTCATGCGCTCGAATCTGCGAGAGAACCTCCGACTTCCCATGCCATCCTGTGCATAGTGCCTTCCATCCTCCATCGGCTAAGCCGTTTTCAATGTTTTCTTCGTCCAAGGCGATGGCTTTGAGCATTGATCCCTTGGCAAAACCAATGTCAGCGACTATCCTAGCGGGCTGCGACATAACTAGTCCGGCGAAATAACTAGAGTGCATCATAAAGTGCAAATCTACGAGAAAAAGAAGCGCTTCCGCGTATTTCTTATCGCTCGCAAGGCTATTTCCTGATTCCGAGATTTGAGTGCCTTCAAGCTCCGTAATCTTTGTCTCTTGCATGATAATTTTGAAGTTTAAGTCGTTCATTCCTCCGCGTTGGGTTTCCCAATCTCGAGCCTTCATCATGGCTTCTTTGTCGTCTGAAGCAATGTAAACTAAAATCTGCGAAGATTTCGAGGCGGCTGCTTCAATCACGAGTTTTTCTGCAACCTCAAAATACATATCTAGAGTGATAGGAACAGTCTGCCTGCTCGCCCCATCGTGAAGTTTATCACCTCGACGAATGTGTAAAGCCACGTCTGGGAAGTCAGTAAAATGAAATTGTTCTCTAACTGCCTCTGCCGCCGAGAGAATATTTGGTTTTGGTGAGAACAAGTACGCGCTCGTTATCCTCCACCAAAACGCGTTCTGCTTAATGGGAAGAAGATTTCCCACAGCATATCTCTCCTCGCACGATAAAACTGGAGAAACATTTCTATCAATACTATCACTATTATTCATATTCGCATCGCCTACGTCAATGTGTCCCTCGCTCGTCGGATCCAAGAAAAAGCACTCGTAACTGGGGGTTTCCTTGCAACCCTCATTTGCCGTGTACCACTTTAAATTACCAGCAAACCTCACAGCCACGTGCTTTTGTGGGTCCGTTTTATACTTCAAGAGTTCTCTCCATGAAAATTGTAACATCGATCCGAGGCCGCCACCAGTTCCGAGATTTACTACTTTTACCTCCGCTTCCTTGTCTGTCTGAGTGCACTGAAAATACCGCATGGCTGCTAAAAACTCTTCGTTCTCCTTACGTTCTATCTGTTCACCCTCCTCGTCATCTTTTTTTCGTTTGGGATCGATCAACATAAATTCCCTGTTATTCTCGTAGTCTTCGTTCGTTCGGGTTCTAGTCATCGTCGCTATTTTATCGACGGCAGAGAAGTACACGTTTGCACCCGTAATCCCGAACAAGACACCTAAAACTAAACACAAAACCATCTTCCTCGAGTTGCTTTGCGAAAGAAAGAGCGAGTATGGAGAACACGAAGAGAGGGAAGAATATGAATACGAAGTGGCTTCGTTGACCTTTTTCATTCTTATATCGTCAAAGCCTTTTGGTAAGGTCGCGTAGCGTTCCATCACCGAGTGCGTTCCGACATCATCTTCCTCCCTCTCCAGATATTGTCTGTTCCCCGTGCGATTCTCGACGTATGTTCTCGGATATCATCAGACGCGGTGACGAGTTGAAGAGACTGCGCTTCGTCGCAAACGACGTCACCTACGATTGACCTCGTCTCAATTGCTACTCTCGAACGTATTTCTGCTCACTTTCTCTCTCTCTCAATCTCTTTTGCAGCGCGCGGTGCGCGTTTGTATTAATTTGACGAGCGAGGTCAAGCAGTAGGTGAAAAATTTCCTTTTTCGCTTTACTCTTATTCCTTACAGTGGGAATACTGTCCAGACTGTTAACACGCGGACAACGAATATTGAAACTGCGCACATGTAAAAAGTGGACTTTACTTCGAGCGATTCCAAAAACACCGTCCAGAGTTCAACTGGCATCACATAGAACTTTTGAGCAAACGTTAAAATACACATTTGTTGGGATGCAGACTGGCGAAAAGAACAGAAGTCGTCGAATATCAAATAAATAAATACATCATTGGCAGCACTGGTAGTAACGTACAACTTTCTAAACCTAGGAAATGAATAAAACGCTCAAAAGGGGGAGAGAACACAGCACGGGTCCTGCCAATTGGCTGGTGGGGTGTCCCAACCTGACATGTCTCGATCAAAAGCAGAAGCGTTGTAAAACATGTAGGACATGTCCATAACTTTTGACGTATATTGCTCAAAATTCACCAATAACACGGCCATATTTTTCAAACTCATCCGGAAAAATTTCAGACAGACTCGGTCCGATCACGCCGTTGATATAATCTGATTTCGCCGGAAGTCTGCAACACGTTTCGTTCTGGCTTGTTTGTATGCTACACCCATCTTGAGGTTCGCACTTAAGTTTAGAAGATATTTTTTCTTTGAACACGGCCACCGTTGACCAATACCCTCTACGTCCATTTTGCTGATGAACGAAGAAAAAGCCACTACTGATGGCATGATGATAGTAATCCATAGGAATTAGGGAAGATTTTGCGCGAGCTTCGAGATGCATAGGATTCATATGCATCGCAAGTCTGCCAAAATTACTGCTAAATGTAAAGCAAAATATTCCCCCCCTTGACAATAGATGCAAATCAAGCAAATTTCCTCCTTCTGTATAACCAGACAACTTTTGCAAAGCCACCTTGCTTTGCCATGAACCGATCGCCTTGAATTCGCGACCTGATTCCAGTTTCAAAACCGGAGAATCTTCAAGCCTTTTCCGCAGGTCTCCATCATCCGTGGCAACAAATATACACTTGAATTCTTGATTTTGTTCAGCATTCTCTAGCCAAAGTTCAAGTTCTTTCAGATACGCAGATAATGGTAGAGGAGGCGATTCGCTTCCTTTATCCCCATGCCTCACGTGCATAGAAATCACAGCACCATGGCACTTCTGAATATCGTACCAACCTATTTCATTTTGAACTTCTTGAATTAGGTTGGTAAAACTCTCGGTTACACGCATAAGAAATGACAGGGCGACACTTTGCCATAGCATGATGCTGTCTTTGAACCCAACATCGTCAAATTGCGGTACGTATCTCATGTACCTAGCCCTCATACCGTTTTCGTCCATATCACTTGCACCCATATCGATATATTTGATGTCTTTGGCATCCTCTTCTTTGCAATTTGTCAGATTTTTTAAGGAAGTTCCCTCAAACAACTGCGAGAAAGATGAACCTGATGATGCAATCAAAACACATCCATCCTCAATAGCAAAGGTCAAAGCGGCTACGATAAATTGCACGAAACTTCCTAGACCTGTTGTTCGAGTAAGTTGTGGAGAGTAAAAGCACGCTGCAGCGCACGAATCTCTGAATTGATTTTTCATGAGTTTGTTCGAGAGTAAGTGAAACTCTTCAGTAAGCGTTTCTGAGGCGTTTTCTTTTGCTTCCTGACTGCTCATTATGGCGTCAACCCTATTCTCTTCTAAGTCTCCTGTTGATTCTGTCGTGACTATTGTTAGCGATTGTAATGCAGAGCGTAATTCAGCAAGATCAGGCTTGACCGGGTGATCCTCTGGATCCCTCACATCACATAAGACACAATCAAAGTTGACTCTTCTATATTTCAGACCCAACTGATATGCTAAGGGTTCATACATACTCATATCAGTTATATCTCGCCAAATTATCTCTATTACTGCTGAATTTGGTTTTGCGCATGGCAGGTTTGCCAGGAAGGAACCATGCGCAGCAATTATAATATCGTAGCCCGCGATAAGTCGACAATTCCACTCAAAAGATTTTGCTCCGCCTCGCTTCAAATCAGCCTGAAAGTACGTGACATTGCATTGTTTGCATTCATTTTGAATCGCACTGACTACTAAATTCGCATCCTCATACGATTTGGCATATCCTTCGGCTCTATCAAAGATGAGAATTCTGGTAGCGTTGATAACTTCACTCATTGCTTCAACTGCAATTTCTTTCAAGTTCAACGATTTTTCCAAAAAGTCTCTGAAGTGATCAACGTTACTTTGCTTATCAAACCAGGCTGCGCAATGTCCCTTGTAGTGCCTTTCAGAAGAGCAAGTTCGATGGTAAACTTCGATCTCTTTTGCACGAACCGTTTCATTATCATCATAACACGAGATTCGATCGGCATTGATATGCAAATTGGTGTACCAATCGTTGACATCCAACGTAGAGAGGTGAATGTCAAAATTCATTTCAGCGTAACTAGCGATGCTTTCAAGAAAAGGTTTGTAGTACAAATCGGCAACGTTTTGAAGTTCTTTGTTGGAGTTGACTATTGTGCTGACGTATAGCTGTATCCTCCCAGTTTGTTGAGCAATATTGTCTGCATCTTCTACCTGATTCATCAACCAGCAAAAAAATGATACCACACTCATTTGAAAGTGACCCAAACTCGGTGCATCTTCAAGTGCAAATATTTTGAGTGACGGCGGGGTAGACTTTGAATCTGATACAACGTTGCATTGCAAACGCTTCACCAACTCTGGAAGTTTGCTCCAACTGTCATCAGCATTCTCTACTATGGTAACAGGTTGCTTTTCGACTTTCTCAGAAGCATAAACCTCGGGTTGCTTTAAGGACCCCCGCGCGTTTTCATTATTCACAATAGTGGCGAAATCATCGAAACACTTTGGTTCCCACAGAGGATCTTTCCTCCCAAATATCACATGCGCCAAGTGCTCGAAAGCACCTGCTGTTTCATGTTTACCTTCATCTATATCTAATTGACCCTCAACACACTGTCCTCTCACAATTGAACGTTCGTAAAACGAAGTCCATACTTCGAATGGAGTAGACAACAGTAACTCTCTCTTCACAGCAAAGCAAGCGCAACAAACCATGTTTATTTTGAAATCCGAGCCCGGCGGAGACCCTTCGAAGAGATTGAGTTTGAAATGCTTCGAAACTTCACGCCAGCAAGCATCCACGTGTTTTCCCCACATCCGAACTGATCGACCCATAACTTTCAAGCAATTTAGAGGAAGAAAACCTCCAGCTTGATCAAGAATTTCTTTTGTGACGTGAGGTAGGATTGCGTTCATATCTACTCCACACCCGTCTGCTTGGACAAAAATAACAGCCTCCGGAAGATTGTAATAATTATCTACAATGTATCTCATGTAAACACCACTTTCGAACCCCTTATTCATCACAAACGCAGGTTTGTTGGCTTCGATTCTCTGATAGAAGGGTTGGACCACGAAATAGTTATCCCGCGAAGCATTCGCATTTGCCCACCCTGGGACCTTCTCGTTATTCTCTCCCCACTCTTTATAGACCGAAACTACCAGAGCAAACTTCCCATCTTTCGTGACCGACCCGCGTTCGTCCATTTCTTCCTCCTCATTATCTTCTTTTCGTTTGGGATCGATCAACATAAATTCCCTGTTATTCTCGTAGACTTCGTTCGTTCGGGTTCTAGTCATCGTCGTCACCTTTTTATCGACGACAAAGAAGAACACGTTTGCAATCGTAACGCCGAAAAAGACACCTAAAATTGAACACAAAACCATCTTCCTCGAGTTGCTTTGCGAAAGAAAGAGCGAATACGGAGAACGCAAAGAGAGTGAAGAATAGGAATACGAAGTGGCTTCGTTGACCTTTTTCATTCTTATATCGTCAAAGCCTTTTGGTAAGGTCGCGTAGCGTTCCATCACCGAGTGCGTTCCGACATCATCTTCCTCCCTCTCCAGATATTGTCTGTTCCCCGTGCGATTCTCGACATCGTCGTGCGCGTTCTCGGATATCATCAGACGCGGTGACGAATTGAGGGCGCTCCGAGAGGCTTATCTCATCAAACGCGCGTTTGATGATGACACGGTGCGCGAGCGCGCGAGTGCACGAGTGGCGCGAGAGGGGCCGTCTGAAGAGTGGTACATTAATCGTGAAATTAATTGAACCCACTGTGAACCCCTACACCAAAAATACACCAAAAATACAAAAAAATCTACATAGCGCGCAAAAAAAATGTCACGCATTCCCTCCGGGGGGCCGCTCCCGCGAGAGGGCAACAACTGCGGTTGAGCTTGCCTCCGGTTGGCCTCGCGGGGGCGACGCTATCGCGCGAAATCGATTCATAACAACGGCATGGATATGTGTTGGATCACGCGTTGAACGTGAGTTCACGTGGGTTGTTTTTTCGTATTTTTTTTTGTTTTTCTGTTTGGCGAACAATTTTGCCTTTTTTTAACACTCGCATTCCCCCAAAAAGGCGGATTGTGTTTGGACAAAAGTACTCACCAGGCAACCGCGCGCAACAAACGCGACATGAGCAGTCGTTTCGCGGTCGACGGACAAAAGGCGGAAGATCGAGACGAAGAGTTACATGCCGACATCGAAAGGAACGCGGGAAAAAAAAGTGGAAGCGAGACGAGACCGAGAAGCGCGAGCAACGGTTCGACGGGTATTTGGATATTCATCCTCGGCGTGTTGTTGGGATGCGCGTTGGTGTACGTTGGATCGGCGTCGAAGAAGAGCGTCGCGGTCGTGCCGAAGCACTTGAAAAACGTTCATCAAAGATTTCGTGCCTCGAGAGAAGCGTGGAGGAATTGGGAAGAAGAAGGTGTGGTGGACGCGCTATCGATCGCGCCGCAAGGAGTGGAAGCAGAAACTTTACAGAGAGAAGAAAAAATCAACTCCAACGGCATGGATGGAGTAGAGTTCCCGAAGATTGTTTGGCAAGGGTGGAGAAATGCAGACACGTCTAAGTTTGACAACTATCGCGTGAAAATGATCGAGGACAATAAGGAGTGGCAGTTTAATTTGGTCACGAACGAGGAACAGGAGAAGTTTTTACGCGAGACGGACGACGAGATTGTGCAATTGGCGTATAAGTCGTTCAAATTGTTGAATCCGAGGAATGGCGCGGGAAGAGCGGATGTTTGGCGGTACGCTGTGTTGTATTATCACGGGGGCATGTATTTAGATATCGACTCGAGCTGTCCAGATTTTAATCGACTTGTGAGTATAGCGAATGAACACAACGCGAACGTTTTGTTAACGAGAGAGGGTAACCCGAGTAAATACATCGCTAATAGAAAAGCGACCGTCATGTGGGGGTTTCTTTCAAAACCGAAACATCCTTTGTTTAAGAACGTGATTAAAATGGTCTGGGACAACATGAGTTTTGATCAACCGCGGGAGGAGATTATAGCACGAGGACATCAAATGAAGGAGTTTACTATACAATTTACAGGGACTATTGCGTTTTCCCGAGCGGTGGATATGACGAGAATCATGGGACAAGGAGACGATATATATATGCACGGGATTGATTTTGAAGGCGCATGCCACTGGAAAGCGCCCGGGTTGCAGAATTATTATGAACCAGGAGAAAGTTACGAATCTTTGGACAATCAGTTTTATAGATCTAAATTACCAGATGATGTATGATGTAGTAAGTAAATGGTAGTACTATACTACCTACAGTACGCAGACAAACATGCAAACGGGCTAAAAAAGTACAAGGGCTAATTACGCTCCATAAAAAATCATTCCACGTCAACGGCACTAAATATTCCTCCACCCTCCGACGAGGGACTTTTCGAAAACGGGCTACTATTTTCCTTCTCTTCTTCGGTTGCAGATTCGGCATTATCATTGATCTCTTCCTCGGCTTCTTTCAACAAAAAATCTACGAACAAATCTGCCACGGGAACTTCTGCGTTCTCCCCAGTGGCACCGACAACCCTCAATCCAACCCCAGATATCGCTCCAAAAGCTTTTCCGACGCCTTTGGCAATTCCTAACGGTGCTCTAGCTACTTTAGATATCACTCCAGTAGCTCTTCTTGCGCCTAAAATGATCGCTTCTCGCTGCGAAGATTCCATGTCTAATAGTCTCGACATCAACTCGAGTACCTCTTCAGAAAAGTTGCGTTCAAAATACGTCACCAAAAGTTTCGTAATGACCGACTTGTCGATGAATACTTCGTTCTCACCATCTTCACCACCAGCAGATGCTGAAGATAACCGCGCGATTTTCTTTATCGCTTGCGTTAAAGCGACCCTCAACTTTGTCGATTGCGCGGTTGCCTCGGCGCACTTTCGCGAAGCGTCTTTAAACTTTTCCTCGGTAAGCGCCCGTTTTTGTTCCAACTCTTCCATCTCCTTCGTTTTCTTCTCTAAAAGCTCCATGGTCTCTCTCAACTTACCGCTGGTTTCTCTCAACTTCTGCCTCGCCTCTTTCGCTTCGTTCGTCCTCCCGTCCATCTGCTCCTGATCGGCGTAAAAACTTCCCAAAGCTCGATTTAAATTTTCAACCTCTTTCATCTTCCTTTGCAATCCGTCTTCTTTCTCCATCAGTTGCATCGTTAACCGCTCCACCTCTTTCTCGAACTTCTCTTCCACTCTTTTCTTCTCTTCTTCTACCCGCTCTTCGATCGACATCTCGTCTCTATCCTCTGCCTCTTCCACGTCCAACAAATGTTCTCGCAAGCGCTTCAACTCTCTCTCTTTCGTTTCGAGAGCCTCGCGACACTCGTTGAGTTGCGATTGAAACCGATTTTTAATATTCTCGCAGTCCGAGAGTTTTTGCGACAAACGCGTCGAATCTTCACCGCGAGCTCTCTCCGCGAGCTCTTTTTGGCGTTGGAATTCTTTCGCGCGCTTTTCTAACAGGAGTATTTGTTTTCGTTGTTCCTCTTCTTTGTTTGTGCTTGTGTTCGTAGCATTTGCACTCGACGTTGTTGCAAAAGAAGAAGACATTCTCTCCATCTCCTCCCTCAATCGAGCGTTCTCCTCCGATAACGAACCGATGGCTTGTTTCAGCATCATCCGCTCTTCTTCGTGTCTTTGTTGTTGTTGTTGTTGTTGTTGTTGT